>JAAGKN010000071.1_pt1 | contig 60205 bp, 43 predicted proteins | sample 6206371 | NCBI WGS metagenome assembly JAAGKN01 (sample SAMN11533720, study PRJNA540317) | gut metagenome | isolation source: fecal pellets from male and female animal of same cohort | host: Peromyscus leucopus | place: USA:CA | collected 2017 | reverse complement strand
GGGTTTGGAGTAGTCGAGCCGCATATCGCGCATGGGCTGGCGCGGACGGTCGGCATGGGAGAGCTGCACACTGAGCTGCATCACCCCCGACGAGGTCATTATGTCGGTGCGGTTGCGCGCCGAACGCTTCACGTAGTTCTCGCCGAGATCGATCACGCAGTCGCGCTGCAAGAGGTGGGCATACCACTCGACCGAGCCCCAATATACCGAAGGTAGAATCGTCATGACAGCTATTTTTTAAAGTGCAACATACGCCACTCACCCTCGGCGAAGCTCTCCGCCAGGCTCAGAGCGAAGCTGCGGCAGCACTCCTCGACAGCCGCCGCGTCGCCGGCGAGAAAACCGCTCAGCAGCATATCGCCTCCCCGGGCGAGCATGGCCGCATAGCGCGGCATGTCGGCAATGATTATATTGCGGTTGATATTGGCCAGTATCACGTCGTAGCGCTCCGAGGCCACCCGCTCCACTGTCCCTTCAATGGGCGTAACCCGATCTTCGACACCGCTCAGCTCGATGCTGCGCCGGCAGCTCTCGACCGACCAGGGATCGATGTCGACGGCATCGACCTCTCGCGCGCCGCACTTGGCCGCCACGATGGAGAGTATGCCCGTGCCGCAGCCCATGTCGAGAACGCGACGCCCCTCCATGGCCGTGCGCCGCACGCCGCGGCACATCATGCGCGTGGTGGCGTGATGCCCCGATCCGAACGACATCGAGGGCGACACGACGATGTCGAACACCCCCTTCTCGGGGTGAGCCTCGTGCCACTCGCCGCGCACGATCATGTCGTCGTCGATCTCGATGGGCGAGAAGCTCGCGCGCTCCCACTCCCGGTTCCAGTTCTGCGACTCGATGATATTCCGCTCGGCCTCGACGCCGTATTGCGCCAGCACCTCGTCGACGGCCTCGGCACACGCCGTCCACTCCTCTTGGGGCATATAGGCGCACAGTCTAACGCCCTTGCCATCAGCGCACTCCTCCTGCATGAAGCTGTCGAACGGCAGATCGGCCAGTTCGGCCTCGACGATCTCGGCCCTCTGGCAATCGCCAAGCGTCATGCCAAGCTCTACGTATCGTTTCATTATGTAAAATAAATTTCGTATATTGCGTTGCAAAAGTAACGATATTATGGCAGAGTACACAAAAAAATGGCAGGAAATCGGCCGTGAGTATCGCCGTTACATACGACTCGAAAAACATCTGTCGGACAACACCGTCGAGAGCTACATGCACGACTTGCAAGAGTTCGCCCACTTCATACTGCACTGGTACGACGTGCCGCCGCAGAAGGTCGAGCCGACCATGATAGAACGTTATATGGCACGACTCTACGACATGGGGCGGCGACGCTCGTCTCAGGCGCGCCAGCTGAGCGGCATAAAGAGCTTCTACAACTTCCTGCTGCTGGGCGACCGCATCGAATCTCTGCCCACCGAATATATCGAATCGCCCAAGATAGGCCGCACGCTGCCCGACGTGTTGTCGACCGACGAGATCGACCGCATCATAGGCACCATCGACACCTCCACGGTCAAAGGCCGCCGCGACAGCGCCATGCTCGAAGTGCTCTACTCGTGCGGACTGCGCGTCTCGGAGCTCACGTCGCTGCGCCTGGGCGATCTGTTCTTCGGCGAGGGATACATACGCGTAACGGGCAAGGGCGACAAACAGCGTTACGTACCCATCAGCCCCGCGGCACGCGACAAGATACAGATCTACATGGAGTGCCGCCCGGCGCGCCGGCGCAGCGAAGACACGCTGTTCCTGAACAACCGCGGCAAGGCGCTTACGCGCGTGATGGTCTTCACCATAATAAAAAAGGCGGTCATACTGGCCGGTATCGACAAACACATAAGCCCACACACATTCCGCCACTCGTTCGCCACCCATCTGTTGGAGGGCGGTGCCGACATACGGCAGGTACAGGAGCTGCTCGGCCACGAGAACATACTCACCACCGAGATATACACCCACCTCGACAGCACCCACCTGCGACGCACCATCGAGGATAAGTTCGGCAATGTCGGCGAGCTGATCGCCGAGTAGAGCACAACGATAAAAACATACGATACTATGACAATCACAAAGATCATCACCCGACTGACCCTCGTCATGGCGTGCCTCACGACGATACTCCACGCCCGCGCCGCCGAGCGCGAGGTGCGTATAGCCTGCCCGTGGGGTACGATATACGGCACGCTCGCCACACCCGACGGCGATGCCCCTGCCCGGACAGCCGTCGTGATAATAGCCGGATCGGGCCCCACCGACCGCAACGGCAACTCGGCCGCCGGACTCTCGCCCGCGAGCTACAAGATGCTCTCCGACGCTCTGTGCCAGGCCGGATACGCCGTGCTGCGCTACGACAAGCGCGCCATAGGCCGCAGCGTATATCCCGCCGAGCTGATCTCCGAGCTGACATTCGACGACTATATAGACGATGCCGTGCGCTGCATCGGGTTCCTGCGCCAGGAGGGCTTCGACAAGGTGGTCCCCATAGGTCACAGCGAGGGCTCGCTGATAGCGCTGTGCGCCGCGCAGAGAGCCACGGTCGACGGCATAGTGTCGCTCTCGGGCGCAGGTTACCGCATGGACGTGATCCTCAACCGCCAGCTGGCAGGCCAGCTGATGACCGCCGACATGGGACTCATGGTGCGCGCCTCGGCCATACTCAACTCGCTGGCCGCAGGCCGCCGCGTCGACGACATTCCGCAGGCGTTGCAGCCGCTGTTGGGCAGCCACGTCCAGCCATTCATCATATCGCAGCTGCGTTACGACCCCTCCGATCTGGCACGACGCACGCGGCAGCCGCTGCTGATCGTGGGCGGCGGACACGACATACAGATCTCGCCCGACAACGCCGAGCGGCTCCACGCCGCCGCACCCGGCTCGCATATTGCACTGCTGCCGGCAATGACCCACACCCTGAAAGACTCCGACTCGACCGACATGATGACACAGCTGTCGAGCGTCTACTCCGATTCGACGCTGCCTCTGAGCGACGGTCTGTGCCGGGCGATAGTCGAATTCCTGCAAAACATTTAAACCATCATAGCCTATGTCACTGTTATCAAAACTCTTCGCCCCGGCGGCCGCACCCAAGAGCTATCCCTTCGACGAGATAGCCACGCCCGACGGCCGTACGCTCCGCCTTACGTTCTTCGCCCACGCCTCGATCGCCATCGAGTACGACGGGCGTCATATATATGTCGATCCCGTGGCGCAACACGCCGACTACGCGTCGCTGCCCAAGGCCGACATAATCCTCGTCACGCACTCCCACTACGATCACTTCGACATGGCCGCCATCGATGCCCTGAGCAAAGAGTCTACGGCCATAGTATGCGACAAGACATCGGCTGAATCGTTCGCCGGCGACTGCTACACGATGCTGCCCGGAACTACGGCACGCCCGGCGGAGGGCATCGCCGTCGATGCCGTCGCAGCATACAACACCTCGCCCGAGCAGTTGCAGTTCCACCCCAAGGAGCGCGAGGACTGCGGCTACGTCCTGACGCTCGGCGGCTGCCGCATATACATCTCCGGCGATACCGAACCCACGCCCGAGATGCTTGCGCTGCGCGATATAGACATAGCGTTCCTCTGCGCCAACCAGCCCTACACCATGAAACCCGAGCAGGTGCGGCAGGCCGTCGAGGCCATACGCCCCAAGATACTCTACCCCTACCACTTCGGCCAGGTCGACCATCCGACCGACGTCGAAGCGTTGAAAGAGATGCTCTCGCCGCTGACGGAGGTTCGTCTGCGGCCGCTGGCATAACGATCCGCCGAAACCTGTAAAAGACTTTAAAGCTATGAAACGATTCGCCACCCTTGTCGTGCTGATGCTCGCGCTGCACGCGGCAGCCTATGCCCAACGCTCGCTCGTCGACTCGCCGCAACGCTCCAACGGCGTTGCCGTCTACCGGCTCTCGGCCGACGACCTGCGCCGTATCCATCTGCACGGACAGAGACCCACCTCGCAGATGATGCACGATCAAGTCGGCATCTACTCCTCCGACAGCGGCATACCTTCATTGGATAGAGGCAACTACCTGCTTGTCGAGGCCTGCGGGGAGGAGCTGAAATACACCTGCCGCACGGTGGACAGCTTCTACGCCCGACTGGTGCCGGGCGACGAGGTGCAGCTGCTGCTTACCGACCTCGACGGGCGGATCATAACCCAGGCGCAGGTCAAGGCCGCAGGCCGCAAGCTGCGCTACGACCCCTCGACGCGCACATACCGCACGCGCCGCATCTCCGACCAGAGCATAATCGAGGTCGACAACGGCGGCGTGATGCACTACATCGACGTCGAGAACGAGAATCCCTACCTCCGGCGACAAGGCCGTGCGCGACAAGCCGCCCGCAAATTCGGCCGTGCTGCTGCCTCTGACGGCCACAGCTTCGCCGTACTGAGCAAGCCGCGATACAAGCCGGGCGAGACCCTGCGTTTCAAGGCATATCTCGCAGACCGCGCACGACCGTTGACATCGGAAGTAGAGGTGCACCTCAGCGGCGACAAGGATACGCTGCTGATGAAGCTCGCGCCCTACCGCGACGGCTTCTACCAAGGGGCGTTCACCCTCGACGAGGGACTCGGCCTGCGACTCGACAGATGGTATCCCATCGTGCTGCGCGACAGCCGCGGCAAGACCTCGGCATCGACATCGTTCCGCTACGAGGAGTATCTGCTCGCTGCCGTGGAGTTCGACGCCCGCGCCGAGCGCGACAGCTACACCAAAGGCGAGGAGGTAGGCATAACCGTCTCGGCGCACGACGAAAACTGCCTGCCGATATACGATGCCGAGTTGGAGATCGTCATGCGCAAGAGCTACGGCCAAATCGACCTCTCGGACGAATATATCTTCGTCCCCGACACTATGTGGCACTATCGCCAGCCGCTGACGGGACAGCGCACGCAGCGCATAGTCATACCCGACTCGGTCTTCATCGACGGAGTCTCGATGCACTGCGAACTGCAATTCCGGCTCACCGATGCCACGGGCGAGCAGCACCGTGCGTGGAGCGGCTTTGCGATAGACCGCCGCCCGGCGAGAATCGTCGCCGACTTCGACCGCGGCATAATGACCCTGCGCGAGATGCACGACGCAGAGAGCGTCGCCTCGCGCGCGCTGCTCACTGCCCTGACGGCCGAGGGAGAGACCATCCAGTGCGACTCTATAACACTGCCCTACACCGCACCTGTAAACTACATGGCCGACAGCTACCGCATATCGTCAGCCGAGGCCGAAAAAGAGTTCTCCTCCACAGATTACGCCTCGGGCATGCTGTCAGGCGACATCTCGCGCGAGGAGGGCGGCGCACGCCTCAGGGTCGACAACCCCTCGGGCATACCGTTCTGGTATACCGTCATGCGCGACAAGAGCATCATCGACCGGGGCTATACAACACGGCTCGACACCCTCTATGCCGACAGCAAGCTGCGCCCCTACGCCCTGCAAGCTGTCTACCTCGCGGGCGACAGAGCATATACCCTGCGCAAGGATCTGACCCTCACGCAGCAGTCGCTCTCGCTTTCGGTCGACACCCCCGACAAGGTCTATCCGGGACAGCGCACCGAGGTAGAGGTGAAGCTCGAAGACAACCGCGGTCGCCCGGTGGAGGGAGCCGACATCACGGCCTACGCCTACACCGCCAAGTTCGACCGTTCGGCGGCAGCCATACCCAACCATGACCAGACCGCCACGGCGCGCCGCATCGTCTACCACAGATACGATAATTTCAGTCTCGACGACCACAGCACAACCGCCGCACTCGACTACGACATGTGGCGCGACCGTCTGGGATTGGATACCATAGAGTATTACCGATTCCTCAATCCCGATCCGCTCTACACCAACACCGCCCCCGCACGCGACAGCATCACCACGCTGATGCCCTACGCGGTGGTCGACGGACGGATGCAGAACATACACCTGCTCTGGATCGACTCCCGGCTCAGCTACTGGAATAGTCCCGACGGCGAGGCCAATCCCGTATTGCGCGTTCGTCCAGGCCGTCATCGGATAAGAATATCGACCCCCGACAGAGTCGTCGAGATCGACTCGATCGACCTCGCCGGCGGCGTCAGAAACATAGTTTCGGTCGATGCAAGCCACAGCCGCCGGGGCGTGAGCGTCACCCTGCGCGACGCGAAATCGGCGGGCATACTCTCCGACGAGGAATACGAGGAGTTGCAGCGTCACGTAATAAGCATCGAGCCGCACTTCGGCGACGTGATACTCTCGGGCGACGACACCCGCACCACGCTTATGCCCATGTCGGCGGCACTGCTCTCGGGCGATGCCATATATCGGCTCCGGGCAGCCAACGCAGGCCGCCGCGGCTATCGTTCGCCGCTGCTCGTCGGCCCCGTGCCCTACCGCTCGGGCGAGATCGAGGACGACGGCATATCGAGCCTTATGATAGACACCGTCTTTGTGGCCGACTTCAACGTCGCGGGCAGCTATCGCTACGACATACGCCCCGGCTACCTGAGCCGCACGTCGTGGGCGCAATCGCCCATATCGCGCCGCATGGAGCAGTATCGCCCCTCGACGGCATTCCACCGCGAAGTCGCCACGCGCGAAAGCCTGCACCGCGAGTTCATCGAGCAGCTCGAACAGAGCATAGCCTCGCGCAACGGTCGCATAGCCCGCCGCGACACCGTCGACGGTCTCTGCCGCCTTGCAATCACTGTCGATCAGCCGACTACCCACGACCGCCGGCAACCGCTCGTCGCGGCTCTGTTCGACGGCGGCGGCATGCACTCGCTCTACTACGGAGGCACGCGCCGAATCACCGATCTGACGGCCGGGCGCTATGAAATAGCTGTCATCATGCGCGACTCGACCGTCCTCAGCCGCAGCATCGAGATCCGCCCGGGCGGTGAGAACTATCTGCGGCTCGACAGCCGTCAGGCCATGCCGGGCGATTCGCTCACCGCCGCGGCACTCGACCGCCTGAGACACATGATCTCCGTAAGACTGCCCGAACCCTACGCGCCTCAGCGTCGTCCGCACGCCACCGGCGAGGAGTATGTCGCGGCAGCCTCGGACGCAGGCATATTCTACGCGGCCAACCTCCGCGACGGTGTCATCACCGGCACGGTCTACGCGCAGGACGACGGCATGCCCCTCATAGGAGCCGTAATAAAGGCCGGCGGCACCAGTGTCGCCACCGACATCGACGGCCGTTTCCGCCTGCCATACACTGGCGCGTCGAAGATGACCGTATCCTACATAGGCTACACGCCCTACACCGTCCGCCTCAGCCGCGGCCACGACTACCGCATAGTGCTGCAACCCGACACCGCCTCGCTCGACGAGGTGGTCGTAACGGCCTACGGCGCGGCCAAACGCAGCGCCTTCACGGGCAGCGTCGCAGCCAAAAACTCTATGGCCGACATGCTCTACGGCTCCGCTGCGGGAGTCGCCGTAGAGGAGATGGAGGTGACCGAAGATGCCGACAACGGCTCCGCTGAGCCGGCCGACGGCTCGCTTGCGGAGCATCTTTCAGAGGAGGAGTTCGCTGAGGATTGGCGCGATGGCGGGCGACTGCGTCACGACTTCCGCGACGATGCCTTCTGGCAGCCGTGCATAACGACCGATGCCGAGGGTCGCGCCCGCTTCGAGGTGGCATACCCCGACGACATAACGGCCTGGAACGCCAACTTCATAGCCGTCGGCAAGCGCAGCCGGATGGCGCAGCAACAGAAGATAATACGCTCGACAACGCCGGTCAATGCCCGTCTGTCGATGCCCGAGTTCGCCGTGCGCGGCGACTCGATAACAGCCGTCGGACGCCTCACCAACTATCTGGGCGACACCACGGAGGTGTGGCGCACGATCCTCACCGACAAGGCCGACAGCTGCCGTATAACACTCGTCGACAGTCATGTAGACCCAATACCCACGGTAGCACCCGATGCCGACAGTCTTACTCTGAGCTATACGCTGCGCACCGATGAGGGTTATTTCGACGGAGAACGCCGCTCGATACCCATCCTCCGCCCCGGCGTCGAGGCCGCCTACGGCAAGGCCGTCGTACTCTACGACACCCTGCCCCATACGTTCACTCCCGATCCGTCGCTGGGAGCGGTCACCATACACGCCGAGGCCTCTGTCGTCGACTGGCTCGACGACGAAATAGAGAGTCTCGTCGACTACCGCTACTCGTGCAACGAACAGACCGCCTCGAAGCTCAAAGCGCAGCTGGCGCGCCGCACGATATGCCTTGCACGCGGCAAGCGTTTCGACGGCGACAAGGAGGTGAAGCGGCTCATCGGGCAACTCACCGACACCAAATGCCGCACCACCGAGGGTCTGTGGGGCTGGTGGAGCGGCGGCAGCTACACACCCTGGATCACGGCACACGTAGTCGAGGCTCTGACCGCGGCACAGCAGGCCGGATACAAGGTGCAGATCGACCGCCGGAGCATGGCCGCCGCGCTGCGACTGCGACTCGACAGAATAATCGACGGCGGAGCAGGACACAACGACAATAGCTCGGCCAAAGAGATGATACACACGCTGCGAACGCTGCATCGGCTCGATCCCCAGAGCGACTGCCGCCGCTATCTCGATGCCATAGCCTCCATCATCGACGACTCCGTCGACACATGGATCCGATACTCTCTGGCCGCCGCCGAGCTGTGCGGCATACCTGCCGACCACGAGGCCCTGCTCGCTCGCGCCCGAACATCGTTCGGCGGCGGCCTCTATTGGAGCGACGACACCCTCTCGCACCGCTGGTGCGCACCCGACGACGATGCCATAGCCACCACGCTGGCCGCCTATCGGCTGCTGCGCGACATGGGCGGGTCCAACGGTGAGCTGACCGCCATACGCACATGGCTCTGCGAGCGGCGCGGCGAAGGCCGATGGGACAACACCTATCTCTCGTCGCGCATCATCGAAGCCATACTGCCCGACGTACTCTCTTCGGACGACACCCGCGACCGCGCCGCCATCGAGATCAATGGCCGCCGCTACGACTCGTTCCCCGTGCATCTCGCGCTCGACAATGCCGACAGCCCCGTCACGATCGTCGGCAACGGTGCCGCACCCCTCTTCGTCACGCTCTACCAGAGCGGCTGGGAGGAGCAGCCTCAACCGCGCCACGAGGGCTTCAAGGTCGAATCGCAGATGACAGTCGACGGCAAAGCCGTATCGCAGCTCGAAAAGGGCGTTGCGACCGTGCTGCGCGTGGAGGTCGAAGTGGAGGCCGACGCTCCATACGCCATGATAGAGATACCCATACCGGCAGGCTGCACCTATCTCTCGAAAAACTCGCGGAGCAATCCCCACCAGATCTACCGCGAGAACTTCAAGGATCGCGCAGTGATATTCTGCAACCGCCTGCCGCAGGGACGCCATACATTCACCATCGAGCTGCTGCCGCGCTACACGGGTCGCTACCACGTCAATCCGGCACATGCCCGACTGATGTACTATCCGACCGTCTTCGGTCGCAACGCCATGACCGAATGCCTGATAGAGGAGCGATAGAGAGGCCTGGCGGCTGTGTGGCCGAGTGGTCGAGTGCTGAGACTCCCACGTCGTGCTCCGCACTCCTCGGAGTGACAGATATACCCGCCATGTCATTCTGAGGAGGCCGCAGGCCGACGTGAGAATCTGGTTGTGGACGACAAAACCACTCTGTCATGTCGAACGAATGTGAGACATCTGTGAAAGACCGAACATAACGACAAGACGTGTCTGCACAGATTTCTCGCTGACGCTCGAAATGACATAGCCGACTAATATACAAAGAATACACAAACAACTACGATATGAAACACACTCTAACAACCGAGCTTTGCGCTTACAGCGTGGCGGCGTGCCGGATAGCGGCCGCAGCCGGTGTCGACCGCGTGGAGCTGTGCGCGGCACCCTCCGAGGGCGGAACCACACCCTCGGCCGCGACAATCGTCATGGCGCGACAAATCGAGGGATTGAGCCTCAGCGTAATGATCCGCCCGCGAGGCGGCGATTTCCTCTACACCGACGAGGAGTACGAACAGATGCGGCGCGACATAGCGTTCGCCCGCGACATGGGCGCCGACGGCGTTGTCATCGGATTGCTGACAGCCGACGGCGAGGTCGACACCGCGCGCACGGCGGCTCTGGTCAAGGAGGCTGCCCCGATGGAGGTCACATTCCACCGCGCCGTCGATCTCACGCGCGACTACCTGCGCGCCGTGGAGGCGATAATAGCGTGCGGCTGCCGGCGCATACTCACCTCGGGCGGCGCACAGACCGCGGAGAAGGGCATCGACAACCTGCGTCGTGCCGTCATGGTGGCCGACGGGCGCATAGAGATCATGGCCGGCTGCGGCGTCAACCCCTCCAATGCTGCCCAACTGGCCGCGGCAGGTGTCGACGCACTGCATTTCAGCGCGCGCCACACCGTCGCCAGTGCCATGCGCTACCGCCACGAGGGGGTCAGCATGGGAACGGACGGCGACGAATACTCGCTCACGCAGACCGACCCGGAGACCGTACGATCGATAATGAACAAACTACGCCCATGATGAACCGAATACTATCGTTTGCCGCAGCCGCCGCACTGTGCATAGGCTGCAACCGTCAGGCCGCATATCCCGACGGCATACCCCAGATCTACCACGCCCCGCTCGACAAGGCGTTGGACTCGTCGCCCCGGCGCGACGCATGGATCGGCCTGCTTACGGAGCTGCCCGAGAACCAGCGCGAGGGCGCGGCTTTCATCGTGGCCAACATGCCCGTCGGCGACCGCGACACCATGTCGATAGAGCTGATGCGCGAGAATATCGATTTCGCCTACCGCGCACGAGAGCTGTTCGAGTGGTGCGCTGCGCTGCCCGACTCGGTATTCTTCAACGAGGTGCTGCCCTACGCCGTGGTCGACGAGGTGCGCGACTCGTGGCGAGCCGATATGTTCGGGCGTTTCGCACCCGTAGTCGACACCTGCGCCGATATGGAGAGTGCCGCCCGGGCTGTCAACGCCTCCATAGCCGAGGTGGTCGGCGTGGAGTACAACACCCTCAGGGAGAAGACCAATCAGAGCCCGTCGGAGTCGATGCGCCAGCACATGGCATCGTGCACCGGCTTGTCGATACTGCTTGTCGACGCATTGCGCTCGGTGGGCATACCGGCACGCTTCGCCGCCACAGCCGCCTGGCACGACAATCGCGGCAACCACAGCTGGACGGAGATGTTGATCGACGGTCGCTGGCGCATAACCGAGTATGCTCCGCCTCGCGAGTGGGACGCCACATGGTTCATGGCCGACGCGGGACAAGCCACCTCAGGCGACCGCACGCATGCCATATACGTCACCTCGTTCGCACCCACGGGCGACTGGCTGCCGATGGTCTGGAACGAAGATTCGCACGACATACATGCCCTCGACGTCACCGACCGCTACGTGGCAATCGACACCGCCGCACGGGAGGCCAAGAGCACCGACGGACGGCACACGCAGCTGCGCATAGTAATGTTCCGCTCGGCAGAGTGCAGCCGCGAGTCGCACGACCGCGTGGCCGCCAACGTCGACATATTCTGCGGCGACGAGCAGATGGGCGGCGGACGCACGCCCGATCAGAGCCGCGACATGAACGACATGCTCTCACTGTGGCTGCCCAAGAATCAGCAATACACGCTGCTCTACGAGGGCGGCGACGGCGAGATGCACCGCCGGCGGGTAGACCTGGGCGACGAGCCCTTGACCGTCGCGCTCTTTGCCGACGAGAAGCTGTAACCGGCAGCAATACGGCAACACAATAAGGAGGTGGTCAAATCATACGATTCGGCGCACCTCCTTTAAGGTGTGTAAGAATAGGTAAAATACAAGGCATTATTGCTCCTGGCGAAAGCGGTGGGTAATATCCTCCATCGTACCGTCGGCCGCCACGCGATACATGCGCTGGTTGGTCGTCGGCGACGACAACCCGCCCAGCGACTCGACGTAGGCACCCAACTTTATATAGTCGAACGCGCACGGATCGACGCCCTCGGGCAGAGCATCGCGACCCGAGTACCACGCCGTGAGCATCTGAGGGCGCAACCGCCGCACCACGCCGGCCAGCGCCGCAATCTCCCGAGGGCGGGCATCGCCGCCCATGAAGCAGAAGCACGTAATGCCGCTTCCGTAGCGGTCGAGCAGCGCGACGACGGCATCCTCGTCGAGCGGCTCGCCAACGCTCTGCATAAGATGGGGGCTGTGGCAGCCCGGGCAGCGGTTGGGACACTCCGAGATGTTGACCGCGATAGTGGTCTGATCGGGCACCTCGGCGAAGACGATGTCGAAATTGTAGAACTTAACCATACGACCCTATTCGCCCTTGGCGTAGAAGCGGCGCGAGGCCTCCTGCTGTCGCGCTACGGAGAAGTTCGACACGCGTTTCATGTAGCCGATCACGCGCGTCAGGTAGTCAAGCCGCGTCGAGTGGCACTTCGGACACTCCTTCAAGTAGCGTTTGTCGATATGGCCGCAGTCGTTGCAGACCGTGTTGGGTATGTTGAACGTAAAGTAGTTGCAGCCCTCAGCGGCGGCAACGCGCAGCAGATGGCGATACTGCTCCTTCGAGAGGTGGTCTTCGAGATTCATGTGCAGAGCCGATCCGCCGGTAAGGTGCTCGATATACTTGCGGCCATGCAGGCGGAACTTGTCGAGTATGTTGAGCGACTCGTCCTCCACGGCGTAGAAATAGGAGTTGTAGCAGTCGCGCGGCACGACGTAGCCGTCCTCGCGGTCCCACTTGGCATGTTTCACGCCCACGTTCTCGGCCGGGATCATCTCGCAGTTGAACATCAGCTCCTTCGAACGATACTTCTTGTTGTAACGCTCGATAAGACCCAGCACCTGCTGCACAAACTCCACGTAACGGTCGTTGTCGTTGATCTCTATGCCGAGGAACTCGGCGGCCTCAACCAGACCGTTGACACCGATGGTGAGGTACTGGCGCGAGAGGTTGATGTAACCGGCATCGAACAGCGGCAGCATACCCTTGGCCTGCAACTCTTTGAGGTTCTCGTTATAGCCGATCTGCACCTTGTGAACCAGATCGACGATCTCCTCCAAGTAGGTCATGTAGTGCATGCCGTTCTTGACGGCATACTGCACGCAGCGGTTGAGATTCACAGTAAGCACGCTCTTTGAGCCGGTCGACACGCCGCCGGCACCCAGCGTATAGCTGAAACCGTTGTCCTGGATCTCGTTGCGAAGGCGGCAGCACGACGAGAGCGAGTCGGCGTTGTCGCTTATGTAGGTGAAGAACGAGTGACCCTCCGAGTACATCTCGGCTGTGAAGTCGCCCCACTCCTTGTCCATCACGTCGCCATCCTTGGTAAGCAGCGCCATGGTCTCGACGGGGAATGTCAGCACGGTCTTCGTGCGCTCGGCGTTGAACCACTTCATGAACCGCTTCTGCAACCACGACAGCGACTCCCAGTGGGGGCGCGAGCCGTCGGGGAAGAGGAACTCGCCGAACAGCGACTCGAAGTAGTAGCGGTCGTAGTAGGCCACGTTCCAGAATACGGCCTGGAAGTTACGCGCGCCGGTGGGCTGGTTGATCGAGTAGACTATCTGCTCGAAGCAGTCGGTTATCATCTTGTCGATGGTGCGGTGCTTGCTCGACAGGTCTACCACCTCGTCGGCACGCTTGTAGTAGTCCTCGCCGTACTCCTGAGCGATGAAGTAGTTCATATACATGAGGAACTCGGGCGTGGCGCAGGCACCCGACAACATGCTCGACACGATGAAGACCATGTTGACAAAGCCGCCGCAGAACGATTTCAGGTTGCCCGGACGCTTGGAGTTGCCGCCCACCGACAGCGTGCCGCCCAGCAGCCAGGGATACATCGTTATCGAGGCGCAATAGTTGGCCATCGACGTCTCGTCGTTCTTGTAGATGAAGTGGTTTTTCAACAGATGGATATACTTGTCCGACAGCTCCTTGCCATACATCTCCTTCAAGCGGTCGGTCAGCAGACGGCGGTTCAGGCGAATGAAGTTCTGCTTGGGCAGCTCGCCTATGAGCGTGGCTATGTTCTTGTTCTCCACGTTGGCGTTGGCATCGTACTTCGAGCCGGTAGCCGGGTTCGAGGCGTCGCAGTAGTTTATCAGGAAATCGAGCTTGTCGCGATCCTCCCTGTCTTCGGTATGTTTCTGGCGATAGAGCATATAGCTCTTGGCCACGGCGAAATAACGCTCGGCCATGAGCGCCACCTCCACTTGATTCTGTATCTCCTCGACGCTCATGCCGTCGCAGACGTGCACGCGGCTCAATATCTGGGTCAGGTCGTCGTCGGTGGCATAGCCGCCCACAGAAAGAAAGGCCTTTCTCACGGCACGTTTGATCTTCTCCACGGAAAAGGGTTTGCGCGTTCCGTCGCGCTTGACGATGCAGATCTCCGAAATTCCCATATCTCTTATAAAATTTTAGGTTTTGTCAATCGTAGCGACCGGTTGCGAAAGGGGCATGTTCCCCACACCCTGCCACGGGTCGGGAGGCAAACCATCTCTTGCGATATCGGCCATGTAAAAAACAATCGAACGACAGTCCTTGTCCCGAAGACGGACGCTCAGCCGACAAGGCAGGTCTTCTGACTCGCTCCCGTTGCACGCCTTCCCGTCCGAGACAGTGGCAAAAGAGTGTGCAACTCTACGTGGAGCTTACAGCTACGGGCATAGTCCCTGATTTTCACAGGAGTTCCCTTTTAATCCCAATGCCGGCGGCAGCCGGCCGAGAGCCTTGTTCGGTAACAAAGGTAGGCATAATAGATCTAATTTCAAACTTCGCGACACGATTTTATCAACAAAAAACAGACAATCGCACGCCTATTCGGTCTGAGCCACAAAAACCGAGTCGGCGGAGGATTTTTTTCAGCGCGCACGACGGGTTTATATAAAAAATTGCATACCTTTATTGCCCGATTCAATCTACCCGCATTATGACCATCTGCGATTTGGCTCTCACGATGACGCCCGGCCTCGGGGTGAAGGGCACGGCACACCTGTTGGAGTGCTTCGCCTCGGCCGACGAGATATTCGCCGCAACCATAGACGAGCTGACCTCGCGGGCTGCGCTGCGCGAAGATATAGCACGACGCATCGTGCGCGGCGAGGGAATGCGTGCCGCCGAGCGCGAGGCCGAGTATTGCCGGCGTCACGGCATCTGCATGGTAGCCTCGACCGATGAAGAGTATCCGCCGCTTATGCGCCATACGCCCGACTATCCCCATGTATTGTATGTACGCGGCAACGTCGAGGCGCTGCGGCTACGCACGCTGTCGATGGTCGGCACACGCGAGATTTCGCCCTCGGGGCAGCACATCTGCGACCGTCTGGTGAAGGATCTCGCCGAACGCGTCCCCGACCTCTGCATCGTCAGCGGCCTTGCCTACGGTATCGATGCCGCATGTCATCGTGCCGCACTGGCCTACGGAGCGCGCACCGTCGCCGTCGTGGCCAATGCCCTGCCCGACGTCACTCCCGCACCCCATCGCCGGCTGGCCGAGGAGATCGTCTCTCGCGGCGGTGCCATCATCAGCGAGCTGCACTCGCAGACGCGCCAGAACGGGACATATTTTCTTGCGCGCAACCGCATCGTAGCCGCCATGAGCCAGGGGCTGGTGGTCGTAGAGTCGCCCGCGTCGGGCGGATCGCTCGCCACGGCTGCCATGGCCGACGGCTACGACCGCACGGTGATGGCTTTGCCCGGACGCGCCACCGACAACATCTCGCGCGGCACGAACAATCTGATACGCAACCATAAGGCGCGGCTGGTGATGACGGCCGACGACATCATCGAGGATATGATGTGGCCCTCCGCCGCCACTGCGCGCTCCACCGCCGCACGCTCCGACATCGTTCTGTCGGCAGCCGAAGCCACGCTTCTAAGCTGCTTCACCGACGGCGAGATCGACCGCGACAAGCTGGCCGACGCCTCGGGACTCACGCCCGGCGAGTTGTCGCAAATGCTCATGGAGTTGGAACTCAAAGGTGCCATCCGCGCACTGCCAGGCCGACGCTATGAAAAGATATGAATATAGGACGCTGCGTTCGGCCCGGCAAAATAGGCATGAGACTCCCGCGTCGTGCTGCGCACTACTCGGAGTGACATAGTGGGGTGTCATTCTGAGGAGGCCATCGGCCGACGTGAGAATCTCTCTGGCGTGTCATTCCGAACGCATGTGAGGAATCTGTGCGCGACTATTTCACTGTCGTGTCATTCTGAGGAGCGGTTGAAAACCGCGACGTGAGAATCTCAGTCGGAGACAACAAAGCCCCACTCTGTCATTCTGAGGAGGCCGCAGGCCGACGTGAGAATCTCAGCGATACGCAGAGACCTCAACAGAAATACAACGAATAAATATAAAACGACTTAAATATGAATCTGATAGACACCCACTCACATATCTACGACGAGGCGTTCGACCTCGATCGCGACGCCGTGGTCGGGCGTGCCACCGAGGCCGGCGTCGCAATTATGCTGCTGCCCGGCATCGACTCGTCGAGCCGCGGGCAGATGTTCGATCTGGCACGACGATACCCCGACCGCTGCCTGCCTATGCTGGGACTGCACCCCACATCGGTCAACGACAATCCGCATTGGCGCGACGAGCTGGACCAGGTGGAACGACTGCTGCGGGAGCCGCCCGTCGAGCGGATATACGGCATCGGCGAGACGGGATTGGATCTATATTGGAGCAGCGATTTTCTGGCCGAACAGAGCGAGGCGTTGCGCGCGCAGATAGAGCTAGCACTGGCCTACGATCTGCCGATCGTGATCCACACGCGCTCGGCTTGGGAGCAAATGACCGAGCTGATAGCCGACTACAAGGGGCGCGGCCTGAGGGGCGTATTCCACGCATTCGCAGCCGACGAAGCGACCTACCGCCGCTTGCGCGAGTGCGGCGACTTCGCATTCGGCATAGGCGGCGTTGCCACCTTCAAGAACAGCCGCATGGACGACACGCTGCGCGCCATACCCTTCGAGGAGATGGTGTTGGAGACCGACTCGCCCTACCTCACACCAGTGCCGCTGCGCGGTCGGCGCAACGAATCGGCCTACGTGACCTACGTCTGCGCCAAGGTGGCCGATGTCAAGGGCGTCACGCCCGATGAGGCAGCCGATCTGACTACGGCAACGGCCCGACGCATATTCCGCCTCTGAACCAAGATTGCGTTTCACCCGAAAAACAGAGATTCTCACGTCGCGTGCTCTGCACGCTCCTCAGAATGACAGAGCTGGCGTATCGTATGTCTGCCGCACCTCAAATGACACGATAGCGTAAATAGTAATATAATCCCTATGCACTAACGAGGGAAATGTACCTCTCATTTATAAATCGAATACGCTTACGTTTTACTATTCTGAGACAGGCCGGACGCTATGCCCGTAGCTGCGGTAGCGCCAATACACGTTGTGGCTGCCGCTATCGAAGTCGAGGTAGCACGCGTACTGCGTAAAGCTCTCGACGGGCGCAGAGTTCCAATAGTAGCCGTAATCTCCGACGAAGCCGGACGACGACACAGAACGCCAACCGGCGGCCGGAAAAAAGATTGAGTTGCCGTTGGTCTTGCTGGTTACCTTATAACCTTTGTGGCCGTCAATTGTCGTCCATGTCCAAGTACATTTGTCGACAAGTTCCTGCATCTCCTGTTGAGTCGGCAATCGCCATGTTCCGCCCCAATTGGCACGTGCGGCATCGTATTGAGCATTGCCCGATATGTCCCTGATATTTTTATTATAAGTCTTGCTATTGGAGTTAGTATATGTCGATTTAGTAGAGGTCTCGCCCCACGCGTAATAATTACCATACGCCGACGGTGAAGATGCACCCAAATTGCACGTCGCCCATTTGACACTCAGCCCCAAATCGACATAGTCGTGACCGGCAATAGTGCCGGTAGTAGGCTCGGTTTCAGCAGATCGCTCGTTGCCTCCTACGCGGAAAAGCAGGGACACACCAACAACCAATATCGCAACCAATAGGATCACAACCACCCACTGATATAGGCTGAAAGAATTTTGTCGGGCCATATCTCAATAGTTTAAATTTTATAAATCCTTATATACACAAAAATACGATTTTAATCGCTCACCTCAAACACTTATCTAATTTTTATTTGTGGCGCATGGGGAGGGGTGGAAATAGTCGCGCACAGATGTCTCACATTCGTTCGACATGACAAAACAAACGTCGACCACCGAAGCTACGGCTTACGCCGTTTTATAATTCTGACCCCACCCCACACCCCTCCCGAGGGAGGGGCTGTTGTCGCTGCGCTCCGGGTGGGACGTTGGATGGTTGACACGGAATCCGAATAGAGCGCTTTGCACACTCTCGGTCTGTCACTCCGAGGAGCCATAGGCGACGTGGGAGTCTCTACATTTGACATAGGCCATATCGTTTGAAAGAGAGATTCTCACGTCGCATTCTTCGCATGCTCCTCAGAATGACAGAGTGGGAATATCTACCTCGTACATATTCCACAACCAGATTCTTCGCTACACTACGTTCCGCTCAGAATGACACGGTGGGAATAGGCTCAAAAGCACCACAACAGTCTTTTTCGTCAAAAGCGGTATTATACAACGCGGAGACAGAGCGAGACGATGGGCTGTACTGACGTACTGCCCATTGTCGAGCGACAAGGCGCGGCAGTAGAATGCCGCTTTTCACGGAAAACAAACAAAGCACCACAACAGTCTTTTTCGTCAAAAGGCGTTAGTTACAAGCCGCACGTGAAAAGGACGCAGATGGGCTGTACTGAGCGTACTGCCCATTTGCGGATTTGAACGAGGCGAAGGAAATGACGCCTTTTCACGAAAAAGGGGGCATAAATGCCCCCCCCAAAACGTGCAGACCCTATAAGCCGAGTTCTGTACTCCGCCGAAGCGGAGCCTCTATCATTTATCTACAACTGCGATCTCTCGCAGCTTCCAGCAACCTACCCCTCGACATCGGACGAGCAACCCTTAATTGTCGATATACATGGTCTTGCAACCCACGAGGCGTACGGCCGAGGAGTATCGCTACCCTCGCGGTGGGCTCTTACCCCGCCTTTTCACCCTTACCTCCCCGAAGGGAGGCGGTCGTTCTCTGTTACGCTACTACACCCTCACGGACGTCAAGTCGTTAGCTTGCGTGGCGCTCTGTGTTGCTCGGACTTTCCTCCCCCGTCCTAAGACGGCAGCGATAGAGCGTGTCTGCACTTTGTAGTCATAATGTATGTGCGCCCGCGGCTGCACCCTAAGGCACCGCCCGGACGGCCGAAGCGGGGATTATCGTCCCGTCTCGGGCTTTATGTCTTTTATTCGCAGCTGCGTGCTCACCGTGCCGCGATAGTGGTTCTCGACGATCTGGTAGCACACCGATATGGGGCGACCCGAGCGCACCCACTCGTAGTGCGTGGGCTGCTGGAAGGCTATCGACGGGATGGTCGTATAGGGCTTCTGTCGCTGCGTGAGGTCCATACGCAGGTGGTCGCACTCGGCACCCACCAGCTTGGCATCGCCGCGGTTGCACGCGCCGCGCGTCATGAACACGGGGGCGGTGTTACCCGGGCCGAAGGGCTGGAAACGGTTGAGCTGACGATGGAACTCGCCCGTGATGTCCGAGAAGAGCAACTCGCTGTCGACATCGACCTGCGGCACCAGAATGGCCGGATCGATATTTCGCTCGACATAGTCGTTGAACCGCTCGGTGAACTTCTCGACATTCTCCTCGCGCATGGTAAGACCTGCGGCATACATGTGTCCGCCGAAGTTCTCCAGCAGATCGGAGCACGACTCGACGGCCTGATAGAGGTCGAAGCCCGGCACCGAGCGCGCCGAGCCGGTCACCAGACCGTTGCTCATGGTCAGCACCACCGTCGGCCGGTAGTAGCTCTCGATCAGACGCGAGGCGACGATGCCGACGATGCCCTTCATCCACTTGGGATTGTAGATAACCGTACTCTTCATCGACTTCATCTGCGGATGCGACTCGATGAAGTCGTGCGCCTCCTGCGTCACGCTGCGGTCGATGCTCTTGCGGTCCTGATTGAACGAGTCGATGACGTTGCCGAACTTCTGGGCTTCGCGCTCGTTACCCTCGATGAGGAGGCTAACGGCGGCGTGTCCGCCCGAGGGCGAGGCATTCTCGTCGTTCTCGTCCATGCGCATGCGCCCGGCGGCGTTGATGCGCGGTCCGATCTTGAAGACGATGTCGTCGATGGTGATGTCGTGCCCCTCCAAGCCGCATATCTTTATGATCGACAGCAGACCCTTCGAGGGCGACGAGTTGAGCTTGCGCAGACCGTAGTAGGCCAGAATGCGGTTCTCGTCGACCAACGGCACTATATCCGAGGCGATGCTCACCACAAGAAGATCCAGCAGATGCTCGATCTTATGGAACGGAATGCCGTTCTTGCGCGAGTAAGCCTCGACCAGCTTGAATCCTACGCCGCAACCCGACAACTCGTCGAACGGGTATGTGCAGTCGGTGCGCTTGGGATCCAGAACAGCCACTGCCGCCGGTATCTCGTCGGCCGGGAGATGATGGTCGCAGATGATGAAATCCACGCCCCTTTCCTTTGCATAGGCAACCTTCTCTACGGCCTTAATGCCGCAATCCAGAGCTATGACCAGCTTGACGCCCTTGCGTACAGCGTGGTCGATGCTGCGGATCGATATGCCGTAACCGTCGACATATCGGTCGGGAATGTAAAACAACAGGTTCTTGTGACCTATCTGGCTCAGAAACTTGTAGACCAGCGACACGGCCGTCGTACCGTCCACATCGTAGTCGCCGTAGATCATCACCTTCTCGTGATCTCTTACGGCCTGCTCCACGCGCGCCACCGCCTTGTCCATATCCTTCATAAGGAAGGGATCGTGCAGGTCGGATAGCTGCGGAGAGAAGAACTTCTTCGCCTTTTCCACGGTGTCTATGCCTCTTTGTACAAGCAGGTTCGTAAGTACGGGGGACATCGACAGGCGTGAAGACAACTCCTCCACCGCCCGCGGATCGCCCTGCGGCCTTACGACCCATCTCTTCTCTATGGGCATAATACTTAATTTTTATATATTTTAACATTCAAATTTTTCCTTAAACAATTAATAAACGGCTCTTTCACTTCGTTTATTGTAACCTCGCGGCCGAGCTCGCGACTGAGCGACGTTGTGCCGCGGTCGGCGAATCCGCACGGGTTGATGGCATCGAACCAGCGCAAATCGGTTGCCACATTCAACGCCAGGCCGTGCATCGTCACAGCATGCGAGGCCTTTACTCCGAGGGCGCACAGTTTTCGCAATGCGCGACCCTCGCCGATCCATACGCCCGAGGCACCTTCGGAGCGGTGCGCCGCGATGCCCATCTCAGCCGCCAGATCGATTACCGTCTGTTCCAACGCGGCTATATAGTGGCGTATGCCCAGCCCCACGCGGTCCAGATCGAGGATCGGGTAGCAGACCAACTGACCCTCTCCGTGAAAAGTTATGTCGCCGCCGCGATCTATACGGTACAATTCGGCGCCCATTGCCCGAAGCCGCTCCTCCGAGAGCAGCATGTTGGCCGGGTTGCCGCTCTTGCCCAGCGTATATACCGCCGGGTGCTCGACGAGCAACACCTCGCCGGCCTCGTCGTCGGGCTGCATATGGGAGAGCTTGGCGGCGCACAATGCCTCGAACAGCGATCGTTGGAGCTGCCAACACTCGCCGTAGGCCATCGTACCCAGATCTATAAGCTCTACGTTCATCCTCTCTTCACAGCTTCCAAAGCGGCATCGGCCAGATACGACGACCGCACCAGAGGCGCGCTCGCGCAGTAGCTGAAACCCATTTCGAGAGCTCGAAGACGGTACCATTCAAACTTTTGGGGAGTAATATACGCCGCAACGGGGTGATGCTCCTTCGTAGGTTGAAGATATTGACCGATGGTGACTATCCGCACGCCTGCCTCACGCAGGTCTGCCAATGCGGCCAGCACCTCCTCATCGCTCTCGCCCAGGCCGACCATAAGGCCGCTTTTGGCGACCGCTCCGCTCTGTGCTATGTGGCGCAACGTAGCCAACGACGTGGCATACTTGGCGCGGGAACGCACCTGGGGAGTCAATCGCTCGACGGTTTCGATGTTGTGTCCCACGATGTCGGGACGCGACGCCAGCACCGTGTCTATCAGTTCGGTGCGAGCGTCCATATCGGAAATAAGGAGCTCAATTGTTGCGTCGGGATTCTCTTTGCGTATGGCCTCCACCGTCCGCGCCCAGTGTCGGGCACCCTGGTCGGGCAGGTCGTCACGCGTTACAGATGTCACCACGACATGCTTCAAGTGCATCAGCCTGACGCTCTGGGCCACATGCTCCGGCTCCGCCTCGTCCAGAGGCAGCGGCCGTCCGCTTAGTGTGGCACAGAACCGACAGCTGCGCGTACAAATGTCGCCCATGATCATGAAGGTAGCCGTGCGACGGCTCCAACACTCGGCCTTGTTGGGACACATGCCACTGCTGCAAATGGTATGCAGACAGTGCCCCTCGACGATACGCTCCACCTCGGCGGAGGTCGCATCGCTGCGGAGTCTGATCTTCAACCAATCCGGTTTTCTCAGTACGACGTTTTTGTCATGCACCTTCGGCATTTAAGTTCATTATTTTCCAATTGATGCAAATATACAAAAAAAATCAAATTCCCGGAAGCCGAATGTCGTTTTTCATACAATTTTTTTATCGATCGACCCGAAAGGAGGATTCCTCCGACGGCAGCCCCGCCCGGTGAGCATAGGTCGCTGCGTTCCGGGTGGGCGTAGGACGGTCGACGCGGAACCCGAATATCGCGCTTGGCTCGCTCTTGTTATGTCATTCTGAGGAGGACGGTACGTCCGACGTGAGAATCTCTTTGCGCAAATTGTCATTCTGAACGAAGTGAAGAATCTGGTTGGGGAAGACAAAACAGTCGTGTCATGTCGAACGAAAGTGAGACATCTGTGCGAGACAAGGCCGATCGCCCAAAACAGAGATTCTCACGTCGCAACTACGTTGCTCCTCAGAATGACATGGTGGGCTTGTCGTTCGTGTATGTCTTCCCCAACCAGATTCTTCACTCCATTACATTCCGTTCAGAATGACACGGTGGGAATAGTCTTACTCTGTCACTCCGAGGGAGGGCATTGCCCGACCGTGGGAGTCCCTGCATTTGACAGAGGATTAATCGCTCGAAAGAGAGATTCTCACGTCGCAACTACGTTGCTCCTCAGAATGACACAGTGGGCATGTCGTCCTCGTACATCGTCCACAACCAGATTCTCACGTCGCATTCTTCGAATGCTCCTCAGAATGACAGACGAAATGGTTTTATCGTTCCCAACCAGATTCTTCGCGTTGCTCAGAATGACACAGTGGAAATATGTCAGTCCTCCTAAGCACCACCCAATTTTTCGTCAAAAGCGGTATTATACAACTTTTTCGTCAAGCCGGACGAGCAAAGAGAAGTTTACTTCTACTTTGCCGCGGCGAGAAAAAGTGCATGAAATGAACGCAAACGAAGATCGCCCAGATGGGACATACTATGCGTATTTCCCATTTGGGCGAGCAAGTGCACGGCAGTAGAATGCCGCTTTTCACGAAAAAGAAAAGTTAGAGTTTAACGATGGACTTGACCGGCGCAATCCGCTCCAAACGCGCTGCACCGCCAAGCTCGGTAAGCTCGACAATGAAGATGAACTCCTTGATTCGAACAGGATACTCTTTGCCGTCGCGAGATATTTTGAGCTGCGACAACGACTCGGCCACACCCTCGGCGGTACCGCCGGTGGCAAGAACGTCGTCGATAATAGAGATCTCAAACACGTCGCCGGTGGGTCGACCGGCGGCAATATCGCTCTCACGATAGTAGAGTTTGTCGAAACCGTACTCCTTGACGATCTTCACCTCGTGCAGGTCGCCCTCGGCGAAGGGCAGCTTGCCGCTCTTGCGCACGGGAATGATGTTGTGAACGGTGGGGCTGACGATCAACAGCGGCGAGGCGAAGAGGAATCCGCGCGCCTCGGGTGCGGCGACATTGGGAGCGGTGGTGCACTCGGCAATGCGGTCGACGAGGCGGCGATATACGTCTTTATCTTGCAGATAAGGTATGATGTCGATGAAGTTGATTCCCTCCTTGGGAAAATCCTTGTAGAATTTCAGGACCTCTTTAATATCCATTAGTTTACGGTTTTAGTTATTTTATACACAAAGATAGAGAATAAAAGCGGAGATTGCAAATATCGCCTTAGGCTTATGCCGCGCCGCTATCGCGAGGCCACGCCCAGCACGCCCTCCGACGACCGCGCCCACACGCCCTGAGCGCGCAGCACCTGCTCGACGATGTCGCGCACGGCACCGTGGCCGCCGTCGTACTCCGAGACGTAGCGAGAAGCCTCGATGACCTCCGAGCAGGCATCGGCCGGGCAGACGGGTATGCCCACGCGACGCATGCAGTCAAGGTCGGGTATGTCGTCGCCCATGTATATCACGTCGCGGGCATCGAGGTCGTTCTCGGCAAGGAACTCGTCGATGGCTGCAATCTTGTCCATGCAGTTGAGATACATCTTATCGACGCCCAACATCTCCAAACGACGGCGCAGCATCTCGCCGCGACCGCCCGATATGATGCAGATTTTGTATCCCAATTTTATGGCGTATGCCACGGCATAGCCGTCCTTGGCGTGGTAGCGGCGTATGAAATCGCCGTCGGGCGTAGGTATTATACCGCCGTCGGTCATCACGCCGTCGACATCGAACACGAACGCCCGAACGCGTGCTATGTCCTCTTTGAAGTTTCCCATATACTTTCGGTTATATCGTTATAAATCTTTTGAGTCAAAGGATCATCGGCGAGCATGCGAGCATGTGCTCCGCACACCTCCACGTCGCCCCTCACGGCGGGCCCGGTCTGCACCCGTTCGGGCGAGGAGGAGGCCACGGCCTTCTCGGCAGTCTCCACGATCAGCGGGCGCAATATGTCGAACGACATCCCCTCGCGCTCGATGATGCGCGAGGCGATGGCATATAGGTGGTTGGGGAAGTTGTTGACCAGCACGCCGGCCAGGTGTATCACGCGGCGGCGCTCCGAGTCGGCATAATCGACGCGCGTGCTGAGCATGCGTGCGAATGCGAACAGACGCTCGCGCACGGCCTCGCTTTCGGCCTCGATGAATATGGGCACGTGAGCCAGATCGATCCGGCGTCCCGAGGTAAAGCTCTGCAAGGCGTAGAGAATACCTCTGTTGCGCAACTTCCCGGGCAGAGTCTGCAACGACATGCTGCCGGCCGTATGCACGACGATGGCATCGTCGGGGAACGGCAGCGAGGCGGCCACCTCGGCTATGGCCTTGTCGCTCACGGCGATTATATATATGTCGGCATCGGCCAGATGAGCCGGATCGTCGGTCCATGCCGTCGATGTCAGGGCGGCGATTTCGGCTCCGCGCATGGGGTTGCGGGCGAATATCTGGCGCAGCTCCGTTCCGCGCGAGGCCGACAGCGTCGCGGCGAACGACTCGGCCACGTTGCCGCTGCCGACAACGACCACGCTCACGTCGCGACCGTCAGGCGCCAGAGGCCGCAACGAGCTGCGACGTTCGCTGTCGAAGCGCGCCATGTTCTGCGCGGCGAATGTGAGTTCGCAGCCCAGCAGCACTATCTGCCACGACACCTGCAACCAGATGATAAAGAGCGGCAGTGCGGCGAAACTGCCGTATATGACGTTATAGGCCGACATGAAGCTCTGCACGTAGACGTAGCCCCACTGCCACAGCGACAATGCCACGCCGGCCACCACACCGGCACGCAGCGCATTGCGGAACCGCACTTTGGTGTGGGGTATGTATTTGTAGAGGAGCGTCGTTGCCAGACACGCCACCGCCAGCGACAGCAGCCGTGTAAGCAGGAAATGGACATGCGAGTCGAGACCTATGGCTGCAAAGGCATTGTAGGCTATCGAGGTCGACAAGCCCCACAGCGTAGGCACGACCACGGCGACGACCAGATAGGCCGGGTAGCGGAACAGTATCTTGCGGCGGCGCGGCACCTCCCAGATGGCGTTAAACGACGCCTCCACCGAGTCGAACACACGGAACACAGCCCACAGAAGCGTCACCACGCCGAAGCCGGCCAGCACGCCGCCGTGCATGCTGTCGGCGGCGGCACCTGCGAAGTCGAGCAGACGGTCGAGCTCCTCGTGCGAATCGGGGAAGAGCGAATAGAGGCTCATTATCAGGGGCTGCAAGCCGCCCAGGGCGTGCACGATGACGAATGCCAGAGCCAGAATGGGTATCACGGCGAATGTCGTGTAGAGCGTCAGCGCGGCACTCTGCATCATGGTGCGGTGGGCGTTGGTACCTCGCACGGTGTAGAAGACGAGTTTATAGGTCGCCACCAACCGCGAAGCGATACGCCCCGACAACTGGCCGTGCTCCAAACGGAACACCGTGTCGGTCAAGAATCTCTTTACGGTACGATACCACCTCCTCATCTTCGTAGCTGTTTTGTCAGGCAAAGTTATCTATTTTAGTCGAATCGCCCAAGTTTTGCCGCCCATATCGGCGAAGGCCACCCTCACGTCGCTACCCGGGCGCAGCGAGGCGGCACGGCGCAGAGCGTCGACCGAGAGCCGGCAATCGCGCTTCAACACCTCCACGCCCACACCGGCGTAACGCTTGCGCAGCTGTTTGGGGCGATACTCCTCTATGTCGGCGATCTCGTCGACACGCCCCAACAGAGGCCTCTGCGGCAACTCACGGCAAAAGGCATACCCTCCCGCACTCCACATGCAGGCCTCGCCGCCGAGCGAGTCGACGGCACGACGCGCCTTGACCAGCGACACGTCGGGCGTAATCAGATAACGCCACCCGCCATCGGCGCGAAACGGCTCGCGGCACGGTTCGGCATGGGGCATGCTGCGCGGGAAAGACTCCTCGCCCAGCCCCAGCGCCACGGCATGCAGCTCGTCGCTCTCCGCCCCGGTATAGATATCTACCTCCTTGCACTCGCCGCCGAGCGATACGGCCTCCACCCTGCACGGCGAAAAGAGGCGGAAAGCCTCGTCGCAGTCGAACAGCGGCGAACACTTCACCGCCATGCGCGGAGCTATGGCCGAGAGCTGCGGGAGCATGGCCGTCACATCGGGCGAGCAGTGCTCCATGCAGACCATCTTGCGGCCGGCCGTGTCGCGACGGTCGGGATCGACATATATCCAGTCGAAACGCTCACGGCACGAATCGACCCACTCCTCGGCCGAAGAACAGACCACCTCAATATTGGTAATACCCAATCTCGAAAAATTCTCGCGCGCCACGGCTGCCAGCACCTCGTCGCGTTCGACGGCCACCACACGGTCGAAGCGGCGGCTCAATGCCGCGGCATCGACACCCAGGCCGCATGTCAGATCGACCGCGCTGCCGCCCGATATGGGCTTGTGTGCAGCACACAGCTCGCTCGACGACTGCTCGAAAGCGCGCGGCGGAATGATGCAGCGCGCGGCATACATCGCCGGAAGTTTTGTCTCGGCGCGTTGCAGATACTTCACCTGGGTGGCCACGAGCGAGGCGTGCTCGACGCGTTTGTCGAGCGCAATATCGGTCGGTCGGCGCGTGAGGTTGCGCTCGACGGCCTCGCGCAGAGAGTCGCTGCACAGCAGATCAAAGTCGGATATAGTCATCATAGTCGGGCAAAGTTACCTTTTTTTTCCGATCTACGCTCCATATCGCAAGAGTAATCGCCACGAACAGCGCGTATGCGGCAACCGTCTGCCACGTATCCATGCGCCAGTCGAAAGCGCACCAGCTCCCGGAGGCACTCCCGGCAACGAGGTTCTGCAACCGCGCGGCATGGTCGAGGATAGATCCCAGCGGCGCAGAGAGCCACCCCTCGGGCAGCACCACGGCCATCACACCGCATGTCACTATGACGGTGGCCGTCGCTATCACCGCCGGGCCTATCAGCACGCCCGTCCACGACACATACCCGAAGGTGTGCGAGATGATCGGCAGCGTCCAAAGCGTCGCGCACAGACCCACAGCCAGCGTGGCGACGAGCGCGTCGACCGCTCTGCGTCCGCACCGCAGACGACGGCACAGCGGTACACCCCACAGCAGGATGCCGGCAACCGCCGCCACCGAGAGCTGAAACCCCAAATCGCGGAGATACGACGAGTCGAACACCAGCATCAGGAACGCCGTCGCAGCCAATGCGTTGAGCGACGAATAGGCCGAAGATGCCATCAGCGAGAGTTGCAACACGGAAAACATTATCGCGGCACGCACCACACTCGGTGACATGCCGCCCATGGCGGCGAACAGCCAGATAGCCGCCACGACCGCCGCGTTGCGCACCACGTGTCCGCGATGCAGCAGCGACAGCCATGCCAGCAGCAGATTGGCGACCACGGCGACTATACCCAGATGAAGACCCGAAAGAGCCAGCACATGCGCCGCACCCGAGCGCGAATAGCTGCCGCGCAACTCCGGCGCTATGCCTGCGCGCGACCCCGTTACCATGGCCTCGACCACTCCCCGGCTCGCTTCGCCCAGCGGCAAGGCACGTATGCGTTTCACCGCCGCAGCCTGCAACGACGACACCGCACCGCCCTGCCGGTGCAGGATGTTGCCGTCGCCTATCGACACCGAACCCACGTAACCGCGCCTGCGCATTCGGGCCGAGTAGTCGGCATGACGCGAGATATGCTCCGCAAGACGCGCCTCGACGGTCAGCGCGTCGCCCCGCAAAACCGAGTCGCTGCCTATCCACAGCCACACCTTGTCGTCGGCCGCGCGACTCGTGCCGTCGTCGCTCCACGCCACTATACGCCCCTCGGCCGTAGAGTAATCACCCCGCCATAGCGGCTCCGTCGCCACTTCCACACGCATGAGCAGGGTGCGCCCGTAAGGCACTGTTGCCGCCGAGCGGTGCAACTCGGGCAGCATCATGCCCATAAGCACTATGGCCGCAGCAGCGTACGCCAAGCCGACGCGCCGGCGGTTACCCGCATAACACATCGCGCAACACACCACGAAGCCCGTCGCCGCCAGCCACAACGGCAGCCGCCATCTCTCGCCCCACGATATGCCGACGACAAGAGCCGCCGCCGCACACACCATGGGCGCGTCGGACAAACGGTCGGCGATGTTGGCAAAACGCAGCTTCAATACAATAGATTATTTTAGGCGAAGATAACGATTTTTCGCGTATTTACCACCAAAAATGGGTGCCACATCGGGAATTATCGTCCTATAATGTTGCTCCGAGGAGTGCGGAAAGTATAAACGTCGACCACAGAACTACGGCTTACGCCGTTATATAATTCTGACCCTCCCCTAAATCCCCTCCTCGGAGGGGACTTCGGTCGCTACGCTCCGGGTGGGGCGTGGGAAGGTTGACACGGAACCCGAATATCGCGCTTTGGACGCTCTCGTTATGTCATTCTGAGGAGTATTCCGGCAGGAATGCGACGAAGAATCTGGTTGGGGAAGACTCGACCACTCTGTCACTCCGAGGAGTGCATAGCACGACGTGGGAGTCTCGGCACTTGACATCGGCCATATCGTTGGAAAGAGAGATTCTCACGTCGGACGTACCGTCCTCCTCAGAATGACAGAGTGGGCATATCGTCCACGCACGTCGTTCCCAACCAGATTCTTCGTTTCGCTCAGCTACACTCAGAATGACACGGTGGGAATAGGTTCAAAAGCACCACAACACAATTTTTCGTCAAAAGCGGTATTATACAACGCAAACGAAGATCGCCCAGATGGGACATACTATGCGTATTTCCCATTTGGGCGAGCAAGTGCGCGGCAGTAGAATGCCGCTTTTCACGAAAAAGTCACGGAAAATTATAGTTTCTCACCATACGCCAAATCTCCGGCATCACCTAAACCCGGAACGATGTAGGAGCGAGAGGTGAGTTCTTCGTCGACGGCGGCGCACCAGAGGGTGCACTTCTGCTCGGACGAGTTGCGCAGGACGTAGTCGACACCCTGCTCGCTGGCGATGACAGAGGCGAAATGGGTGTGGGCAGGCTCGCCGCCGCGCTCTTTGAGAGCCTCGTAGGCGAGAATGAGCGAACTGCCGGTAGCCAGCATGGGATCGACCAGCAACAGCGTTTTACCCTCCAAAGAGCCGCACGAGATATATTCCACCTTGACGGTGAACGATCCGTCGGCCTTGCTCTTGCGGTAGGCCGAGACGAAAGCGTTCTGGGCATCGTCGAAGTAGTTGAGGAAACCCTGATGGAACGGCAGTCCGGCACGCAGGATCGTCGCTATGACCACCGTATCAGAGATCGACTCCACGGCGGCCTCGCCCAACGGCGTCTCCACCATGCGCGTGGCGTAGTTCAGCTCCTTCGATATTTCATACGCCGAGATCTCGGCTATGCGTTCGAGGTTGCGGCGGAAACGCATCGAGTCGCCCTGCACGTGCTTGTCGCGCAGCTCGGCGATGAATTTGTTGAGAATCGTGTTCTGCTTGTTGAGAATGTGCAACATGATCTATCGGTTTAGTATTGTGTTCGGGGTTGTCAATAGAGGAAATTGTTGAACGGATAGCGGCCGGCATGTATCTCGCGTACCATGCCGTAGAGGTCGGAGCGCAGTTTGTCGATGCCGCTCTTCTCGCGTGCCGAGATGAATATGCAGGGTGTATTGGCACGCGCTATCCAGCTGCGGCGCAACTCGTCGAGCGAGATGTTCTCGCGCGTGGGCGGCGTCAGGTCGTCCTCCTCCTTGGGGGTGTAGCGATAGGCGTCGATCTTGTTGAACACCAAAAATACGGGCTTGTCGCCGGCACCGATGTCGCGCAGGGTCTGCTTGACCACGTTGATCTGCTCTTCGAAGTTGGGGTGGGAGATGTCGACCACGTGCACCAGCAGGTCGGCCTCGCGCACCTCGTCGAGCGTCGACTTGAACGAGTCGACAAGGTGGGTGGGGAGCTTGCGGATGAAGCCGACGGTGTCGGAGAGCAGGAAGGGCAGGTTGTCGATGACCACCTTGCGCACCGTGGTGTCGAGCGTGGCGAAGAGCTTGTTCTCGGCGAAAACGTCGCTCTTGCTGAGCAGGTTCATCAGCGTCGACTTGCCGACGTTGGTGTATCCCACGAGGGCCACGCGCACCATCTGTCCGCGGTTGGAGCGCTGCACCGCCATCTGGCGGTCGATCTTCTTCAGATCCTCCTTCAGCTTCGATATGCGGTTGCGCACTATACGGCGGTCGGTCTCGATCTCGCGCTCACCGGCACCGCCACGCGTTCCCGTGCCGCCGCGCTGTCGTTCGAGGTGGGTCCACAGACCCGCCAGGCGCGGCAGCAGATATTCGTACTGGGCTAGTTCGACCTGCGTCTTGGCGTAGGCCGTGCGTGCCCGCGAGCGGAATATGTCGAGTATCAGGCGCGTGCGGTCGAGTATGCGGCAGGGCATGGCCTTCTCGATGTTGCGCGTCTGCGACGGCGACAGTTCGTCGTCGAATATCGACGACGTCGATCTCCTGCTCCTCGCAATATGAGGCTATCTCCTCCAGCTTGCCCGGGCCGACGTAGATGCGCGACGACGGCTGCGGCAGTCGCTGCGTGAAGCGGCGGACGGTCTCGATGTCGGCCGTCTCGGCCAGGAACTCCAACTCGTCGAGGAACTCCTCGGTGCGCTCTGCGGCCTGACCGTCGCGTATGACGGTCACAAGCACGGCACGCTCGCGGCGCAACTGCTCCGCGGCAGAGTTGTCTGCGGTCGGGTTATTTCGTCTCTCTTTCTCTGTCATCTGTCATTCGATGGTGAATAATATTTCTCAGGGTCGATATGCAAATCTCTCTCCGCAACACTACGCGGAGCGCAGTCAATCGCCCGCAAGCGGGCTGCCGCAGTGGCACGAGGTGCCTGCGCGGGCAGACTTATATTATACAAGACCCTATAAAAAAGGGTATCCGTAAAAGAGGATACCCTTGTCTTTCGATTGCCGAACGATTAATTCTGGATACGGAATATAACGGGCAATGTATAGGTACAACGCACGGGCTTGTTACGCTGACGTCCCGGCTCCCACTTGGGCGACTTCTGCAACACTGCGATGGCAGCGTCGGAAAGGCTCTTGTCGGGGGTCTGCAACACCTCGAAGCGCGACAGCTTGCCGTCGGGCTCGACGACGAACTTGATGATGACGTTACCCTGGATGCCGTTCTCCTGTGCGATCTGAGGATAACGCACGTTGCTCTGTACCCATGAACGGAACTTCTCCAAGCCACCGCCCTGGAACTTGGGCATGACCTCGGCGTTGACGAAGATCTCCTCCTCCTCGATCTCCTCCTCCTTCTCCTCGATCACGATGTCGAGATCGTTGAAATCGTCGCTATCGTCGATGAAGGTGATGTTGCTGTCGATCTTCTTGTCGTTCGACACGATGTTCAGCACGTCGGTGATGACCTGAATCTGAGTCTGCTGCGGAGGGGGCGGCGGGGTATCGTCCTGACGCGTAACGTCGATCTCCTCGACCTCCAATACTTCCTGTTGAACCAGAGTGGTCTTGATTCTGTTCTCGGACTTGTGATACCAGAACGCGAGTGCCATCACGGACAGAGCGATCACCAGACCGATCTCCATGAACAGCATCTTCTTATTCTGCAAATCCGCTTTGGGTGACTTTTTAATCTCCATTTATAGATAAATTTTTAGTTTTAGTTACACCAAATGATCATGCAGTCCGCACACATGTGCGCTACATTATGCAAATATAGATATAAAATTTCAAAAAATGACAGATGAAGCGGAAAAATCTTTATTTTTCCATTAATTTTGTAGGTCGATAACGAGATATAACGGTTTGAAAAGTGGTCAAGGAGAGTTTATACGGTCGTAACCCGGAGGAGTTGCAGAGCATCTGCCGCGAGGCGGGCATGCCGCGTTTCGCGGCGCAGCAGATGGCGCGCTGGCTATACAGACGTTTCACCGACGATGTGAACGCCATGACCGATCTGTCGGCCAAGGCACGTGCCGCACTGGCCGAGAGGTTCGGCCCGGGGCTGTCGGCCCCGCAGGCGGAGAGCGTATCGTCGGACGGCACGAAGAAATATCTCTACCGCACGGCCGAGGGGGCCTTCGTCGAGTCGGCGTATATCCCCGACGGCGACCGCGCCACGCTCTGCGTGTCGTCGCAGGCGGGCTGCCGCATGGGCTGCCGCTTCTGCGCCACGGGCAGGCAGGGGCTGCGCCACTCGCTATCGGCCGCCGACATCCTCAATCAGATCGTCTCGCTGCCCGAGCGCGACCGGCTCACCAATCTGGTATTCATGGGCATGGGCGAACCGCTGGATAACATCGACGAGGTGCTGCGCGCGCTCGACGTTCTGACCTCCGACTGGGGCATGGGCTGGTCGCCGACGCGCATCACCGTATCGACCTGCGGTCTGTGCTCGACGCTGCCCCGACTGCTCGACAGCTCGTCGGTGCATGTGGCCGTATCGCTGCACAACCCATTCGCGGAGGAGCGCGCCGAGATAATGCCCGTCGAAAAGGCCTTTCCCATACGCGACGTGGTCGACATTCTGCGCCGCTACGACTTCTCGCACCAGCGCCGCGTGTCGTTCGAATACATCGTCTTGGAGGGGCTGAACGACTCGCCGCGCCACGTCAAGGAGCTGTGCCGGCTCTTGAACGGCATAAAGTGCAGGATCAACCTCATACGCTTCCACCGCATACCCGACTCGCCCTACTTCTCCCCCTCGGAGCAGCGCATGCGCGAGTTCCGCGACGCGCTCACCGCGCGCGGCATACAGACCACCATACGCCGTTCGCGCGGCGAGGACATAAAGGCGGCGTGCGGACTGCTCTCGACCGAGCGCATCGAGCGGGAGAAAAGTGCAACTAACTAAAAACCTGACCATAATGAAACATGCAATCCTCACAGCCGCAATCGTCATGCTCGCCTGCCTGACGGCGACGGCCAAACCATCACGGCACACCGTCGCCTCGCCCGACGGGCGCACTATCATTACCGTCACCTCGGACGACGCACTGCGTTGGAGCGTCGCCCGCGACGGACGGCAGCTGATAGCCCAATCGCGCATGTCCCTCTCGACCGACAAGGGCGAGTGGGGCGTCGAGCCGCGCCTGAGAGCCGCACGCCGAGCTTCGGTCGACCGCACGATAGCCGCACCCGTCTACCGGCAGGCAGAGGTCGCCGACCGCTACAACGCCCTCACGCTCGAATTCGGCAGCAAGACCGACGGTTACGCCGTCGAGTTCCGCGCCTACGACGACGGCGTATGTTACCGCTTCATAGACGGCGGCCGCAGCGATTTCCGCGTACTGGGCGAGACGGCCGAGTTCCGTTTTGGAGAGGATCTGCCGGCATACGTTCCATACGTCAATGCCAAGAAGGGAGCCACGGCCGACTACGCCACGCAATTCTATACGTCGTTCGAGAACACATACTCGCAGAGCACACTGACGGCGATCAACCCCGACCGTCTGATCTTCACCCCCATAGTGGTGGAGTGCGCAGGCGGTGTGAAGCTCTGCATCACGGAGTCCGATTTGGAGAGCTATCCGGGTATGTTTCTCTCGAACGGCAATAGCGACACCGCGCTCGAAGCCATCTTCGCGCCCATGCCCGACGAGGTGCGGCAGGGCGGCCACAACATGTTGCAGGGCGAGGTCATGAGCAGAAAGCCCTATCTCACGGAGGCACGCGCCTCGCGCACATTCCCCTGGCGCGTGGCGGTCATAGCCGACCAGGACCGCATGCTGGCCGACTGCGACATGGTGTGGCGGCTGGCCGCCGACTGCCGCCTCGACTCCACGGAGTGGATACGCCCGGGCAAGGTGGCCTGGGACTGGTGGAACGCATGGGGCGTCTACGACGTCGATTTCCGCTCGGGTGTCAACAACGACACATACAAATATTATATAGACTTCGCCTCGCAGATGGGCGTGGAGTATGTCATTCTCGACGAGGGTTGGAGCGTAAAGGGCGCGGCCGACCTCAGACAGGTGGTCGACGAGATCGATCTGCCGATGCTCATCCAATACGCCCGCGAGCGCAACGTGGGCATCATTCTCTGGGCTGGCTACTGGGCACTGAACCGCGACATAGAGGGTCTGTGCCGCCACTTCGCCGAGATGGGCGTGAAGGGCTTCAAGGTCGACTTCATGGACCGCGACGACAGCGAGATGGTCGACTTCTACTACGAGGTGGCACGCACGGCCGCCAAGTATCATCTGCTGGTCGATTTCCACGGAGCCTACAAGCCCACCGGCCTCTCGCGCACCTATCCCAACGTGGTCAACTACGAGGGCGTGCACGGTCTGGAACAGATGAAGTGGAGCAAGCCCTCGGTGGATCAGGTGACCTACGACGTGACGATTCCATTCATACGTGCCGTGGCAGGCCCGATGGACTACACGCAGGGCGCCATGCGCAACGCCGCCCGCGGCAAATATCACCCCTCGAACGAGGAGCCTATGAGCCAGGGCACGCGCTGTCATCAGCTGGCCATGTACGGCGTGATCGACTCGCCGCTGAACATGCTGTGCGACTCGCCGACGGCATATCTCAAAGAGCGCGAGTGCGCCTCGTTCATCGCAGGCGTACCCACCGTCTGGGACTCGACCGCGTGCCTCGACGGTCGCCTGGGCGAATATGTGGTGATGGTGCGCCGCAGCGGCGACGAGGTCTACATATCGGGACTCAACGGCTGGACGCCGCGCAGCATCGACCTCGCGGCATTGGCCGGAGAGTATGCCGGCTGCCGGTTCGAGATGTTCGCCGACGGCGAGAATGCCGACCGCTTCGGCTCGGACTACCGCCGCACGGAGGGCGAGCAGTGGCAACCCGCCGAGGTGGAAATGGCTCCCGGCGGAGGATTTATCATAAAGCTGACGCTGCGATAGAAGCCGTTAGGCCGCTCGCAGTCACGAAACGATGAAACGCTACGGATTACATAACATAGGATTCGTCGTCGCGATACTCCTCGCGACCATACTCTTCTTCGTCGTGCAGAGAGGCGCGTGGCTCGTCTACTACCACGCGCAAAGCGGTGCCTTCACGGGCGGCGACATCATGCGCACGTTCGTCTACGGACTGCACCTCGACGCCTCGACGGCCGGCTACGTCGCGGCACTGCCGCTGCTGGCCTCGCTGGCGACGATATGGCTGCCCGACGGAAGACGTGCCGAACGTATATGGCGGCGCGCGGCAACCATCTATTTCGTGGCGGTGGCCGCAGTCATGTCGTGGATCTTCACCGTCGACATGGGGCTGTTCGAGTATTGGCAGACCCGCATCGATTCGCAGATACTCATCTACTCGCCGCGCGAGATGCTGGCCAGCCTCACTCCGTGGCAGTTCATCGCCGGCACGCTCTACTTCGCGGCATCGGCCGCGCTGCTCGTCGCCTCGTACAGAGCCATATACCGCCGGCTGTTCACCGTCCGACACCAGCAGCGGCGCATGCTTTCGACCGTCGTGCTGCTTCTTGCGGCAGGGGCGTTGTTCGCCACTATCCGCGGTGGTTTCTCGCCGGCGGTGGCCAACGTGAGCAAGGTATATTTCAGCAGGGAGATGTTCCTCAATCAGGCTGCGGTCAACCCCGTATTCTCGTTCATCTCGACCACTGTCGGCGGCGATGATTACGACCGCTACCGCTTCTTCGACGAGGAGCGCGCCGAGGAGCTGTTCGCCGAGGCGATATACGGCGACGCGGCAGATACGGGCAACACGACCGGCATAACTGCCGACACCGCAGACCGATGGCTGCTGACCGACCGCCCACACATAGTGCTGGTGATAATGGAGGGCTTCGGCCGCACGATGACCGATGCCGAGTGGGGAGGCGAGCCGGTGGCACCCAACATAAACGCCCTCAAAAAGGAGGGTATCTGGTTCGAAAATCTCTACGCCTCGTCGTTCCGTACCGACCGCGGTACGGTGGCTACGCTCAGCGGATTCCCCTCTCAGCCGCAGATGTCGATAATGAAAGATGTCCGCAAGGCCGCGGCACTGCCCTCGCTGGCACGTTCGCTCGCGCGCGAGGGCTACCGCTCGCGCTTCTTCTACGGCGGCGACGCCAACTTCACCAACACGCGCGCCTACCTCTTCTCGACGGGCTTCGACGAGGTGGTCGACCAGCAGGATATAGCGGCAGGCGAGATGTCGAAGTGGGGATATGCCGACGACGCCGTGATGGAGCATGTCGCGCGGTGCATCGTCGAGGCGGCCGGGCAGGATACGCCGCACTTCGACGTGTGGCTCACGCTCTCGTCGCACGAGCCGTTCGAGGTGCCCTATTCGCGCCTCGACAATAGACTGCTCAACGCCTTCGCCTTCACCGACGAGGTCATAGGCGAGCTGGTCGGGCGACTGAAAGCATCGCCGGCATGGGACGACATGTTGCTGATACTCATACCCGACCACGGTTACCAATACCCCGAGGAGATAGGCTACAACACGCCGCGCCGCCACCACATACCCATGCTCTGGTTAGGCGGGGCCGTGGCACAGCCCATGACGGTCGGGGAGTATGCCGCGCAGACCGATCTTGCGGCGACGCTGCTCGGGCAGCTGGGCATCGTGCACGACGATTTCACATTCAGCCGCGACCTCTCGCGCCGCGGCACCACGCGCTTCGGCTACTACACGTTCAACAACGGATTCGGCGTGGTCGACTCTCTGGGCACCACCATCTACGACTGCACGGCCGACATGACGCTGCTCGACGAGAACGACGACGACGGAAAGCGCCTCGGCAGAGGCAAGGCACTTTTACAGAAGACATTTTCCGAAATAAGGAAGTTGTAGAGGGCACGTCCGCCGCAGAACGGCACGCCGATCCCTATTTGTAAGTTTTGTCGATATAGGCCAGGAACTGCTCCTTATAGTTCTCTCCCAGCGGGACATACTCGTCGTTCTCGAAGAATATGCGCCCTTTGGCATAACCCGCTATACGTCGGAGATTGACTATGTAGGAGCGGTGCACGCGCATGAAGCTGTCGGAGGGGAGCGTCGTCACCATGTTTTTCAGGCGGAACAGAGTGGTTATGGTCGGACTGCCGTCGATATGCAGACGCACATACTCGCCCGCACTCTCCAAATAGACGATGTCGCTTATGCGCACCAGCATGGTCTTATAGTCGGCCTTGACCGACAGATACTCGCGGTTCTCGGGCACGGCTTCGCTCTTGGGCGCCGAATTTTCGGTCGCACGGTCGATCAGATCGACCAACGACTGCACCTTGTCGACGGCCGCCGCGAACTCGTCGTAGCCGAAGGGTTTGAGCAGATAATCGATGGCATTGAGCTTGAAGCCGTCGATGGCGAACTCGGAGTATGCCGTGGTGAAGATGACGAAATATTGCCCCGACAGCGAACGCACGAAATCGAGTCCGTTCTGATCGGGCATATCTATATCGGCGAATATCAGATCGATACTATCCCCCTCGCGCTCGATCGCCTCGCGCGCCTGCGCCGCGCTGCTGCATACGGCCGCCAGCGACAGCGACGGCGTGCGTTCTATGTAACTCTTGATCTGACGCAGAGCCAGCGGCTCGTCGTCGACGGCGATACACCTAACCATGATTCTTTATCGGTATTATCAGATTTATTTCATATATCGACTCCCGCGACGTATCTATGTCGAGCGAGAACTCCTTGCCGAATAGCAGCATCAGACGCTTGCGCACATTGTCCAGCCCCACGCCGCCGCGACCCGTACTCTTACCGTGACGGCTGTTGACCACGCGATAGTGCAGAGTGTCGCCCGCCACCTCGATGGCTATATGTATGAACGACGGGGTATTGTAGCTCACGCCGTGCTTGAAGGCGTTTTCGACGAACACGATCAGCAGCAGCGGCGGCACCACTATGCGGCGGCTGACAGCCGAGGACGGATAATCGAATGTTATCTCCACGTCGTCGACATAACGTATGCGCATCAGTTCCATGTAGTTGCCAACGAACTGCACCTCCTTTTCGAGCGTCGTGCCCGCCCCTTCCGAGTCGTACAGCACGTAGCGCATCATCTTCGAAAGCTCGATGACGCACTGCTTGGCCCTTTCGGCGTCGATGTCGATCAGCGAGTGGATGTTGTTGAGCGTGTTCATGAAGAAGTGGGGATTGATCTGATATTTCAGATAATCCATCTGCGCCTGCAACGCGTGACGCTGCATGTCGGCCATCTTGCGCTCGGTATCCAACGCACGGTAATAGAGCTTTATCATGGTGTTGGTGCCGATCATGAACACGCCGAGAATCACGTTCCAGTACCACTCCAAATCGGAGAACGACGCCTTGTACTGCAACACCTCGCTCGCCTGCCAGTAGCGGAAGTTCAGCGCCTGAATACCGCCGAATATCACCCCGAGAATTACCACCGCCAGAATGGCGTACCAGATGTATTTTCCCCTCGAAAGCAGACGCGGAAAGAGGATGTTGTTGTTGATTATGAATACGATGAAATATGGAGCTATCTTGCCCCACGATATGACCACACTCTGAAAGTTGACATGCAGCTCCGACATCAGCTTGGAGTTGATGATCGGCACCAGAAATATGGCCAACCAGACGAACGTGTAAAACAGATTTTCGCCTACCGATGTCTTTTTCGCAATCTTCATACATGGCAAAGATACGAATAAGCGAGGGCAAAAGCAAACTTGTTTGCATTTTGCCGAGCGGGAGTATCTAAGACGAGGCGCAGCCGAAGTCAAAGTACGAATAAGCGAGGGCAATGCCAAATTTATTTGAGCATCTTACATTATGTCATTCTGAGGAGCGGTTGTAAACCGCGACGTGAGAATCTCGGTTGTGGACGATAAAATACACTGTCACTCCGAGGAGTGCGTAGCACGACGTGGGAGTCTCCGCACTTGACATCTGCTCGGTCACTCGAAAAAGAGATTCTCACGTCGGCCTATGGCCTCCTCAGAATGACAGAGTGGGCTTTCCGACCGCGCACGTACTCCCCAACCAGATTCTCACGTCGCATTCTTCGAATGCTCCTCAGAATGACACGGTGGGCATGTCGTCCATGCACATATTCCCCAACCAGATTCTCACGTCGGCCTGCGGCCTCCTCAGAATGACACGGTGGAAATCGTCTCAAAAGCACCACAATAGTATTTTTCACGAAAAACAAACAAAGCACCACAACAGTATTTTTCGTCAAAAGCGGTATTATACAACGTAACGCAGGAGTGAGGCGATAGGCTGTACTGAGTGTACTGCCTATTCGGATGAACGAGAGCGCGGCAGCAAATGATGCCTTTTCACGAAAAAAAGCGGTATTATAATTGCAATAATCCCAACTAAACAGAAACGATACAACATATCATACAATTTCCAAGACCTATGAACAGATGTTTGAAATTGACTGTCATGATGGTGGCAGGAGTGGTGCAGATAACGGAGGCAGTGGCGCAAAATACGGACTCGCTCGATGCGCGGAGAATATACAGTATCGACGAGGTGGTGGTGACAGGCGCACGCAGCCGGACAGATGCGCGGCTGTTGCCGATGACAGTATCGGTAGTCGACCGCGAGCGCATAGAGCAGAGCCACTCGCCGTCGCTGCTGCCGACGCTGGCGCAGCAGGTGCCGGGGCTGTTCGTCACCTCACGCGGTGTGATGGGCTACGGCGTGTCGACAGGAGCCTCGGGCGCAATGACGCTGCGCGGCATAGGCAACGGCTCGCAGGGGACACCCACCACGGGGCTGCTCGTTCTGATCGACGGACAACCGCAATACATGGGACTGATGGGGCACCCCATAGCCGATGCCTACCAGTCGATGCTGGCCGACAGAGTGGAGGTGGTGCGCGGACCTGCTTCGGTGCTCTACGGCTCCAACGCCATGGGCGGCGTGATAAACATCATCACGCGCAAGATGAAGCACGACGGCGTGGCCACTGACATCGACCTCTCGTACGGCTCTTACAACACGCTGCACACCGAGGCCTCGAACCGCATCCGCAAAGGTCGTTTCACCAGCGCCGTCACGGCGTCGTACAACCGCTCGGACGGCAATCGCGAGGATATGGATTTCGACCAGTACGGCGGCATGGCGAAGCTGGGAGGCGAGCTGTCGGAAGCGTGGAAGCTCGACGGCGAGGTGAACATCACCCACTTCGACGCGTCGAACCCCGGCACCGTCACGGCACCATTGATCGACAACGACTCGCGCATAACGCGCGGCGCGGCAGCGGTCGCGCTGCAAAACGACTACGGATCGTGCTCGGGCGCGCTGAGCCTCTTTTACAATTGGGGACGGCACAAAATAGACGACGGATACTCGCCCGGCGCGGAGCCGCTCGACTACCGCTTCAACTCGCGCGACGAGATGGCGGGCGTGTCGGTCTACGAGAGTTTCACACCATTCAAGGGCAACCGCACCACGCTCGGCATCGACTACCGGCACTTCGGCGGCAAGGCGTGGAACCGCTATCTCGACGGCCAGGAGCGCACGACGGCCGACAAGTCGGTCGACGAGACGGCCGCCTACATCGACATCAGACAGACATTCGGCCGGCGCGTCACGCTCAATGCCGGCATTCGCATCGACCACCACTCGCACGTGGGAACGGAGTGGGTGCCGCAGGCGGGCATATCGCTGCATCTGCGGCGCGACGCCGAACTGAAAGCCGTGGTGTCGAAGGGATTCCGTTTCCCGACGATCCGCGAGATGTATATGTTCCCGCCGCAAAACCCCGATCTGAAACCCGAAAAGCTGATAAACTACGAGCTGTCGTACTCCGACAAGCTGCTCGATGGCCGCTTGTCATACGGCATCAACATATTCTATATCGACGGGCGCGACATGATAAGCCGCGTGATCGTCGACAGCCGCCCGCTCAACGTCAACATCGACCGCGTGAAGAACTGCGGAGCGGAGGCGCAGATAGGCTGCGCAATAGGCAAATCGTGGAGCGTGGAGGCCAATTACAGCTATCTGCACATGAAATATGCCGTCATAGCCGCACCTCGGCACAAGCTCTATGCCCGCGTCGATTTCAGCCGCGGCCGCTGGCACATATCCTCGGGCGTGCAATATATAGAGGGGCTATACACCTCTATCGACCCAGTGGCCACCGACAGCTTCGTGCTGTGGGATGCCGACATCACGCTGCGCCTATCGCGACGCGTGACGCTCCACGTGCGCGGCGAGAATCTGTTGGCACAACGCTACGAAATCAACCTCGGCTACCCGATGCCACGTGCCACCGTATCGGGCGGCATTCACATAAATATCTGACGCAATGTTTTCTCGTATAACAACCCTCCTGGCGGCAGCCTGCCTGCTGACAACCGCCGCCGACAGCGCCTCGGCACACTCGGGCAAGGCGCGTTTCCATGTCATAGTCGACACCGACGGTGCTGCCGACGACCTGCGCACGCTCTGCATGCTGCTTGGCAACCACGACACGGAGGTACTCGGCGTAGTATCTTCGCCCGGCGCGCAGCGAACCCGGCGCACGGCCATATGCGCCCGGGCATTGCTCGCCGCATTGCACCACGACGGCATACCCGTGGGGTGCGGGCGCGAGGGGTGCGCCGCGGCACCGGCATGGCGCGACCACAGCGAGAATACGCTCTGGGGCGAGGAGGTCGAGAGCAGCCAGCAGACCGATGCCGTGCCGTTGATAGAATCAATCATCGACGGCGAGGAGGAGCCCGTAACCGTAGTCGCGCTGGGGGCGTTGACGAACATGTCGGATCTGCTGCGACGATGCCCCGAAAAGGCGCGACGCATAGAGCGCGTCGTATGGTACGACGATCTGCCGTGCGGCACAGGAGCCAACTACAAGGCCGATGCCCGGGCGGCGCAGCATGTGCTGTCGTGCGGAGTGCCGGTGGAGATCGTCTCTGACAACGGCTCGCGGCATCTGGTCGTCGACGAGCGATTCGTCGCCGCCGTAGCCGCGATACCGACCCCCTATGCCCGACACATAGCCGCCACGCACCGTCGGCCTCCGCTCGACCGGCTCGTCGCCGACAGACATCTCACCGCGTGGGACGATCTGACGGCACTATATCTGCTATGTCCCGAGATATTCGTCAGACACCCCTTGGACGATGCTGTAACATGCTGCACCATCGCCGACGACATATCGCCGGAGTGCGTCGAGCGCATGCTGCTCAGCGTGCTGTGGGGACGCCCCGACGCCGAGAACCGGGTATTCTACGACTTCCCCTCGTGCGGGCAGACCTACGCCGCCGACGTGCGGGACATAATGCCCCTGGCCGTCGACCGTCACGGGGCGAGCGAGTGGCGGGCGGCGGTGCTGACAAATGAGATGCACGGACATCTGGGCATCTACGCCACCATAGGCGTAAAGATGGGCATGCGCGCACGCGAGTGGTTCGGCATAGGTGTCGACGACATGGAGGTGGTCTCCTGCGCCGGGCTCACGCCGCCGATAAGCTGCATGAACGACGGTTTGCAGGTCTCGACGGGAGCCTCGCTCGGGCACGGGCTGATACGCATTGCCGAGGTCGACACGCCGCGCCCCGAAGCTCTGTTCGCATTCAAGGGACGAACGCTGCGGCTGCGGCTCAAAGAGGAGTATGCAAGGCGCATAGCCGAGGATTGCCGGCACGGCGCTGAGCAGTGCGGCGGCCTCAACGAGGAGTATTGGCAATACGTGAGAGCGCTGGCACTGAAATACTGGCTCGACTTCGACCGTCACGAGATATTTTCCGTCGAGGAGCTGCAATAACATGAAAGCATAGCATAATGGAGTATTCGTTCAACAATCGCGAGCTGAGCTGGCTGTCGTTCAACCGGCGCGTACTGGCTCAGGCCGGGGACCGCAATGTGCCGCCGTTGTCGCGCTTGCAGTTCCTCGGCATATTCGCCTCCAATCTCGACGAGTTCGTCAAGGTGCGCGTGGCCAATCTCGTGCGCATGAGCCGCGAGGGCAAGCGCCGGCAGCAGGGCCGAAACGGAGAGTTTTCGCCGCGCCGGCTGCTGGCCGAGATCTCGGAGCGTATCGACCGGGCGCAGCGCATATTCGACGACAGCTATCGGCAGGTGTTGGCCGAGATCGAGGCCGAAGGCATAGCCATCGTCGACGAGAACAGTCTCTCGGCACGCCAGCGCGACTTCTGCCGCGGATACTTCTCCTCGGTGGTGGCACCGCGGCTGGCACCCATCATACTGCGCAAGTCGGCCGCCATGCCCTACCTCTCGGACGACAACCCCTATCTGGGGATAAAAATGCAGGGCGGCTCGTTGAAATCGGCACGCTACGCCGTCATAGCCATACCCGTCAGCGACGCCTGCCGCCGGTTCGTCGTGCTGCCGTCGGCGGCAGGCCGCAGCGAGGTAATCATGCTCGACGACATCATCAGATCGATGATCGACGAGGTGTTCTTCATGTTCGACTACGCCTCCATAAGCGTGCACTCGTTCCGCATAATGCGCGACGCCGAGCTCACCGTCGACGACGACGTGTCGAAGAGCACTGCCGACCGCATAGCCGAGGGTATCAGATCGCGACGCTACGGCTCGCCCGTAAGGCTGACATTCGACGGGCAGATGCCGCCCGACATGGTGGAGATGCTGCGCTCGAAGCTGCACGTCCGCTCGCGCGACATGCTCGCCGCCTCGGGACGCTACCAGATGATGCGCGACCTGATGCAATTCCCGAAGATACGCCCCGATCTGGCATACGCTCCCGTGCGCCCCATACGCCACCGCAGGCTGCCGTCGTCGCAGAGTATCCTGCAAGCGGTGGCACGCGGCGACATACTGCTCAACTTCCCCTACTACACGTTCCAGCACGTGGTGGACATGTTGCGCGAGGCGGCGGTCGACCCGCGCGTCGAGACCATACGCATGACCCTCTACCGCACCGCCCGCCACTCGAAGGTGGTCAACGCCCTGATAAACGCCGCCCGCAACGGCAAACGCGTCGAGACCGTCGTCGAGCTGAAAGCCCGCTTCGACGAGGAGCGCAACGTGGAGAACGTCGACCGTCTGCAAGGCGAGGGCGTGCATGTGATCTACTCGATCGACGACTTGAAGGTGCATGCCAAGGCCATACTCATCGAGCGGCGCGAAGGCTCAACGCTGCGGGGCTACGCCTACGTGGGCACGGGCAACTTCAACGAACAGACCGCAGGCATATACTGCGACTTCGGGCTGATGACCGCCGACAGAGGCATAGTCGGCGACATGCGCACGCTGTTCCGGTTTCTGTCGAGCAGCCACCGACGCTACAAATACCGCCACCTGCTGGTGTCGCCGTTCCACATGCGCCGGCAGCTCACGGAGATGATCGACAACGAGATACGCAACGCCCGCCACGGCCGGCAGGCCTACATCTGCGCCAAATGCAACTCGCTGACCGACGAAAAGATCATACGACGGCTCTACGCGGCCTCGCGCGCCGGCGTGGAGGTGCGGCTCATAGTTCGCGGAGCATGCTGCCTGCGCCCCGGCGCAGAGGGCATGAGCGAGCGCATACGCGCCATAAGCATAGTCGACAAATATCTGGAACACGGACGGATATACATATTCTGCAACCGCGGACAGAGGCGCGTGTTCATCGGCTCGGCCGATCTTATGTCGCGCAATCTCGACCGCCGCGTCGAGGTCTGCACGCCCGTGTTCGACCCCCGGATGGCAGAGCGGCTGCACCGCGTGTTCGACATAGGGTGGCACGACAACATCAAGGCCTGCGACCTTTCGGAATCGACTGACGACAGCCCCGCCCTCGCCTGCGACGACGGCACCTATCGTCGCAGCCAGACACAATTGGAAGAGTATTACAAAGAGTTGAACGAAATATGAAACGAGAGACATACGCGGCGATCGACATCGGCTCGAACGCCATAAGACTGCTCATAGACTACGTCGAGACCTACTCGGACAACCGCACCGAGTTCAAGCAGACGGCGTTCGTGCGCGTGCCCATACGCCTGGGCGACGACGTGTTTCTGCGCGGCAGCGTGGCCGACGAGAAGATCGAGTCGCTGTGCGACGCCATGCAGGGCTTCGCCTCGCTGTTCCGCGCATTCGCCGTGCGCGACTACCGCGCCTGCGCCACCAGTGCCATGCGCGAGGCCCTCAACGGAGATGAGATCATCGAGCGCATCGCGCTGCGCAGCGGCATAAAGGTGGAGATCATAGACGGCGTGCAGGAGGCCGAGACCATATTCGACGCCGGGGGTCTTATATCGGTCATCGACCGCGACAAGAACTACCTCTACGTCGACGTGGGCGGCGGCTCGACCGAAGTGATAGTCTACGCCGGAGGCCAACGCCTCGAAGCGCAGTCATTCGCCATCGGCACGGTGCGCATAATCACCGAAGCGGTGAAACCGCAGGAGTGCCGGCGCTTCGAAGAGTGGCTCGACAAGGCCGCCCGAGAGTGGTGCCCGGCAGGCATAATAGCCTCGGGCGGCAACATCAACAAGGCGCACAAGCTGCTCGACAAACGCGCCCGTGAGTGTATATCGGACAAGGAGCTCAAAAAGCTGCACAAGAAGCTGGGATCCCTATCGATTGAAGAGCGCATGGAGCGTTACTCGATCAACAGCAGCCGCGCCGAGGTAATAGTGCCCGCCCTGAGCATATTCTCGACGGTGGCGGAGAGATGCCGTATCGACTCGATATTCGTGCCGCGCTTGGGGCTCTCCGACGGCATCATACGCCGACTCTACGCGCAGCATAACCAGTGAGGCGACCCGGGCTTTGCCCGAATCGCCTCAACGCAGAGATGCGGCGGCAAAACCTGCCGGCCACCTATTTCAACGAAAACTTCACGCGGCCGCGTATGTCGGCCGACGAGGCGCCTACCAGTGCCTCGAACTCGCCCTTCTCGGCCACCCACTCGCCGCAGCGGTCGTCGTAGAAGCACAATGCCGACCGATCGATGGTAAATGTAACGGTGGCACGCTCGCCGGGCTGCAAGACCACTTTCTCGAAGCCTTTGAGCTCCTTATTCGGGCGCGGCAGCGACGACTCGCTGTCGGCTATATAGAGCTGTACGACCTCCGCTCCGGCTCGGCTGCCCGTATTGGTCACATCGACCGAGACGGCAACCGTTCCCTCCTGCTTCATCGTGCGGCGGTCGACGCGCACGTCGGAGTAGTCGAACGTCGTGTAGCTCAGGCCGTGACCGAACGGGAACAGCACCGGCGTGCCGTTGTGCTCGTAGCCGCGGTAGCCGACGAATATACCCTCCGAATAAAATGTCTTGCCGTCGTTGGGGAACCTCGCGCCGCCGGCATGCGCCGGGCAATCTTCAAGCCGCACGGGGAACGTGAACGGCAGTTTGCCGCTGGGCGTAACGTCGCCGAACAACACGTCGGCCAGAGCGTTGCCGGCCTCCGAGCCCAGATACCACGCCTCGACAATGGCCGGAACGCGCTCCACCCACGGCATAGCGACGGCATTGCCGCTGACCAGAACCACCGCAAGGCGGTCGTTGGCCTCGGCCAGAGCCTCTATCACACGGTTCTGTGCGTATGGCAGATCCATCGACAGACGGTCGGCACCCTCGGCGTCCTGATGGTCACTCTTGTTCAATCCGCCGATGAAGATCACGGCATCGGCCGTGCGTGCCGCCTCGACGGCCTCGCGTATCAGCTCCTCCTCGCTGCGCGAATCGGCGAGATTCTGCCCGGTCTCCACGCCGTTGTAGCTGCCCGTGACATCGCCCACATAGCCGCGGGCATAGATCACCTCGACACCCGCACGCGCGGCACGCGCCTCGATACCCTCCAACGGCGAGCACTCGTGGCGCACCTTCAACGACGACGATCCGCCGCCGACGGTCATCATCTTCACAGCGTTCTCGCCTATGACGGCTATACGGCGGCAACGGCTGTCGTCCAGAGGCAGCACACCGCCCTCGTTGCGCAGAAGCACGATGCCCTCGCCGCCTATACGGCGCGCGGCGGCCAGATGCTCGGGCGACGACAGCGCACCGAAGGGTTTGTCCTGATTCATCGAGGTGCGGAACATAAGCCGCAGCACGCGGCGCACCTTGTCGTCCAGCTCGCGCTCGCTCAATTCGCCGCTCGCGATCATCTCGCGATAGGGCGTGGCGAGGAAATAGCGGTCGTAGGCATCGCCCGCGCCCTCGGTAAGGCCGTCGGTCCATGTGCCGAACTCCAAATCCAGACCGTTCAGCGCAGCTTCGCGCGTGGAGTGAGTACCTCCCCAGTCGGAGATGACGGCACCGTCGAATCCCCACTCGCCTTTGAGAATATCGTTCAAAAGTCGGGCATTGTGGCAGCCGTGCTGACCGCGATAGAGGTTGTAGGAGCCCATGATGCTCCATGCGCCACCCTTCTGCACCGCCGCGCGGAATGCCGGCAGATAGATCTCGTAGAGGGTGCGGTCGTCGACGATCGACGTTGATAGTATGGCGGTTCGTCTCCTCGTTGTTGAGGGCATAGTGCTTGACGCATGCGGCCACGCCGTTGCTCTGCACGCCCTTGACATAGGGCACTACCATCTTTGATGCGAGGTAGGGGTCCTCGCCCATATACTCGAAGTTGCGGCCGTTGAGGGGCGTGCGGTAGATGTTGACACCAGGTCCCAGCAGCACATCCTTCTCGCGGTAGCGCGCCTCCTCGCCTATCGAACGGCCGTAGAAGTCGGCCATATCGCGGTTCCATGTGGCGGCGAGAGCAGTCAATGCAGGGAAGGCCGTGCACGAGTCGTTGGTCCAGCCGGCCTGTTCCCACTCGTCCCACAGCACCTCGGGACGTATGCCGTGAGGGCCGTCGGTGCACCACAGCTCGGGTATGCCCAGGCGCGGCACGCCCGGCGACGAGAACTTCGACTGCGCATGCACGATGGCTATCTTCTCGTCGAGCGTCATGCGCCCCAGAGCATCTTCCACGCGCTCCTCGATCGAAGCACGACGGTCGAGGTAGACCGCAGTGGGCGCAGGCTGTGCCGCCGCCGTCAGCGACGACAACGCCAGCGACAAGGTCGAAGCCACGTTCAAAAATTTAGTAATCATAAGTCGGGATATTTGTTTGTTAGTAAAAGTCTCGCTCAGTCAATTATCGGTTCGCTTCACCGCCGCCTCGCGGCCATAGTGCAGGCACGCCTCTTTGATGCCACAGCCGTCGCACTTGGGCGCACGCGCCGTGCAGACGTAGCGGCCGTGCAGAATCAGCCAGTGGTGAGCCGTAGGCAGCAGATGTTTCGGGAACCCCTTCTCCAACTGCAACTCGGTTTGCAGCGGGGTCTTGGCATTGCGACTCAGGCCTATGCGCGCCGCCACGCGGAAGACATGCGTATCGACGGGCATCACCTCCTTCTGCCAGATGACGGCACCCACCACATTGGCCGTCTTGCGACCCACGCCCGGCAGGCTCTGCAACTGCGCCAGATCGCTCGGCACAACGCCGCCGAAATCGGCAACCAGCTTGCGCGCCATGCCGGCCAGATTCCTGGCCTTGTTGTTGGGATAGGAGATGCTCTTTATATAGGGATATATATCCTCGGCCGTGGCTGCCGCCATAGCTTCGGCTGTCGGAAAAGCCTCGAACAGCGCAGGGGTGGTCATGTTGACGCGGCGGTCGGTGCACTGCGCCGACAGAATAACGGCCACCAGCAGCTGGAACGGATCCTCGTAATGCAGTTCGCTCTCGGCCACGGGCATCGCCTCGGAGAAGTAGGCCACCACGGCCTCGTATCGCTGTTTGGTCGTCATATCGTCAGATTTTGGTCAGTTTCGCAAATTTGGCCAAAAGGGTCTTTTCGCCCCACTCGTCGAACTTCACGACCAGCTTGTGGTCGGTCGTAAGCTCCTCGATGCGCACTATCTCGCCGCCGCCGAACTTGGGGTGGCTCACTCTGTCGCCCACCGAGTAGGCGCACTCGCCGGCAGGCATCTGGCTCGCACCTCCGCTCTGCGACGGACGCACGCCCACGCTCCGCATACCCGAGCGCGACGGATCGATGCCTCTGACCGGCGCGACGATCTCGGGCGAGGGGCGTTGCGGCTGCCTCTCGCCACGACCGGCGGCCGCAGCCTCGCGACGCTGCTTGAACTGCACGTCGGAGCGACGTCGGAACTCGTCGATGGCGCGTCCACGCCCAGGCTCCTCCTGACGGTTGCCGCGACGCATGTCGTCCCAGCGGCGCTCGGGGCGCAGCTCCTCCTCACCCACCTCCGAATCGATATACTTAGGATCGATCTCCGACAGAAAACGGCTCGGACGCGAGAACTCCATCTGTCCCCAGCGAAAACGCATCTCGGCGTATGATAGCATGGCCTCGCACTTGGCACGGGTCAGCGCCACGTAGAACAGACGGCGCTCCTCCTCCAACCCTTCGACCGACTCGGCGGCCATCTGCGACGGAAAGAGGTTATCCTCCATGCCCACTATATATACGTATTTGTATTCCAAACCCTTGGCCGAGTGTACGGTCATCAGCGTCACCTTGCTGTCGGACTCCTCTTCGGACTTGTCCTGATCGGTCAGCAGCATGACGCTCTGCAACCACTCGTCGACCGTAGCCGTCTCGCCCTCCTCGCGCTCGCCGCCGCGTATCTCGGCGTCGCGCTGCTCGGCGAAGGCCTGCATCGTATTGAGCAGCTCCTCGATGTTGTCTATTGCCGAGGCCGACTCGGGGGTGTTCTCGGCACGCAGCAGGGTGAGTATGCCCGAACGCGAGGCCACCTCCATACCGAAGTCGTAGAGTCCCTTTTCGTTGCGCACCAGCGACAGAGCACGGATCATCTCGACGAACTCCTTCACCTTGCGCACGATGGTGCGCTCCACGGCATCGGCAGGCTGCTGCTCCGTAAGAGCGTCGACGGCCTCCCACATCGACACGCCGCGCGAGGCGGCTATCTGCGCTATACGGCCTACGGTGGTGTCGCCTATGCCGCGCGCAGGGTAGTTTACTATGCGCTTGAAAGCTTCGTCGTCGTGGGGATTGACCACCAGACGTATGTAGCCCAGCACGTCGCGTATCTCCTTATGGTCGAAGAACGAATTGCCCTTGTAGATGCGATAGGGCACGCCCTTTCTGCGCAACGCCTCCTCGATGCTCTGCGACTGGGCGTTGGTGCGATACAGCACCGCCACCTCGCTCCATTCGTCGCCCGTGGAGCGTATCTTGTCGCGTATGGCCGAAACGACCATTTCGGCCTCCTCGCGGTCGGTGTAGGCCTTCACCAGACGGATCTTCTCGCCCTCGGCGCCCTCCGAGAAGCACTTCTTCTCCATGCGGCGCGAGTTGTGGACGATGAGCGAGTTGGCGGCATCGACTATGGTCTGCGTCGAGCGGTAATTCTGTTCGAGCTTATAGATGGCGGCATCGGGATAGTCGCGCTTGAACGAGAGAATGTTTTCGATCTTGGCGCCGCGGAACGAGTAGATGCTCTGGGCATCGTCGCCCACCACGCAGACGTTGCCGTGCATCTGCGCCAGACGGCGGATTATGGCGTACTGCGCGAAGTTGGTATCCTGATACTCGTCGACGAGTATGTATTCGAACAGCTGCTGGTAACGCTCCAACACGTCGGGGCAATCCCTCAGCAGGATGTTGGTCTGCAACAGCAGATCGTCGAAATCCATCGCTCCGTTGCGCTTGGCACGCGTGGAGTAGGTGGTATAGATGTTGCCCAGTTCTGGCTGCTGGCGCTGACGGTCCTCGGTGGCATAGATCGTATTGGCCACATAGGCTCCGGGGGTGACCAGACAGTTCTTGGCCATCGATATGCGCGAAGCCACAGCCGAGGGTTTATAGCGCTCCTCCGGCAGATTCAGCTCCTTGACGATGGTCTTTATCAGATTCTTCACATCGTTGGGTTCGTAGATGGTGAAGGTCTGGGGATAGCCTATGCGCTCGGCGTTCTCGCGCAATATGCGCGCGAAGACCGAGTGGAACGTACCCATGCGTATATAGCGTGCCTCGCGTCCCACGATCTGCTCGATACGCTGCCGCATCTCGGCTGCGGCCTTATTGGTAAAGGTAAGAGCCAGAATCGATTGCGGAGCGATGCCCTGGGAGAGCATGTAGGCTATGCGCGAGGTGAGCACGCGCGTCTTGCCCGAGCCCGCGCCGGCGATGATGAGCGACGGCCGGCGATAGTTTACAACGGCCTCTCGTTGAGCCGCGTTGAGTCCTTGTAGTATATCTTGCACTGTATTACCCGATTGTTTCGAGAGACAAATGTAGACATGAAATAGGCTTTTCGGAAATATTTTCCGCAAAAATTTACTAAATTTGCAATAACTTTGCTCATGCGAGCGTTTTAGGTAGACAATAGCCCGAAGCAGAAAAAAGAGGCTCTTTGCATGATGCAACAATATAGTGCCGCAAATGCAACGATACTGTATATACATCATGGGAAGCCGAAACGATCGTGTCGTCTATACAGGCGTAACAAACGATCTGATGCGCAGGGTGGCAGAACATCGTAACGGGGAATCGGTCGGATTCACGGCACGATATAGATGTTGCAAATTATTGTATTACGAAGAGTATAACGATATAAAGCAGGCTATTGGCCGAGAAAAAGAGATCAAAGGTTGGACACGTATCAGAAAAGACGCTTTGATAGAATCCATGAATCCCGAACGCCGGGATCTGGCCGACGGGTGGTTCTGAAACAGTGTCATTCTGAACGGAGCATAGCGGAGTGAAGAATCTGGTTGGGGTAAATTAAACAACCAGCATCGGGTTAGACAACAGTTATGTCGTCCCCAACCAGATTCTTCGCTGACGCTCAGAATGACAGAGCGGAAATAAAGGCTACGAAAAGAATTACACACAGTGTCATTCTGAACGGAACGTAGTGGAGTGAAGAATCTGGTTGGGGTAAATTAAACAACCAGCATCGGGATTGACAACAGTTATGTCGTCCACAACCAGATTCGTTGCTGACGCTCAGAATGACAGAGTGGAAATAAAGACAAAAAAGGATTACAACAAGGGAAGTAAAAACAATAAACAAAAAATATAGACAAATGGAGGTAGTTAACATCAAGGAACTCACGGAGCATATCGAGAGCGAAAGCGTGTTCGTCGATACGCTGCGTTCGCAGATGAAGAGAGTCATCGTCGGACAGAGTCATCTCGTCGACTCGTTGCTCATCGGTCTGCTCTCGGACGGACACATTCTGCTGGAAGGCGTGCCGGGACTGGCAAAGACGCTGGCCATAACCACACTGGCAAAGGCCGTCGACGCCGATTTCGCGCGCATACAGTTCACGCCCGACCTGTTGCCCGCCGACCTGTTGGGTACGCTGATCTACTCGCAGAAGAGCGAGGATTTCATCGTGCGCAAGGGACCCATATTCGCCAACTTCGTTCTGGCCGATGAGATCAACCGTTCGCCGGCCAAGGTGCAGTCGGCGCTGCTCGAGGCGATGCAGGAGCGTCAGGTGACAATCGGCGACGAGACCTACCGTCTGCCCGAGCCGTTCCTCGTGCTGGCCACGCAGAACCCCTTGGAGCAGGAGGGTACCTATCCGCTGCCCGAGGCGCAGGTCGACCGTTTCATGCTCAAAGTGAAGATCTCCTACCCCAAGAAGCAGGAGGAGCGCGACATCATGCGCATGAACCTCTCGGGAGAGGGCATGCCCAAGGTGGAAAAGGTTATCTCGCCCGAGGACATCGTCCGCGCCCGCAAGGTCGTCGAGGAGGTCTACATGGACGAGAAGATCGAGAAATATATCATCGACATCATCTTCGCCACGCGCGAGCCGTCGGAGTACAAGCTCGACCGTCTGCAACCCCTCATCGCCTACGGCGGTTCGCCCCGTGCGAGCATCTCGCTGGCAAAGGCCGCCCGCGCCTACGCCTTCATCCGCGCCGCGGCTACGTCATCCCCGAGGACGTGCGCGCCGTATGCCACGACGTGCTGCGCCACCGCATAGGCCTCACCTACGAGGCCGAGGCCGAGAACATCACCTCGGAGCAGATCATAACCGACATTCTCAACAACGTCATAGTACCCTAATGCAACTCACCGAGAACGATATTCTGCGCAAGGTTCGCAAGATCGAGATCAAGACCCGCGGTCTGTCGAACGAGATCTTCGCCGGCAAGTACCACACGGCCTTCCGCGGCCGCGGCATGTCGTTCTCCGAGGTGCGGGAGTACCGCGCGGGCGACGACGTGCGCGACATCGACTGGAACGTGACGGCCCGCTCGCGCAAGCCCCACATCAAGGTCTACGAGGAGGAGCGCGAGCTGACGATGATGCTCATGGTCGACGTCTCGGCCTCGCGCACGTTCGGCTCGAAAGCCCTGTCGAAGCAGAACGTCATGACCGAGATAGCCGCCACGCTGGCATTCTCCGCTTCGCAGAACAACGACAAGGTGGGCTGCATATTCTTCTCCGACCGCGTGGAGAAGTTCATACCGCCGAAAAAGGGCAAGAGCCACATTCTGATGATAATACGCGAGCTGATAGGTTTTCGTCCACAGAGCGGCGGCACAGCCCTCTCGGAGGCGCTGCGCTATCTGGTGAGCGTCAACAAGAAGCGGTGCACGACGTTCCTGCTGTCGGACTTCATGGATTCGGAGGCCGACCGTCCGCTGCTGGACGACGCGTTGAAGATCGCCTCGGCGCGCCACGACATAGTGGGCATACGCGTCTGGGACGAGCGCGAGGCCGTGCTGCCCGATGTGGGCATAGTGGAGATGCGCGACGCCGAGACGGGCGCACGCCGATGGGTCGACACCTCGTCGCGCAAGGTACGCGAACACTGGGCCGAGAGCTGGCGCAGACGCAGCGAGGAGACGATGCAGCTGCTGCGTCACCACCGTATCGACACGGCGCAGGTGGCCACCGACAGCGACTATGTGGTCGAATTGATAAAACTTTTCAAACAGCGATGAAGACTATCCGCAAATACGCGGCTCTTACTGCCGCGGCCGCACTGCTGACCACGGCGGCGATAGCGGCTCCGCCCACGTTGGAGGCGCGTTTCGAGCCGCAGCAGATCGAGGTGGGCGATACGTTCGACTACATACTCGACATCGACAAGGATCTGGTGCAGGCACTCGGCCTGCCCGATTTCAGCGAGCAGCAGCAGGATTCGCCGTTCGAGCTGGTGGAGGATTTCCCGGTCGACACGCTCTATCGCGACGGCCGCCACCTGCGCCTCAGAAAACGCTACCGTCTGGCCGCCTACGACACGGGCGACGTGCGCATACGGCCGGCCATAACCTACTACGACAAGAACATCGAGGGCGACACGATCTATTCGCCCGACTCGATCACGCTCTCCATAGCACGCTACGAGGATCTCGACACGCTCGTGTTCCTGCGCGTCGACTCGCTGACCATGGGCGTCAAGGTCGACTCGACGCTCACGATGCAGAAGCTGCGCCGCCAAGGCGTGGAGACGCAGAAGGATATGCCGTTCCGTTTCCGCGAGATCCAGGACTACGCCATCTACGGAGCCATAGCCGCCGTCGTGCTGGCACTGCTCGTTTGGCTCGGCATACGTGCATGGCGTCGCTGGGGAGGCCGTCTGGGTCGCGTGCTGAAACCCACGCCGCCGCTGCCGCCGCACGTGGTGGCCAACAAGGCTCTCGAAGAGCTGCACAACCGCAAGTTGTGGCAGAACGGCAAATACAAGCTCTACTACACCTCGCTCACCACGATCCTAAGAATCTACATAGCAGGCCGCTACGAGATAGGGGCGTTGGAGATGACCTCCGACGAGATACTCGCCGCACTAAGCGGCGCGGAGGGCATATCGCAAAAGAGCATGACCGATCTGGGCACCATACTCCGCCAGGCCGACATGGTCAAGTTCGCCAAGGCCGAACCCGATGCCGAGGACAACGAGCAGAACTATCTGCGCGCCTACTACTTCGTCGAGGAGACGAAGCACATCGAGGAGGAGGCCGTCGAGGGCAAGGAGGAGATAACGATCAAGACTAAAATCGACGATTAAACGATGAGACGCATCATATATATCTGCATGGCGCTGCTTGCCGCACAGATGGCCGGCGTGATCGACGCTCATGCGCAGTATCTGCCCGAGCGGAGAGAAGTGCGCAAGGGCAATCGCCAGTTCGGCAGGCATAACTACAAGAACAGCATCGACCACTATATCAGTGCGCTCGATGCCGATTCGACATGCTACGAAGCGCGATATAACCTCGGCAACGCCTACTATCAGGCCAACCTGCATCGCGACGCCAATCCCAACAACTCGTTCCACTGGGGCGACGCCGACTCGATCTTCACGCGCATAGGCCGCGACACGCTCCTCTCGACCGAGCGACGCGCCGAGGCACTGCGCAATCTGGGCGAGAGCCAGCTCACGCAGCAGCGCTTCGAGGAGGCGCTCGCGTCGTTCAAAGAGTCGTTGAAGCTCAACCCGTCGGACCGCGAGACCAAATACAACTACATACTGGCCAAGCGCATAGTCGACCAGCAGAAACAGAATCAGGATCAGAACGGCGGTGGCGGAGGCAACGATCAGAACCAGGATCAAAACCAAGACCAGAACCAGAATGGCGGCGGCAATGGCGACGACAATCAGGATCAGAACCAAAACCAGGATCAGAATAAAAACCAGAATCAGAATCAGGATCAGAACAACGGCGACGGCGATAACGACCAGAACAACGACCAAAATAAAGATCAGGATCGCAACGACGACCGCAACAAAGACAACGACGACGACCGCCAGAACGATCGAGACAACGATCGGGACAACAACGGCGACAAGGATAACAACGACAACAAAGAGGATAACCGCGACGACAACGGCGGCGACCAGGAGCAGAACGACGACCGCCGCAACGACCGCCCCCAGAGACAGAAGAGCGGCATGAGCCGGGAGGAGCAGCAGCGCATGCTCGAAGCCGTGCAGGCCGAGGAGGACAAGACGCAGGACAAGCTCAAAGAGAAAGGCTCGGGCGTGATCGTCAGAGGTAAAAAGAATTGGTAACGATGAACTTCGCAAATCCCCACATATTGTGGCTGCTGGCGGTAATACCGCTCCTGGCGGCCTGGCGGCTGTGGCAGTCGCGCCGCGGAGGCAGCGCCATAGTCGTATCGACGATCGAGGGCGCACTGAAAGCTCCGCGCACGCTGCGCTACTGGCTGCGACCGCTGCCCGCGCTGCTGCGCATGGCGGCTCTGGCAGCCCTGATCGTGGCACTGGCACGCCCGCGCGACGTGCACCACAACATCGAAAGCTCGACCGAGGGTATCGACATCGTGCTGGCGATCGACATCTCGGGCTCGATGCTCGCCCGCGACTTCACGCCCGACCGCATCACGGCGGCCAAGCAGATAGCCGGCGAGTTCGTCGCCGACCGTTTCGGCGACCGCATAGGCGTGGTGGCATTCGCCGGCGAGGCCTTCACGCAGTGCCCGCTGACAAGCGACCAGACCACCGTACAGACGCTTCTGTCGCGCCTGCGCAGCGGCATCATCGAGGACGGAACGGCCATAGGCAACGGTCTGGCCACGGCGATCAACCGTCTGAGGGAGAGCGGCGCCAAATCCAAGGTCGTCATACTGTTGACCGACGGCGTGAACAATGCCGGTCAGGTGTCGCCCACGATGGCAGCCAAGATAGCCTACGACCAGGGCATAAAGGTCTATACGGTGGGAGTGGGCAAACGCGGCAAGGCTCCCTATCCCGTCATCGACATGTTCGGCAACCAGTCGTTCGCACCCGTCGAGGTGGAGATCGACGAAGATCTGCTGCGGCAGATAGCCGCCGACACTGGCGGCGAATATTTCCGCGCCGAGAACAACGATGCGTTGAAGCAGATATACGATCGTATCGACTCTATGGAAAAGAGCAAGATAGATGTCACGCACTACACTCTCTACGACGAGCGTTTCGTCGAGTGGATCGTGCTGGGACTGCTGCTGCTGCTCTCCGAGTTCCTGTTTAACAATCTTATTTTAAGAAAAATACCGTAATGTTTCGATTTGCCGACCCGGAGTGGCTCTACGCGCTCCTTGCCATACCCGTCATATTGTTGTCGTTCTGGGCGTTGCAACGCCTCAAAGCGCGCCGCACGGCACGCTTCGGCGATCTGTCGACACTCTCCGCCCTGATGCCCGAACGCTCACCCTCGCGCGAGTGGCTCAAAACGGGGGTGCTGTGTGCAGCCGTGGCGTTGATCGTCGTGGCGGCGGCACGTCCGCAAGTGGGATCGAAGCTGCGCGAGGTGAAGGCCGAGGGCACGGAGATGATGCTCGTGGTCGACGTGTCGAACTCGATGCTGGCCGAGGATATAAAACCGTCGCGCATAGAGCGCACCAAACATGCCATAAGCCGGCTCGTCGAGCGTCTGTCGGACGACCGCATAGGCGTGATAGTCTTCGCCGGCGAGGCGCAGGTGCAGCTGCCCGTCACCACCGACTACAAGATGGCCGCCTCGTTCATCAAGCGCATATCGCCCTCGATGATTACAGACCAGGGCACGGACATAGGCTCGGCATTGGAGCTGGCGCAGCTGTCGTTCTCGGGCGACACGCACCACACCAGCGACAGCCGCGTGATAATCCTCATCACCGACGGCGAGACGCACGACGAAAAGAGCCTGGAAGTGGCCGCTGCTGCTGCCGAGCGCGGCATAAAGATATGCACGATAGGCATCGGAACGCCCGACGGCGTACCCATAGCCGTAGGCGGCAAATATATCGAGGACGAGGATGGCAACATGGTGGTATCGAAGCTCAACGAGGAGCTTCTGAGCCGCATAGCGTCGCTCACGGGCGGCATCTACGCGCGCTCGACCAACCAGTCGTTCGGTCTCGACGAGATCGTCGACGAACTGAATGCCATGCAAAAGAGCGAGCTTACGATACGCTCGTTCGACGAGTTCGACGAGCAATACCAATACTTCCTTGCCGGCGGCATAGCATTACTGCTGTTGGAGGCGCTGATCCTCGGCAGCCGCAACCCGCTGCTGCGCGGCATCACGCTCTTCCGCCGCCGCGACGAAAACCCCGAAAACGATGAGTAACGACAAGATCGAAATACGCCGCGCCGAGGTAGCCGACATAGAGCTTATTCGCGCCGTGGCCGATGTGGCGTTCCGCGCCACCTACGCCGAGATCCTCTCGGCCGAACAGATGGAGTATATGATGGATATGATGTACTCCCCTAAAAGCCTGCGCCGGCAGATGCAGATCGAGGGACAGACGTTCTACCTCGCCCTCGACAACGGCCGCACGATAGGTTACGTCTCCATCGAGCGGCAAGCCGAGAGGCTGTTCCACCTGCAAAAGATCTATCTGCTGCCCGAGTGTCAGGGGCGGCATATCGGCGAGATGCTGTTCGAGTGCGCCTGCCGCCACGTCAAGAGCCTCTGCGCCGAGCCGTGCACCATGGAGCTGAATGTCAACCGCTACAACCGCGCACTGGGCTTCTACGAGCGCATGGGCATGCACAAGGTGCGCCAGGGCGATTTCGCCATCGGCAACGGCTACTACATGAACGACTATATCATGGCCATAGAGCTGTAAAATCGCCGGTCGATACATTCTTTCGCGTCGCACGCAGCAAAGAGTATGGTTGGGGATAATGTGTATGGAATAATCATCCGCTCTGTCATTCTGAGGAGCGGTGCAAACCGCGACGTGAGAATCTCTCTTTCGAATGACAAAGGCCAATGTCAAGTGCCGAGACTCCCACGTCGTGCTACGCACTCCTCGGAGTGACAGAGCGGTCAAGTCTTCCCCAACCAGATTCTTCGTTTCATTTCATTTCACTCAGAATGACAGAATAGCGGGAATAGTCACACTACCTGTCATTCTGAGGAGGCCGTAGGCCGACGTGAGAATCTCTGTTTCAAATGACATGGCCACTGTCAAATGCTGAGACTCCCACGTCGCAACTGCGTTGCTCCTCGGAGTGACAGTGGGGTTCTGTCATTCTGAGGAGCGGTTTAAACCGCGACGTGAGAATCTCTCTTTCGAATGACAAAGGCCGCTGTCAAATGCCGAGACTCCCACGTCGCAACTGCGTTGCTCCTCGGAGTGACAGCCCGAGAGCGTCCCGAGAGCATCCCGGATGCGATTCGATGACAAAATAGCGTAAAAATTTGTCATATTGATAATTATCGCTATATTTGCAACGGAAATACAACGATAAACGATGAACATATCGCTTTTGTATACATATAACGATATACAATCCCTCTCCCAAATTTTTCGGGGGGGGGATTTTTCCATATAAATTATTACAGATCAATAGAATATACAACGTTAGCCAAATGTGCGCCGGAGCTGGGGGTAGACG
>JAAGKN010000140.1_pt1 | contig 60217 bp, 49 predicted proteins | sample 6206371 | NCBI WGS metagenome assembly JAAGKN01 (sample SAMN11533720, study PRJNA540317) | gut metagenome | isolation source: fecal pellets from male and female animal of same cohort | host: Peromyscus leucopus | place: USA:CA | collected 2017 | reverse complement strand
AAGACAACGCAATCTTCTACACTTTTATGGTCTCCTGCGACAGTCTCGGCATCAACCCCTATCAATGGCTAAAGGACACGTTGGAACGCATCCGACCCGATATGGAGGAAGACGAGCTTGTCAGACTCCTCCCTTACAACTACAAAAGCTAAAGCCGACAAAAATCAAGTCGGCTTTTTTCGGACGGATACATTAAAACAGAACCCGGTCATATTTGACCGGGTCCCGAATATATCAATTCCAAATTTTCTTTATCTTCTCGATATCAGAACCAACGAGTATATGCAAAATCCTGACGATGAGGTAGTGCAGGGTTATTAGGATACATACGCAAAGCATAACGGAACGTACCGGCATCTTCTGCTACAGCCTTCACCTCATAAGTGAGCACACCACCGTCTTTCTTCACAACCTTAAGAGGCTCTGTACCCATAAACTGACTTTCTCCGTCATGGTCACGATACTTCACGAGTTCTACTCCGATCGATTCTCCAAGACCTTTGGTGTCGATTGTGCATTTCACATCAACAGTGTTGCCGGTGTGGATGGCAGCCTTGCCTGCAAGGCCATCTGTGATATCCACGTTGAGTATCTCAATCTGATTCCACTTGGAAGCAACCTCCTCTTTCCATGCAACGATCTCGCGGGCTTTTGCATAATCGTTCTTTTTAAGAACAGCGGAACGCTTTGCCTCCGGCTCATAAAGACGTGAGATATAGTCATCAAGCTGACGTTTCATAGTGAAATGAGGTGCGATATGACCGATCGAACGTTTGATTCTGTCAATCCATTCAGGGCTGAAGCCCTTGTAATTCTTGTTGAAATACAACGGAATAATCTCGTTTTCAAGCATTGAATAGATCGTAGCGGCATCAAGACGGTCCTGCTGGCCCTGATCTGTGTATGTACGCTTTTCTGTAAGCGCCCATCCACCAAGCTCATCAAACTTATATCCCTCATACCACCATCCGTCAAGCACTGAGAAGTTAAGAAGACCATTCATCTCAGCTTTCTCACCTGACGTGCCGGAAGCCTCAAGAGGACGGGTCGGAGTGTTCAGCCAGATGTCGACACCGGTCACAAGACGCTTAGCCACAATCATATTATAGTCCTCAAGGAAGATGATCTTGCCAAGGAACTGAGGCATTTTGGAAATCTCAACGATTCTCTTGATCAGACCCTGACCTGCACCGTCTGCAGGGTGAGCCTTGCCTGAGAATACGAACTGAACAGGATATTTGTCGTTGTTCACAATCTTTGCGAGACGGTCAAGGTCGGTGAAGAGAAGATGAGCACGTTTGTATGTTGCAAAACGACGCGCGAAACCGATAATAAGCGCATTGGGATTAATCTTCTCAAGAATATTCACAACAGCACCCGGATCGCCCTGGTTCTTAAGCCATTTCTCCTTGAAATCCTTACGAACGAAGTTAATGAACTTGTTCTTAAGTGTCATTCTCATATTCCAGATCTCCTCATCTGCTACATCGAAAATACCTTTCCATGCTTCAGGATTGCTCTGGTCTTCAAACACCTGCTCGCCAAGATTGTCGAGATAGAATTTCTTCCATTCCGATGCAGCCCAGGTTGGCATGTGGACACCATTGGTGACATATTTCACATGGCTCTCCTCTGGAGCATAACCTTTCCATACTCCGGCAAACATTTTCTTGGAAACTTCACCGTGAAGCCAGCTCACGCCATTGGCCTCCTGACAGGTGTTGAGCGCGAACACACTCATTGAGAAACGCTCGTTGGTGTCGGGGTTCTCACGACCCATGTTGATAAGATCGTTCCATGAGATACCGAGTTTTGCAGGATACTCACCAAGATATTTTCCAAGAAGCGATTCCTCAAAATAGTCATGACCCGCAGGCACCGGAGTGTGTACGGTGTATAGAGAACTTGCCCTTACCACCTCAAGTGCCACATTGAAAGGAAGGTTATCCTTCTGAACATAATCCACAAGACGCTGCAGATTAAGAAGAGCAGCATGACCCTCATTTGCATGATAGAGATCTGTGTGTATCCCAAGACGATTAAGCATATAAATACCGCCAATGCCGAGCAGATACTCCTGTTTCATACGGTTCTCCCAATCCCCGCCATAGAGTTTGTGGGTGATCGGACGATCATATTCAGAGTTCATCTCGAAATCAGTGTCGAGCAGATAAAGATTCATCCTGCCCACATTCACACGCCATACATGGCAATAGATGATGCGGCCGGGATAAGGAACCTCAAGAATCATCGGTTGTCCGTCTTCACCGAGAACAGGTTCTATAGGAAGCTGATCGAAATTCTGAGGTTCATAGTTAGCAATCTGCTGTCCGTCGATAGAAAGAGACTGCGAAAAATAACCATAACGGTAAAGGAAGCCTACTGCCGTCATCGGCACACGGCTATCTGAAGCCTGTTTGATATAGTCACCGGCGAGAACGCCAAGACCACCTGAATATATTTTTAGGCAGTTGCAGAGTCCATACTCCATGGAGAAGTAAGCCACCGAAGGAATGTCATTCCTCATGGGTGTCTTCATATAATCCTGGAATTCAGCATAAACTCCGTTCACACGTTCCATCATACGCTCGTCGGCAAGAATCTCCTTAAGACGATCGTAGCTAATCTGCTGAAGAAGCATTACCGGATTCTCACCTACTTTTCTCCACAAATCATGATCGAGGTCGCGGAAAAGATTCTTTGCTTCACTGTTCCACACCCACCAAAGGTTTTTTGAGAGTTCCTCAAGCGGCTTGAGATCTTTGGGAAGATCCGCACTTACAGTGAGGTTGCGCCACACGGGCTCATTAGTGTTACTTACCTGAAGTTTCATTTAAAAAAAGATTTATTTAGTCGTTTTTTATTTTATTCTTTCATCACGGCGTTTCGCTGCAACCTTGAAGGCATCGTCATATGCCTTTATAAAATTACGCCAATCCGCCTTGTCTGCAGTTTCGGAAGCTGCTTTATCAGCTTCTTCTTTATCTTTATTGTCCAATACTGAAAATTCAAGAATCTGACGTGCTATTTCAGCTGCCGCCTCCTGATAATTGGAATCAGTACGACCTACAACCTTTACGCCACACGCTGAGATAGAATTTACAAAATTGGAAAGAATCCATTGTCCGAATCCGCTCTTATCTGTAGTGACCGTCGGAACACCGAAAGCAATACTTTCAAGTGGTGTATATCCCCAAGGTTCATAATAAGAAGGGAAAACAGTCATGTCGAGTGCCGGCAATAAATCATAATAAGAGATATTCACAACACCGTCTTTCCCGTCAAGATAACAAGGAATATATATCACACAAACATTATTTTTAAAATATCCTTCCGACTCCAACACGGATATCCTGCGGGTCACGCTGTCGGAATCCTCGTTGTTGAGTCGATGTGTCATATAGTCAGGAGCACCTGCCACTGCAGTTCCTTTTGAAATCGCATTTACAAGTTCAAAGGACGGTTCTTTCACCCACGCCGGGACAAGCACAAGCGCCACAATATCCTTTTTTGTTCCGGTTTTCTCAAGATCAGAAATTGAATCAAGGAAAAGGTCAAGTCCTTTGTTTCTATATTCGTTTCTTCCGGAAGTTGCTACAATCAAGGCATCCTCTTCAAAATTCCTTCCTTTCAAAGCTTTCGCGATAGAAAGGATAGAATTTCTTCCTGATTTTCTTAACGATACATATTTCTTTGAATCCGGCACAAAATCAGGCTCGAATCCGTTGGGAGTGACCACCTGGGGACGGATATCGAGCAACTGTCCACATTCCTTTGCTGTCAGCTCACTCACAGCTGTAAAACAATCCGCCTGATGGGCAGCTGTCTTTTCAAGCGAATGCTTAGCCTCCATATTGAGTTCTCTCGCCATCTGGTCTCCGTTATAACCATTGAAATAGTCATACAATGGTTTTCCGTTTCCGCAGATGCTTCTTCCAATACTTGTGGCATGTGTAGTAAACAAAGTCATGGCTTCCGGATCTGTCATTTTCAGATAAAGAAGTCCCATTGCTGTTGTCCATTCATTAAAGTGGGCTGCCACGTTATGCTGGTCCACTTTCATATGCTTGGAAAGCGCATCCATAACAATGGCAGTCGCCACCGCAAATGCACATCCTTCGTTATAATCTCCATATGCATGAAGTGAATCCACTCCATACAATTCCCACATCTTACCGAAAACCTCGTCAAGATGCTCATACACTCCATCGAATTTCACAAGAAGCACTTGCGGCGATCCGGGAATATTCCATCTTCCAGCTCTTACAGAAATACCTAACGGCAGTTTCATTTTTGAAGAGCACGACTTTAACAATGTCTTACGTTCTACGAAATATGGTGAAGGATTTTCGGGAGTCCATACGTCTGGTCCAATGAATACGAGGCGGTCTCCAAATTGTTCCTGCAATACCCTGGCTTTGGTTGACAAAACCGTATAAATTCCGCCTATCTTGTTACATACCTCCCAACTGGTCTCCATCAGGAGAGCAATTTCATCGCGATTCAATCGCATAGATTTTTGCATAGTGCTGTCAAATCTTTTTTACCTAATTCACTATGGCCTTATAATGAAAGTTGAAAATTTTATATCCACTTTCTATTGCCTAAAAGGTCTATTTCTAAATTGCAGTTCGTTCAACTACTCTTACATCGACCTCATCTTGGGCGCAAATTTACAAAAAATTAGCGACATGGCAAAGAATCAACATAAAAAAAGCACAGCCTGACTGTTTCTTTTAGCTTGTCAGACGTGCTTTTAATACTATTTTATCAAATAATCGCACTCAATTATCTGAGTGCACAAGTCATATCATATCACTATCGTCAGAATGGAAGATCTTCATCCGCATTGCCTGATGCAGGATCAAACGCTGGAGCTGCCGGACCACCAAATCCTGGCTGGGCGGGACCGCCATATACCGGCTGCTGAGGCTGCTGAGGCATCACAGGCTGACCCTGCGGAGCAAATCCGGGTTGTCCGTAAGGAGCATTGTCCTGCTGGATCTCGCGAGCTGAAAATACGCTGACATCGGTATACCATCTACCGTTAAATTCACGGCTCTCTATATCAATTCCGAGTCTATAGTCTTTACCGTTCTCAATCTGCAGGGAGTCTACCCTATCTCCAAATGCCTGTACCTTTACTTTCTTGGGATACTGACCGAAGGTCTCTATCACCCATTCTTTTTTCTTCCAGGGATTTCCGGCTTTTGATGTGCCAGACTGAAGCGGAAGATCTATTATTACTCGTCCGTCGATTTCCATTTTATTTGAGTTTTAATGTTTTGTTATTACATGTATCTGGCAACGTCTCATAATTTATGGTATACGCAGCCGTTTTTCTTATTCTGCGAAATTACAAATTTAAAATCTTTCCACCAAATTTAATTTTATTTATCACCTTTTATCTCCGCTTTATTTTCTTTTATCAAGTTTTATGCCTGTTTTATTTCCCAGCTATTGATGTTTCATATTTCTTTTATAATTTTGCAGTCATGATCAATACTATTATAAAATATTTCCCCACTCTCTCTGAAAACCAGAAAAGGCAGTTTCAGCTCATGACCGAACTCTACCCCGTCTGGAATGAGAAAATCAACGTTGTCTCACGCAAAGATATTGACAATATTGAGATCAATCACGTTCTTCATTCCTTATCTATTGCGAAATTCATCAATTTCAAAGAGGGTTCTGAAATAATGGACTTCGGATCAGGAGGGGGTCTCCCGGGGCTCCCGCTTGCGGTAATGTTTCCCGAATGCAGATTTCACTTAATCGACCGTATCGGAAAAAAAATTAAGGTGGCTTCTGAAATTGCCGGAGCCATTGGTCTTAAAAATGTTACATTTCAGCATGGTGACTCCGGAGAGTGTCACAAATTGTTTGATTTTGTGGTAAGCAGAGCGGTAATGCCCCAGCCAGATCTTGTCAGGCTTTCAAGAAAAAATATATCTCCGTCACAAAGAAATGCCATTCCTAATGGAGTTATTGCTCTTAAAGGTGGCGACATAAGCGCTGAAATACGCCCACTTAAGGATCGCACTGAAATCGTTGAGATAAATAAATACTTCTCCGAACCTTTCTTCGACACCAAGAAAATTGTTTATACTACAGTGTGAATAATTTCGGCTCGCATGTCAGTATATTGACCATTCGAAGTCATTTTTTTGAAAAAAATTTCTAAATTATGAAAGTTGCAATTTTCCAATTCAGTCTGTTCGGGATAAACACATACGTAGTCTACGACAAGGAATCAGCTGAATGTGTTGTCATAGATCCCGGCATGATCAATGAAGAAGAGCGTGACGCGATCTCTTCGTTTATAAGAGACAACAATCTTAAGCTCACAAACATAATCAACACACATCTTCATATCGACCATGCCATCGCCGACAATTATCTGAAACGTCTTTACAACGTTCCTGTAAAAGCGAATATTCTCGACAAACCGCTTGGTGAAAGAATGCAGCAACAGGCGTATATGTTTGGCATCAACGACAGTTTCGAAGGGGTTGAAATATCTGATTTTATATCTGATGGAGATGTCATTAAAATAGGAAAAGGAGAATTGAAGGTGATTGCTGTGCCAGGTCATTCTCAGGGCAGTATGGCTTTCTACGACAAAACTGGCGGTTTTGTAATCGTTGGTGATGCTCTTTTCAAAGGAAGCATCGGAAGAACCGATCTTCCCGGAGGTGATTACGACACTCTGATATCAAGCATAAAAACAAGATTGCTAACGCTCCCTGACAAAACAATAGTATACCCCGGACACGGAGAACCGACTACAATCGGAGATGAAAAACGCCTTAACCCTTATCTTCATTAACAAGTGTTGAATAATATCTTATCTCATATTTACTAAACGCTACATACCATAAAAACTGCCATTAGGCAGTTTTTATGGTATGTAGTAACATTTTACCTGACCTACCGGAAGATGTCCCACAAGCTGCAAAGGAATATGGTTTGAATCAGTAGATATCCATGCATCTATGTCTTCACTCGATTTTTTCTTACCCTCTGTAGTAAATTTAAATTTAATATGATATGCTTCCCTCTTTTCTTTGTTGCGAAGTTTTATCATCTCCTTTCCCATACTTCTTATTGTGAGACTCTCGACTTTTGATCCAGAGAAGACACTGGCCTTAACCACATGCCCGGAAGTTAGTTTCGAATAATCTATCGTTCTGAGAAAATAGAATACGCTAAGCATGTCATATACATCACCTGAGGCAGTCAGTGTCTTTTCACTTTGCGTCATTTTTCCATCTTTCCCAATTTTCGTTCTGTGCGCTTTTCCTCCAACAGTGGTTCTGGCATAAACATATTGAATATCGTCCCGTCTGTATTTCCCATCTTCATGTGCGATTTTAGAATAAGACAACGGCTTGAAACCATCCTTAGCTACGGTGCCGAGCAGCGTGTCTCGTACACTATAAAAATTGTCTGCCCACGATTTTGTCTTACCGGTGAGAGTAAGTTTATATTTGTTGCCGGAATTACGCAGTTTAAGTGTTGCCTCTCCGGCATCTTTATGAATAAGTCCCCATTTGTAACTAATCACATAATTAAGTGTTTCATCCTTGAATTCTTTGGCATAAGATTGCATTCCAAAAAATATGAGAACAAGGAATAATACTACTATATTTCTTATCGTTTTCATCTCAATCTTATTTATCGTTTATTTCTTTATCCAAGAGTAATATATCTCTAAGAAGAAATCCATATTACTTATCATTAGACCCTTTCCTCATTTAACGGTTTAATAATAATATTATTTCTTACAGAGTGCATTAGTTAAAATGTTCCTTCAAATTTCCAATTTAAAAAAAGAACGGACTCTGCTAATAGCGGATCCGTTCTTTTTGATCGGTTTCGATAAAACAATTAAGTGATTTCGATTAGGGTTTCGGTCTTAAATTTTTAATAATATTGAGCAAGTATTTCTTCAAGAGCTTCTGCCGACTGCACTCCCGATGCACGCCATTCAAGTTTTCCATTTTTGAAAACCATAAGTGTAGGCACCGACCTCACATTATAAATTGCGGCAAGCTGTTCGTTCTTATCTATATCAATCTTTATTATTCTTGCCTTTTCTCCGATTTTGGCATGAAGTTCTTCAAGAACCGGGTGCATCATTTTGCACGGTCCGCACCATGTTGCAAAAAAATCGATAAGTACAGGCTTCTCTGATTTTATGATATCTTCAAAATTTTCCATAATATGTATATTTTGATTACACAAATATAACGTTTTCACCTCATCACTTGTTCATTTTTTCCATAACTAATCTACTTAAAGGTAAAAATAATTCCTAAACTATCCACCCTAACATTTTTACACAAATTTAGACACCCAACCTTGCTTACTTCATTATTTTTATATAAATTTGTCAGCAAATAAGTGATAATACTCACTAATACGTTTACGTCATCATAACCTTTTAATTTTTTACCTATGAATATGAGCCTCAATCCGAATAAAGTGGTTCAATTTTTAGAAAAGAACCCACAGGATTTCGAAAAATCTGATCTTATACGTTTCGTTAAGGAAAACGGCATAAGAATGATTAATTTCATGTATCCAGCCGACGACAACAGATTGAAAACTCTTAATTTCGTTATAAATTCCGAAGATTATCTCGACTCGATTCTAACATATGGAGAACGGGTAGACGGCTCAAGCCTGTTCCCATTTATAGAGGCTGGCAACAGTGACCTTTATGTTATTCCAAGATATTCAACTGCCTTTCTTGATCCTTTTGCTGAAATCCCCACTCTTACACTGCTCGCATCCTTTTTTGATAAAGAAGGGAATCCGCTCGCCACATCTCCTGAATATACATTGAGAAAAGCCTGTGATGAATTCACAAAATCAACCGGGATGGAATTCTATGCAATGGGTGAACTCGAATACTATGTTATAGCTCCCGACACAGGTTTGTATCATGCCGTCGACCAGAAAGGTTACCACGAATCAGCGCCTTTTGCAAAATTCAATGACTTCCGCACTCAATGCATGGATATGATAGCGAGCACCGGAGGTCAGATAAAATACGGCCACAATGAAGTTGGCAATTTCACTATCGACGGCATGATCTATGAGCAGAACGAAATTGAATTTCTTCCTATTCCCGCCATCAATGCAGCCGACAATCTCATGGTGGCAAAATGGATTATACGCACATTAGGAGCAAGATATGGCTACGATGTCACATTCGCGCCAAAGATAACAGCCGGAAAGGCAGGTAGTGGCCTGCACATACACTTCAAAATCATGAAAGATGGAGAAAACATGATGACTGAAAACGGCGTTCTCAGCGATGTTGCAAAGAAAGCGATTGCCGGAATTCTTGAATATGCTGATGCAATAACTGCTATGGGGAACAAAGTGCCAACAAGTTATTACCGTCTTGTGCCTCATCAGGAAGCTCCCACTTCAATTTGCTGGGGCGACCGCAACCGTTCTGTTCTCGTGAGAGTTCCGCTCGGATGGACTGGAAAAATCGACATGTGCTCTCAGGTTAATCCTCTCGAACGCAGTGCTGTTTCTTCCGCCCCGCAGAAACAGACTGCCGAACTCCGAAGTGCTGACGGTTCTGCAAATATCTATCAGCTTATCGCTGCCATGGCTGTGGCGGCAAGGAAAGGAATCGAAAACAATGACTCCCTGAAAAAGGCGGAAGACATGTATGTGAGCGTCAACATACACAATGACGAAAACAAGGATAAGCTGAATTCATTAAAATCTCTTCCCGACAGTTGCTATGCTTCTGCCTGCGCACTTGAGAACAGCCGGGAGGCGTTTGAGGAAGCGGGGGTTTTCTCTCCGGATATGATCAACGGAATCATTTCAAGTTTGAAAAAATATAATGATGCCAATCTGAGAAAAGAGACGGAAGATGACCACAACAAGATGATGAAAATCGTAAAAAAATTTTGGCATTGCGGATAATTCGTATGTCTTCTCAAGAAAACAGACCGAAGTACTTGATTTCGGTCTGTCTTCTTTAATTCAAGCCAATTCCAATTGAAACAGGTTCAAAACATATTATATCAACACAATATAGTTAAGAGCGTGTTCCTTAAACCGGCTATAGATTATAAGTGTGAAAAGAATTTGAAGAAAGATCAAACGTCAGAATCCTTCCTTTTAGCAGTTCTCCCGCTCCAGTGAAATATTTGATAACTTCAGAAGCCTGAATGGAAGCACATAAGACAGCTGTAGGTCCCATTATCCCTCCATGAAAAGAAGATGCCGATTCATCATCTTCCTCCAACGAAAACATATCTCCGAACATTACAGAATCCGGCATTATCGTCATAATCTGGCCGTGCATTCCTGCCACTCCCCCTATGCAACGTGGCTTCCCAAGCAAAGCGCAAACCTTATCCACAAGCATTTTTGTTGCCTTATTGTCAGTCGCTTCCACTATAAAATCCTTATCCCTTAAATAGTCCGCAGCATTGGTTTCAGTGACCCTCTTATCAACGACCTCTACCGAAACTGTAGGATTCAACTCCCTGATCCTCGCAGCAAGAGTATCACACTTGCTCTTGCCGACATCCTGATTGGGAAAAAAGAACTGGCGCTGAAGATTTGAGACGTCGATCGTGTCAAAATCAACAATTGTAATATTCCCGATTCCGGCTCCTGCGAGTTGCATGGCTACCATAGAGCCCAATGCCCCACATCCTATTATAATCACCTTTGCAGCCAACAGTTTCTCCTGACCTGTTTCCCCTATTCCTTCTACAGCAATCTGCCTTGAATACCTCCTCTTTTCGTTAAAATCCATAACAACAGTTCTCTAAGGGTATATATTTCTGTAATATAAATTACTTGGTCCCGTCGATATGAACATCGAGTTGCGGGAACGGGAATGAGAATCCATGTTCTGGTAATTCTTTATAGAATCTTTCATTCATTCTAAAATAAAGACTCCAATAATTAGAAGATTTGGTCCATGCCCTCACCGTAAACACAATGGCACTGTCGGCAAGCTGGTTTAGTCCAACAAAAGGCTGTGCGTTTATCTTCACAGGCAGACCCTCGTTCAGAGTCATCTGCTCCTTGAGTTTTTCTTCAATCTCCATGTGTCGGGCTCTTCGTTTCTGCCTCATTCGGCTCCACCATCCCGTTTTCTCAGGAACGTTGATCTTTCCGGCATCTATAAGCTTTTTCACAGCTTCCTCCTGGCGTCTTATAGATTCCTGTTTGTCTGACTCAATATCTTTTTTAACAACATCGGAATCTTCCAATAGCATTCCGAGAATCACCTCTTTGGCTTTCTCCACATCGTTGCCATACGAAAGACCGACCGACCAGTCAACTCTTCTGTATTCCTCTTTTGAATAATTATTGATCGACCCTGTCGAGAGTCCACCATTCGGAATTATAATTGTCTTGTTGTCAGGAGTATTTATTACTGTATGAAATATTTGTATTTCCTTTACACTCCCCGTGAAACCCTGCGCCTCAATATAGTCTCCAACCTTATAAGGTTTTAAAAGCAGAATTAATACTCCGCCTGCAAAGTTCTGAAGAGTGCCGCTCAATGCCATACCTATAGCTACACCGGCAGACGCAAACAATGCAAGGAACGAGCTTGTCTCTATGCCCAAAATACCAACGATAGTGACTATCAGGATAAAATATAACACTATCCTTACAAGTGAGAGCACAAAAGTGGTGAGAGAGGCATCAACCTTTCTGTTCACCATAAGAGAATATACTATGTCATATATCTTCTTGATGACAAACTTGCCGACATAGAATACAAGTACCGCAATCAGCAATTTGAAAGAAAAATGAACTATACCGCTTGCTATGCTTGAAATAGCATCCTGAAAACTCAGTCCCTCAAGCGTGCTTAATGCACCCTTTCCGGTTTCCACAGCAGTAGTCGTATCGGCTGGCGCCACGTCTTGGATCTGGATCATAGTTTAGTAATTTATATCATTAAGCAATTTTTTTAATGCGATTTCTCTCAACACACCCGCATGCTCAATCTGAATATACCGACTTTACCAAGCCTTTTATTCCGATTAACATCACAACGGGAGCGAAATCAAATCAATACACGCGCTTATACCAGTCGAGTGTCTTGAAAAATTCTGTTTTTTTATCAGTCGCCACAGGATTAAACACGTGACAAGATATTCCGGAGTAATTGTCCTTGCTGATCGGCCAATAATTGAAATCAACATCCGTAGCTGCTTTCCATATAACAAATTCATCCATCAGTGTGTTGAATTCTGCTATTCTTTCAGTCAACCCCGCAGATTCACATTTCAACCTTGTATATTGTCCGAAATCATAAAATGGTCCTATACTTCCCCTTGTATAGCACTGCAGAATCTTGGCTGAGACAACATCTGCATCTTTGTATACCTCCTTACAGAAATCCGCCACTTTCTCTATCTTGTTCATGTCTGCCACTGCAACCGTAGCCACCTTAAGATCTGAAGTGGGGTAATCATTATAATAATCGAAAAACGCTTTCGCCGCTCCTTTTAAATCAGCATTTTCTTTAAGGAAAAAAGAAGTAGTGAGGTGGTATGGCATTCCGGGCACAAAAACCTCTGTAGGATAACCTACAAAATAGTCACATTTATCCCTTAGTTCATATATGGTCTCTATCCCGCTCATGTAGCAGGCATCAAACCATATGAAATCAAACATTCCGTCGGGAATGGCATCTGCAAGTTCATCAACATCTATCCTATCCTTATAATTTGGATTCCTGTCTCTGTCTGTATCTGAACCGAATGAATACATAAACGGTAATTCAATATCCAGTATTCCCGAATTCTCTGACCGCGTCTTGCCAGTAGGATCAATCCCGGTGCCATGCGACCATAGTATCAGTCCGAAATTATCAGCATCCCTCATCTCTGCCACATCCTCAATCACTTCACGGATACGGTCCGGATCTGTGGAGTAAAGACTTTTGTCATATTCCTTGATAATTTCAAATTCACATTTACCATTCTTCCTGGTCAATTCTCTAAGAACTGGATAATCAGGATAGGCAGAGCCTGCATTTTGTTTCGGAATAACTTCATACACAAGCATCGACAAGCCGTCAAGATTCATAGACTCCGCAGCTTTCAGAATCTCTTTCTTATCATCTAAAAGATTGCCATAAAGATCGTTTGATGCAACAGCATATAGCAAAATCGTTCTTTTCAGATTCTTCCCGGTAGGATCATCTGGCTTATTCGGATCATCAGGTTTGCCGGGATTCTCCGGATTGTTAGGATCATCAGGATTTTCCGGCTTAACAATCGGATCCGGCTCTGTATCATCGCTTTCACACGAAACAAAAATGCAGAATGAAATCACAGATATCGCTACTAACAGATATGATAAGATATTACGTTTCATATTCATAAAATTTTCCTTAATAATAACGGTTTTTTGCCCCCATCATTATTTTACACTGAATTTCAATAGTAGATTTTACCGCATTTTTTCTTATATTTTTTGATTATTCATGTTTTATTCATCAGTTTTTATTAAAAAAATTTCATTTTTCACATTTAAATGTTAATTTTGCACTTAATTGTTAAATCCAATAATCGGGCAAAATAAACCAAGTTGCCTTATAATTGTTAAATCTATAAAAGAAATATGGAAATGGGTTAAACTCCCCTCTTGACCCCGTCTCTGAAAACCTGTAAAATGAAGAAATCGATAATCTGGCTGTTGACCATCGTAATGTCGCTCACCTTCGGAGCTTTGCTATATTTTCAAATTATGTATCTTGAAAACATGGTAAAGATGAGAGATGCGCAGTTTTCTGAAACTGTGATGCGCTGTCTTTCCTCCACTTCGTCATATCTTGAGAAGAAAGAGACTCTCCATTTCCTTGAAGAAGACGTAAACATTATCGAATCAAGCCTTTATGAAGATTCAAGACTTGCCAACAACAGTGAGAATATAAAATATACAGTAGAAAGTCCTGACGGCACCAAAACCACTTATACTCTTGCTGCAGAAGTGGAGAATCCCGGTAAAGCTTCTTCCGCGCTCACATTTCCCTCTCCCACCGTCAGTGTGGAAAGCCGTTACCGTAATATGCAGGAAATTATCAGAAGCCAATATCTATATCAGAAAGGGCTTCTCGACGAGGTGATTCTCTCAATTCTCAGAGAATCAAGTAGTCGTCCTGCTTTTGAAAGAGCTGATTCTACGCTGATCAAAAACCATTTGTCGACCGAGCTTGCCAGCAACGGACTCACAGTTCCTTTCGTTTTTGCTGTCACAACCGAAAAAGGCGCCATTCTTTATGCTACAGAAGGATACGTCGACACGCCCGATGAAGCTGCATATTCCCAGATTCTCTTCCCGAACACCGACCGTCAGCTTAGACTGAATGTGGAGTTTCCCACAAAAAGCTCTTATATTTTCTCATCTGTTAGGTTTATAATACCTACTCTTGCATTCACGTTGATTCTGCTTGTAATATTCCTGTTCACGATTATTCTGGCTTTCCGTCAGAAAAAACTGTCGGAGATGAAGACTGACTTCATCAACAATATGACTCATGAGCTGAAAACGCCGATATCAACCATCTCGCTTGCCGGACAGATGCTCAACGATGATTCAGTCAGAAAGTCCCCTTCTTCTCTGAAACATCTCTCTCAGGTGATAACTGACGAATCCAAAAGATTACGCTTCCAGGTGGAAAAGGTGTTGCAGATGTCTGTTTTCGACAACTCTGGCAACGCTCTTAAATTCACTGAAGTTGATGCCAACTCCATAATCGTGAATGTAGTGCATACTTTCAAAATCAAAGTCGAAAAATACGGAGGGTCCATTACCACCCAGCTTGACGCTGAAAATGCGATAGTCAATGTTGATGAGATGCAGTTCACGAACATTATCTACAATCTTCTTGACAATGCTGTGAAATATATGAGAGAAGATGTGGAACCTCAACTGTCTGTATCAACAAGAAACATTGATGACCGTCACCTTGAGATTAGACTAAAGGATAATGGGATAGGAATTAAAAAGGAAGACCTCAAAAAGATTTTCGACAAATTCTTCAGAGTCTCCACAGGCAACCGTCACGATGTGAAAGGATTCGGACTCGGACTTGCTTATGTCAAGAAAATGGTGACGATATTCAAGGGAACCATCAATGTGGAAAGCGAAATTGGAAAGGGATCAACTTTCATTATCACTTTGCCGGTTGTGATTCCGGAGTCTGATATAGATAATGACAATCATAATAATTGAATATAAACTAAATATATATATTTATGGACGACAAACTTAAAATACTTCTTTGCGAGGACGACGAAAATCTGGGCATGCTGCTCAGAGAATTCCTGCAGGCCAAGGGATTTAATGCGGATCTCTATCCCGATGGCGACAAAGGCTACAAGGCTTTTCTGAAAGGGAAATACGATCTTTGCGTGCTCGACGTGATGATGCCGAAGAAAGACGGCTTCACTCTCGCCCAGGAGATCAGAAACGTCAATGGTGAAGTTCCCATCATTTTCCTCACAGCGAAAGCCTTGAAGGAGGATGTGCTCGAAGGATTCAAGATAGGCGCCGACGACTATATCACAAAACCTTTCTCAATGGAAGAGTTAGTGTTCCGTATCGGGGCTATTCTCCGTAGGGTGAAAGGGAAAAAAGACAAGGAAATCACTCTTTACAAAATCGGCAAATACACTTTTGACACCCAGAAGCAGGTTCTTATCGCCGACGACAAGACCCAGAAGCTCACCACTAAAGAGTCAGAGCTCCTTGCTTTGCTTTGCTCTCATGTAAATGAGATTCTTGAACGTAATTTCGCTCTCAAATCCATCTGGATCGACGACAATTACTTCAACGCCCGAAGCATGGACGTCTATATCACAAAACTACGCAAACTTCTCCGCGATGACCCGAATATTGAAATCATCAACATCCACGGAAAAGGATATAAACTTATCGCTCCCGATGGTAAAGGGGGAGTGACAGAAGAATAATTATTTAAATCCTTCTTTAACGAAGTTTCAAATATGATAATAAAATAGCGGCGGTATTCTTATCCGTCGCTATTTTTTATTAATTTTGTGACATGAAACTTCTCTATGGATTATATCAATGGCTTATAGCCGCCCCGATTTTTATAGCCGCCACTTTTATAGCGGCTTTGGTAACCATATGCGGATGTGCTTTATCCGGAAACCATTTCTGGGGATATTATCCCGCCCATATCTGGGCGCGGTTCTGCTGCATGATTGCCCTTGTTAGAATCAAGGTGAAGGGCAGGGAAAACATCGATAAAAACACGTCTTACATTTTCGTCGCCAACCATCAGGGTGCTTTCGACATATGGGCCATCTACGGCTATCTCAACCATGACTTCAAATGGCTGATGAAAAAGGAACTTGAAAGTATATTTATGGTGGGATGGGCTTGCAAACGCGCAAAACACATCTTTGTCGACGATTCAAACATTTCCTCAATCAAACAGACCATAGAAGAGGCGGAAAATACCCTGAAAGACGGTATGTCGTTGGTTATCTTCCCCGAAGGCAGCCGCACATGGGACGGGAAAATGATTCCCTTCAAAAGAGGAGCATTCATGCTTGCTGCAGAATTCAGACTTCCTGTTGTGCCGATCACCATCGACGGCAGTTTCAAAGCTATGCCAAGAAACACCTACTGTATAACCCCGACCACTATAACACTCACCATCCATAAACCGATATATCCCGGCGAACGTGGTTTCAACACAAAAAAACTCATGGCGGAATGCCGCGAGGCTATCAACTCCGCACTCCCCGACGAAGACAAGGATATAACTGATATTTAACCATTTCTAAAACATAGCATTCTAAATGCATAACTTTTTCTATCTGTTTTTGGATATTATATTATAATTTTTACTAACTTTGTTGCCGAAGCAGGGGTGCCCCACCTAAAGGGCTGAGATTATACCCTGTGAACCTGATGCGGATAATACCGATGAAGGGAGCTTCTTCTTTTGTGGTCAAGCTGTTTTTATTCTGGTATCGGTCCGACTTAGGTTGAACCGTTTTTTATTTTATATAGCAAATGACCGAAAAACTTGTTTCAATTCTTTCCATTGCTGGATCCGACAGCTGCGCGGGGGCAGGAATACAGGCTGACATTAAGGCTGCTGTTTTTTGCGGTGTTTATGCTTCAACCGCGATCACGGCAGTGACTGCACAGTCCACAGGAGGAGTTGACAGCATCATTCCCATAAAAGAGAGTGATGTCGTCAGTCAGTTGAAATCCGTGTTTTCCGATCAGATTCCAGATGCGATAAAAATTGGCATGATTGGGTCCGTCATGATTGGCAATGCCATTGTAAGCTTTTTGAAAGAATCCGGATATTCCGGTCCTGTCGTTGTTGACCCGGTGCTTTCTGCTACTACCGGATTCCAATTATGTAAAGATCCAGATGAGCTCGTAAATTTTTACAAAAACACACTTTGCCCTGTCACGACTGTCATAACTCCGAATCTGACTGAAGCTTCAAGATTTCTTATTGACGTAGACATAAACGAAATCGACCGGCTACGTCTTGCAGAAACACTCTATCGTGAGCTCGGTTGCAACGTTGTGTTGAAAGGTGGACACAGTTCAGATAATATTGCTGCAGATATCCTTTTTGCATTTGATCAAAAAAGCAAGAAGGAATATTCAGTAATATTTGAATCTGAGAAATACGACTGCCATAACCTTCATGGCACGGGATGCACGTTTTCAACTATTCTTGCCGCTTCCCTTGCCAAAGGTTTATCCATTTCGGATGCATTCAAAGCCGCATCTTGCTCAACAAAAGAAATAATCAGAAAAAGCAATGGATATGTATATGGACATTCATCCAACGGTCCGTTGAATTTGTTTGACTATAAAACAAATGATGTCTAATAATCTAATTCTTCATATATGGATATAATTCTCAACGATGTCCTGACTCCGGTTCCAACCGGATGCATCACACTCTCCGACCTTATCAGACAAAAAGGTATAAAGATAAATGGCACAGCCATTGCCGTCAACGACATGATAATAAAAAAAGATAAGTGGGAAATAACAAAGTTGTCAAATCTTGACAGAGTGACTGTCATTACGGCAGCATTCGGAGGGTGACACATACTTTGCCTGAAGATCAAAGCCGGCATCTGTAAATAATGACCGATAATTTCATAACAATCGCAATCACCGCTCCCGGAGATATTCTCTATGAAGTGAACCGTATTGTCAGTCTTCTTGACTCGGGGAAGGTTGATATTCTACATATACGTAAACCCGATTGGGATATCTCCCGGACAAGAGATCTTATATACCGAATTCCGGAATGTTTGAGAAACAGGTTGAAAATCCACGATCATTTCATTCTTGCGGATGAATTCAAATTGCGTGGCATTCATCTGAATTCAAGAAATCCTGACCCTGATGGATTTTCAGGTTATGTGAGCTGTTCATGTCATAGTCTCGAACAACTTTCTGATTACAGGCATTATGAATATATGACCCTCTCCCCTGTTTTTGATTCGATATCCAAAACCGGATATAAGGGAAAATTTGATTTAGACTCTTTAAGGAACAGAATTGAGGGGAAACGGATCATTGCTCTTGGTGGAGTCTCGCCCGATAAGTTTCCTCTACTGAAAGAAGCCGGTTTTTATGGAGCGGCAATGCTCGGGTATTTTTGGAAATAATCAGCCGGTTGATTCACTTAGTCGGATAATTTCCGTAGGAAACCGACACTGACAATATAAACTTAACACTAAAATAATATGCTGCAATACATTACAAATACCGATTGTAAAGTATCGGTTATAGATCAGATCCGTCAGGTGATTGACGGCGGATGCAGATGGATTCAAATCAGGATGAAGGATGCATCTGACGACGAAATCAAAAATGTAGTAGAAGCTGTAAAACCACTCTGCGAGGAAAAAGGGGCGTTTCTTATCCTTGATGATAAAGTTGAACTCGCCAAAGAGGTAAACGTCGGTGGTGTTCATCTTGGAAAAGAAGACATGCCTTGCAGCAAGGCAAGAATGATTCTCGGGCCCGCCGCTGTGATCGGAGTAACCGCCAACACCATTGCTGATGTGCTCGCAGTGAGCAACCTCGACATTGATTACTACGGCATCGGTCCGTTCAAGACAACTACCACAAAGAAGAAACTTGCTCCTGTTTTAGGACTTGAAGGAATACGAAAAATCTGTTTTGAAATGGAGGAGAAACAGATCAACATTCCTCGTGTGGCGGTTGGTGGAATAACCTTAGACGATGTTCTTCCACTTATTGAAGCCGGGGTCAACGGTATTGCAGTCAGTGGTGCCATTGCATTTGCACCCGACATAAAAAAAGAGACCGCAAAATTCATATCTTTGCTGCCCAAAACCGAGGGGTAATGAAACAAAAACCTCTTGTATTAGGACACATTCCTTTATTTCACATTCCATTATAACATATTTGAATAAATAATCCGAACCTGATTACAAAATTTAAATCAGGTGTGGCTAAAAAACCTTCCATTAAGATGAACGATATTCTAAAAATCGGTGACAGGGAATTTTCCTCACGCCTTTTCATAGGCACAGGAAAATTTCCTTCATCCGGCGTCATGCTCGAGTCTATAAAGGCATCTCAATCACAGATGATAACCGTGGCTATGAAAAGAGTGAACATGATGAATGAGGCCACGGATGAGATGCTTACCCATATCAACCGTGAAAATGTGCAGCTTCTTCCAAACACATCAGGGGTCAGAACTGCGAAAGAAGCTGTCCTTGCCGCCCGTATGAGCAGGGAGATTTTCGACACTTCTTTCATTAAACTTGAGATTCATCCGGATCCGAAATACCTTATGCCGGATCCGGTGGAGACTCTTAAAGCAACTGAGATCCTTGCATCCGATGGGTTCACTGTGCTCCCTTACATTCAGGCAGACCCGGTGCTCTGCAAACTTCTCGAAGAAGCAGGGGCAGCAGCGGTTATGCCGCTTGCTGCCCCCATCGGAACCAACAAAGGACTCGTCACCAAAGACCTTCTTGAAATCATAATAGAACAAAGCAATCTGCCGGTTGTGATCGATGCAGGTCTCGGTGCTCCGTCTCATGCTGCCGAAGCCATGGAAATGGGTGCTGACGCGGTGTTGGTAAATACTGCCATTGCAATTGCTGGAAATCCTGTGGAAATGGCAGATGCTTTCCGTTTGGCTGTGGCGGCTGGCAGACAGGCATTCATTGCAGGTCTTGGCTCCGTAAGTCGTTCTGCAGTGGCATCAAGCCCTCTTACCTCATTTCTCAGCTGACCGACTATCAGATAACAATATATCAACTATTTCGGGTAAAACATGTTCAGAAACACGATGCCCTTTTAACCAGACATTATGGAAATAGAAAATATAAACGTATCTTCCTATCCGGGATCAAAGAAGATATATAAAAAAGGAAAAATACACGATATAAAAGTGGGCATGAGAAAAATATCTCAGTATCCTACTGTTAGAATTGTAGATGGAATCAGAAAAGAGTATCCAAACGAGTCTGTAACTGTCTACGACACAAGCGGGCCTTACACCGACCCTGATATGACCATCGACATTAACAGAGGTCTTCCCAGAATCCGTGAAAAATGGGTTGAAAACCGGAATGATACTTTAATGCTCTACGATATCACAAGTGAATATGGGAAAAAGAGACGTGGCCTATCAGAACTCGATCCAATAAGATTCCCTGTCATGCACCGTCCAAGAATCGCTAAACCCGGTAAAAGAGTCACTCAGATGTTTTATGCGCGCCAAGGCATAATTACACCTGAAATGGAATATGTGGCAATCAGAGAAAATCTTGACAACGAAAGTAGAGGCATCAAATCATATATCACTCCAGAACTTGTAAGAGAAGAGATTGCTGCCGGAAGAGCGATAATAGCCGCCAATATCAATCATCCGGAAGCAGAGCCTATGATTATCGGCAGAAAATTCTCTGTAAAACTCAACACCAATATCGGAAATTCCGCGTTGTCATCCGGAATCGAGGAGGAAGTGGCTAAGGCTGTTTGGAGTTGTTATTGGGGTGGCGACACTCTCATGGATTTATCCACAGGAGACAACATTCACGAAACCCGTGAATGGATCATTAGAAACTGTCCGGTTCCGGTAGGCACCGTTCCTATTTATCAGGCTTTGGAAAAAGTGAACGGAGACGTAAGAAAACTTACATGGGAAATCTACAAAGACACACTGATTGAACAATGTGAGCAGGGAGTGGACTATTTCACCATTCATGCAGGAATTCTCAGACAACATGCCTCTCTTGTAGCCGACAGACTCACCGGATGTGTTTCCCGTGGAGGTTCTATCATGACCCAATGGTGTGTAGAGCACGACTCCGAGAGCTTCCTTTATACACATTTTGAGGAAATCTGCGAGATTCTCAATAAATATGATGTTGCAGTGTCGTTGGGCGATGGAATGCGTCCGGGGTCAACACACGATGCAAACGACAAAGCTCAGTTTCTCGAACTTGAAGTGCTTGGAGAGCTCACGGAAATTGCATGGCGACATGATGTCCAGGTGCTTATAGAGGGTCCTGGACACGTACCGATGCACAAAATTAAGGCAAACATGGAAAAACAGGAGACTGTCTGCCATGAGGCCCCTTTTTACACCCTCGGTCCTCTCACAACCGACATTGCTCCGGGTTATGACCATATCACTTCTGCCATTGGCGCTGCCATAATCTCTAATCTCGGCACTGCCATGATATGTTACGTCACTCCCAAGGAGCATCTGTCTCTCCCGGATCTCAATGATGTGCGTGAAGGTGTTATTGCTTACAAGATTGCAGCACATGCCGCTGATCTTGCCAAAGGTTTCCCGGGAGCTACTGTGCGCGACGATGCCCTCAGCAAGGCTCGCTTTGAATTCAGATGGAAAGACCAGTTCAATCTTTCCCTCGATCCTGAAAAAGCCAAACGCTATTACATTGAATCAAGAAGGAATGCCCCTGACGCCGACGACAGATTCTGCACAATGTGCGGTCCTAACTTCTGTGCCATGAGGATTTCTCAGAATATTGCCGAAAAATGCAACGAATGATTTCTGATCCGACTCCGGATGCTATATTCGGACATGGCTTTGCCGATATTATCGACTCTTACAACTGGGAAAATACGATAAAGATGGTAGAGAATACTTCCCCCTCGGAGGTGGATTACGTATTGTCGAAGGCAGAACAAAACTCAAAGCCTCTGACTCCCGAAGATTTTGCAGTATTGATTTCTCCGGCGGCATCTTCAAGAATTGAAGATATGGCAAGGCTAAGCAATCGCTTTACAAGTGAAAGATTCGGAAAAACCATCTCACTATATATTCCGATGTATGTGGGAAACGCATGCACAAACAAATGCGTTTACTGCGGATTTAACCACGACAATCCGTTTCAGCGCACAATCCTCACAATGGAGCAGGTTGAGGAGGAATGCAAAGCCATAAGAAGACTTGGTCCTTTTGAAAATCTGTTGATCGTTTCCGGAGAATACCCATCGCTTTGTGGTGTCGACTATCTTGAGAAAGTACTTGCCACATGTCGTCCTTACTTTCATAATCTAACAATCGAGGTGCAACCCATGAGAGCTGTTGATTATGAAAAGCTCACCCACTCGGGTCTTAACGGAGTGGTATGTTTTCAGGAAACCTACCATAGGGAAGCCTACAGAAAGTACCACCCCAAAGGAATGAAAAGCCATTTCGACTGGCGCCTTAACGGATATGACCGTATGGGAGAAGCCGGGGTTCACAAGATCGGTCTGGGTGCATTGCTCGGCCTTGAAGACTGGAGAGGAGATGTTGTCATGATGGCGCGTCATCTCCGTTATCTTCAGAAAAAATACTGGAGAAGCAGGTTTTCTGTCAATTTCCCACGAATGCGTCCCTCAGAAAGTGGTTTTCAGCCTGTCAGTGTCATAACCGACCGACAACTCGCACAGCTCACATTCGCTTTCAGAATCTTTGACCATGACGTAGACATATCATATTCCACAAGAGAAGCCCCCGGTTTCCGAGACAATATGATTCCGCTTGGTGTGACGTCTATGAGTGCTGGAAGCAAGACCGATCCGGGAGGATACGCCTCTTCTCCCGATTCCCTTGAACAGTTTGAAGTGAGTGATGAAAGATGTCCGCGTGTTGTAGAAGAAGCTATCCGCGACAAAGGTTATTTTCCTGTATGGAAAGACTGGGATGCTATTTTTGATTGATTTTTCCATATAAACAGATTTAGATTCCATTATTCTCCCAAAGGAAAACAATTTAATATTATGCCGGTTGTGTTCAACAATCGGCACATATTTTATGTTATTATTCATGAAAGTGACTTTGATTTTATAGATCCGGGTCATGTTTTCAATTTAGTAAAATACTTATAATCCAATAATAAAAAGCAATAACTATGAAATTCACACAGCCAAAGCTTCCTTACACTCCCGATGCATTGATGCCGGTAATTTCTCCGACAACCATTGAGTATCACTACGGAAAACATGAGAAAGCTTATATCGAGACTCTCAACAATCTTATCGAAGGAACCGAATTCGCGGATATGGCTCTCGAAGATATAATCGTAAAAAGTGACGGAAAACTTTTCAACAATGCCAGTCAGGCTTGGAACCATATCTTCTATTTTTTCCAATTCTCCCCCGATGGGATAAAGGAACCGTCTGGCAAACTGCGAGACCAGATTGACAGTCAGTTTGGCAGCCTTGATGAGTTTAAGAAAAAATTTGAAGAGGCGGGTGCCACTCTTTTCGGATCCGGTTGGGTTTGGCTTGCTGCAGACGCCGATGGCAAGCTGCTAATCATTCAGGGAAAGAATGCTGAAAACCCGATGACACAGGGATTAAAACCCATAATGACATTCGACGTATGGGAACACGCGTATTATCTTGACTATCAAAACCTCAGGGCATCATATCTCCACAAACTCTGGGATATAATCGATTGGGATCTCATAGAAATGCGTTATGACAAATAACGTCTGTGCCGGTTACACTAAATTTATAAGAGCGAACTTGCTCTGAAGCGGGAGGACTTGCCCTTGTGTGAAGTCCTTCCGCTTTCCTTTTGTGATATGGGCATTTTTTTGTAATTTCGCGATTAAATGAAAAAAAATTTAGAATTTCCGGATAATTTTGGCTTGAATTTTGTTATATACTAAGTAAAGGAATTCACAAAAAAGGAATTAACCGGAATTCCATAAAATTCTATAGAACTAAATCTGCAGCGAATGCATAACAAAACCGACCTTTCATCCCAGATCATAGAGGCAATAACCGATAAAAAAGGGAAAAAAATCACAGTGATCGACCTTTCCGGAATTGATGGAGCCTCGACCCAGAAACTCATTATCTGTCAAGGAAACAGCACTTCGCAAGTATCGGCCATCGCGGATTCCGTAAGAGAAAAGCTCTTGAAAGACTGCAAGACAAAGCCTTACAATTATGAAGGCTATCGCAACTGCCAATGGATAATTATTGACTACGGCGATATTATGGTGCATGTTTTCCTTCCTGAATTTCGCACTTTCTACAATCTTGAGGAATTGTGGAATGATGCCCCTTCCGAGACATTACCGGATTTAGACTGATTTTTCAACTCATTAGAAACCACCAGCAATTATGATAAAATATCCCAAAAATTCGAGAAACGGGAATCAAAACAAAAAGCCGATGTTCAACATGTATTGGATGTATGGCATTATTCTCCTTTCTCTTTTTGCCCTGTTCTATTTTCAGGATGCGTCGCAGGTTAAAGACGTAGACTGGACTGAATTTGAAAAATCAGCCGTTTCCGGCGATATCAAGAAAATTCTGGTTTTTTCAGAGACCAACACTGCAGAAGGTTTCGTAACGGAACAAGGTGTAAAAAAATATGATTTCAAAGAAGACGACAGATTCACAAACGGAGATAATAGAAAAATCAAGACCACAATCCCTTCTTCCGACAAAATTCAAGAGAAAATAGACGCCTGGAATTCACAACTCCAGGCAGAAGGGAAACCCGAAATTACGGTCACTTATGAAAAAGGATCGGATCTCATGAAAGTGATATGGTATTTCGGTCCTATTCTTCTGCTTGTCCTTTTCATGGTGTATATGTCGAAAAGGATGAGTGGCGGTTCCGGAGGTGGAGGAATCTTCAATGTCGGAAAAAGCCGTGCAACTGTATTTGATAAAGACAACGGCACATCCGTCACATTCAAGGATGTGGCTGGTCTTGCTGAAGCTAAGGTTGAAATTGAAGAGATTGTAGAGTTTCTGAAAAATCCGCAGAAATATACAGAACTTGGAGCAAAGATTCCCAAAGGTGCACTGCTTGTAGGCCCTCCGGGAACCGGTAAAACTCTTCTTGCAAAGGCAGTTGCAGGCGAGGCAAACGTTCCGTTCCTTTCCATGTCAGGTTCGGATTTCGTTGAAATGTTTGTTGGTGTCGGCGCCGCCCGCGTACGCGACCTTTTCAAACAGGCAAAGGAAAAAGCTCCTTGTATCGTGTTTATCGATGAAATAGATGCCGTTGGCAGGGCTCGTGGTAAAAATCCGAGCATGGGTTCAAATGATGAACGTGAGAATACTCTCAACCAGATGCTTACAGAAATGGACGGGTTTGGGTCTAATAATGGTGTGATTATCCTTGCCGCGACAAACCGTGCAGATATGCTTGACAAGGCACTGCTCCGTCCAGGACGTTTCGACCGTCAGATTTATGTTGATCTTCCGGAACTCACAGACCGCATGGAGATTTTCAATGTGCATCTGCGCAATCTCAAAGTCAACAGTAAGCTTGATATCGAACAACTTGCTCGACAGACTCAAGGATTCTCCGGAGCCGACATTGCGAATGTCTGCAACGAAGCTGCCCTCATTGCAGCAAGAAACAACAAACCTTGCGTGGAATGGAACGACTTCATGTCTGCTATCGACCGCATCGTAGGCGGGCTTGAAAAACGGTCTCGCATTATCACCGACGACGAAAAATTCTCTATCGCTACCCATGAAGCGGGACATGCCACAATCAGCTGGATGACCCAATATGGCAATCCTCTTGTTAAAGTTACGATTGTGCCCAGAGGTCGCGCGCTGGGGGCTGCATGGTATGCACCTGAAGCACGACAGATAATCCCCACTCAGGCACTTCTCGATACAATGTGTGGACTCCTCGGAGGACGTGCCGCTGAAGACCTTTTCACAGGTCAGATCGGCACCGGAGCAAGCGATGACCTTGAGAAATGTACAAAGATTGCCCGTTCGCTTGTTCTCGTATATGGCATGAGTGAAAAACTTCCTAATCTTAACTATAATGATTCGTCTGGTCAGGAATACGGTTTCACAAAACCATATTCGGAAGAGACCGCTAAGATTATTGACGAGGAAGTGATACGTATTGTAAATCAGCAATACGAACGTGCAAAAGACATTCTGAGAAAGTATTCCGCAGAGCACAATCAGATAAGAGACCTGCTTGTGGAAAGAGAAGTGATTTTCCACGATGACGTGGAAGAGATTCTCGGTAAAAGGCAATGGAAAAGCCGCACCGACGAAATAATTGAAATCAATAAAAAGGAGGAAGAACGCAGGGAAAACCTGAAAGAAATAGAAAACAAAAATCCAGACTCTGCCAAAACCTCTGAATCCGGCTCATCTTCGTTAGATAATGGACATGATGACATGGACGATGCCGGCACTCCCCCTCCGTTCAATAAATAAGAGAAATTATATGCATGACCGTCCTTACATAATTCATAATTTGTAAGGACGGTCATATTTATGTGTCAACAAAATACATACACTGTAAAATATTTCTAAATTAGACATAATTTGTTCTATTTTTCGTCTTGACGCCATATAATTCATCTACAACTGAACTAAAATTGTTAACTTTGCAATGTTAATTGCGAAAACAAGTTATGTCTACAGAATAATTGATGTAGATTCCACAATCAAAGATCTTGATAGTAACACATTTAAGGAAATATGAAAGTAAAAAAGATTAGTGTGCTGGCGATGATGCTGGCTACAGGAGGCGTGCTGCTTCCTTCATGCAAAGGTAATTCCGACCAGCAACAAGGAATGCAGGCTCCGGAACTCGCAGTTATGACAATTTCTGCTTCCGATGCCACATTGGAAACAGCTTATCCTACATCGCTCGTAGGTAAGAATGATGTGGAAATCCGTCCACAGGTAACCGGGTTTCTGACAAAAGTAAATGTAAAAGAGGGCGACCGTGTCTCTAAAGGACAGGTATTGTTTAATATTGACCAGGTTCAGCTTCAGGCCGCTGTAGACCAGGCTAAGGCTGCTGTTGCTGTAGCTCAGGCAAATGTGAACACTGCCACTACCAACGCTAACAACAACAAGATTCTTCTCGACAAGAACATAATTAGCGCTTCAGCCTATCAGACTTCAGAAGATGCTCTGAACTCAGCGAAAGCTCAGCTCCAGCAGGCTCAGGCAGGTCTGACTTCTGCAAAAAAGAATCTCTCTTATTCGTCAGTCACAGCTCCTGTATCAGGTATTGTCGGCACCATCGACTTTAAGGAAGGCACTCTCGTGTCTCCTTCCACTCTTCTCACAGTGCTTTCCAACAATTCCGACATGGAAGCCAATTTCTCTCTGACTGAGAAAGACGTGCTGAACTACACCGACGGAGGGAAAAGATCTTTGGCAGATGCAATCCAGTCTCTTCCAGAAGTGTCGCTCCAGCTTGCAAATGGTGAGATCTATCCTTACAAAGGGAAAATCATATCTGTGTCGGGTGTGCTAAACCAGTCTACCGGCAGCGCCAACGCTAAAGCTCTCTTCCCCAATCCGGAAGGAATGCTCCGCAGCGGCAACACTGGAAAAGTGCTTATGCCCTCCATTCATAACAATGCCATCATGATTCCTCAGAACGCCACGTATGAAGTTCAGGACATGAAATTCTGCTATGTTGTAGGAGATTCTGCCAAAGTAAAAAGCCGCAATATTACTATCGCTCCCGAAAACGACGGCAAGAACTACATTGTTCTTTCCGGTCTTAACCCCGGTGAGACTATCGTGACCGAAGGTGTAGGTATCAGTGTGCGCGAAGGCATGGTCATCTCTCCTAAAAATGCGACTTCAGCTCCCGCTGCAACTCCCGCAGCAGCCGACAGCAGCGCTGCCGCCGGAGCTTCCACAACGGAAAAATAAGCAGTCGTTGAAGTAAAACAATGTCAATCTCAAAAAAATGAATTTAGCAACATTTATCAACAGACCGGTATTCTCAACCGTTATCTCAATCTTCATTGTGATTTTCGGTATTCTTGGTCTTATGGCTCTCCCTATCGAGCAATATCCCGATATCGCTCCTCCGACAGTGCAGGTATCCACCACATACACCGGTGCGAACGCGCAGTCGGTGCTCAACTCGGTGATCGCCCCTCTTGAGGAGCAGATCAACGGTGCCGAGAACATGGACTACATGTATTCTTCGGCTGCCAACAACGGTTCTGCCACAATTACCGTGTACTTTCAAACAGGGCATGGACCCTGACATGGCTGCTGTCGACGTACAGAACCGTGTGGCTAAAGCCGCATCGTTCCTACCCGCCGAGGTAAACCAGGTAGGTGTGATCACACAGAAACGTATGTCGTCAATGCTTATCGTATTCGACATTTACGACAAGGCAAACAAATATTCCGAAAGCTTCATCGAGAACTATCTTGCCATCAACGTCATACCGGTTATCAAACGTATTTACGGTGTAGGCGACGCCATGGTGATGGGTGCCGATTATTCTATGCGTATATGGCTGAAACCTGAAGTTATGGCTCAATATGGTCTGATGCCTGCGGACGTATCTGCTGCGCTTGCCGAACAAAACATCGAGGCAGCCCCAGGTCAATTTGGAGAGAGAGGCGACCAAAGCTTCCAGTATGTGATGCGCTATAAGGGTCGTCTTGCAGATGAAAACGAATTCGACAATATCATTATCCGTGCTACTCCAGATGGAGAGATACTTCGACTGAAAGACGTGGCTGATGTGGAACTTGGTCGTCTTTCCTATGGATTCCATGCCACAGTCAACGGCCATATCGGTGTCGCAGCACTTGTGTTCCAGTCTCCGGGATCGAATGCTACAGAGGTAGTAAACAATATTGTCTCAGAACTTGAAAAATTCCAGAAAGAAGCACCTGAAGGTCTTGAAATTGGCTATACCCTAAACGTCAACGACTTCCTTTTCGCCTCTATCCATGAGGTTGTGAAGACACTTATCGAGGCATTCATACTTGTGTTCCTCGTGGTGTTCATCTTCCTCCAGGACTTCCGGTCCACTCTTATCCCTATGATCGCCATCCCTGTGGCTTTGATCGGTACGTTCTTCCTCCTCTATATCTTCGGATTCTCTATCAACCTTCTGACTCTTTCCGCCCTTGTGCTCGCGATCGCGATTGTGGTCGACGACGCCATAGTGGTGGTCGAGGCGGTCCATGCAAAACTTGATCAGGGCTACAAGTCTGCAAAACGTGCCGCCATTGACGCTATGAATGAAATCGGCAGTGCCCTTGTATCGATCACCCTTGTCATGATGCTCGTGTTTATTCCGGTATCTTTCATCGGTGGTACTTCAGGAGTGTTCTATCGCCAGTTCGGTCTTACCATGGCTATGGCGATCGGTCTTTCTGCGGTCAATGCGCTTACTCTCTCGCCCGCTCTTTGTGCGCTCTTCCTGAAACCGCATAAAACCGACGACGAGACTGAAATGACAGGTGGTTACGATGTTCCGAAAGACAAGAAGAAATTACCCTTCCGCAAGAGATTCTTCTATTGGTTTAACGTCGGCTTTGACGCACTACTTGCAAAATATAAGAAAGCGACCACGTTGTTCCTTAAGAATAAATGGATAGCATTTGCTTCTGTGGCTGGTTCTATCGCAGTTCTTATATGGCTCATGTCAACTACTCCGACAGGTCTTGTACCGAATGAAGACACCGGTTCTCTTATGGGTGTTGTCGACATGCCACCTGCCACCTCGCTTGAGAAAACAAAGTCGATTATGGACAAGGTAGACAGCATTGCGCGCACGATACCCGCTATCGAGACAACAACTGCCATCACAGGCTATAGCTTCGTGGGCGGTCAGGGCAACACCTACGGTTCTTTCATCATCAAACTTAAGAACTGGGAAAAACGAAATATGGATACTGAGAACTCAACGGCTATTGTGCAGCTTCTCGCGCAGAAGTGTTCTGAAATCAAGGATGGTCGTGTGATGTTCTTCCAGCCTCCTATGATCACGGGCTACGGAGCCACCAACGGTTTTGAGCTTAAACTTCTCGATAAGACCGGAGGCGACCTCAACAACTTCTTCCAGGTTTACCAGAGATTCATCGCTGCCCTCAACGCCCGTCCGGAAATTCAGATGGCATACTCTACTTTCAACCCGACTTTCCCGCAGTATCTCGTTGAACTTGATGTTGCCAAGATCAAACAGGCCGGTCTTACCCAGAATGCCATTCTTTCAGCTCTTCAGGGTTACTATGGTGGTATGTATGTATCAAACTTCAACAAGTACGGTAAACTCTACCGTGTGATGATGCAGGCAACTCCCGAATCTCGTGTCACACCCGAGACTCTCAAGCAGATCAAAATCAGAAACGGTTCCCAAATGGCACCTATCGACAACTTCGTGAAGCTTACCCGTGTCTATGGTCCTGACGTGATCAACCGATTCAACATGTTCACCTCTATCAACATAACAGGTAACACCACTCCGGGTTATTCATCCGGTCAGGCGATCGAAGCCATCGCCCAGGTTGCGGAAGAGACTCTGCCTGTTGGTTTCGGCTACGACTTCTCTGGACTTACACGTGAGGAATCTGCCACCGGTTCAGGCCAGACAGCATATATCTTCGGACTTGTATTGTTGTTTGTCTATCTCATCCTTTCTGCCCAGTATGAAAGTTATCTCCTCCCCTGGTCTGTAATTCTTTCTGTTCCGTTTGGACTTATGGGCACATTCATCTTCGCAAGAATGATGGGAATCGACAACAACATCTATCTGCAGATCGCATTGATCATGCTTATCGGTCTTCTTGCCAAGAATGCCATCCTTATCGTAGAGTTCGCGCTTGAGCGTCGCCGCACCGGCATGAGCATTTTCAATTCGGCTGTGCAGGGTGCTGTGGCTCGTCTGCGTCCTATCCTCATGACCTCGCTTGCGATGATCATCGGTCTTCTCCCTCTTATGATCGCAACTGGTGCCGGTGCAAACGGCAACAGGGCGCTCGGTAGCGGTGCCATCGGAGGTATGTTGATCGGTATGATTCTTCAGGTGGTTTTCGTACCGGCTCTATTCATGGCATTCCAGGCTCTACAGGAGAAACTCTCTCCCCCGAAATGGAAAGACACCGACAACACCGGCATCTCTTCAGAACTTGAACAATATGCCATAAATAAAGACTAAGCACCGTCAATTCGAAATAATTATGAAATTCTATAAATTATGCGCAACCGGCGCAATGATGGCGGTCGCTTTTTCAAGCTGCCACATCTATCAGAAATATCAGCTTCCTGCTGACGAAAGCTCCATCGCCTCCGACTTCAAGAAGGCGGTGGAGACACCGGCTGACTCCGCTTCTCTTCCTTATCTCGGTTGGGAACAGGTGTTCAAGGATGCTAAACTGCAGTCGTTGATCAGACTTGCTCTTGCCAACAACAAGGATCTGAAGAATGCGAAACTCAATGTAGACATCGCACATGCTCAACTAAAGGGTGCGAAACTGAGCTATTTCCCCTCGGTCGCTTTCGCACCAAATGCCGGCACGTCAAGCATAGGCGGAAACCAGATGAGCATGAGCCATATGGAATGGAGTTATACCCTTCCGCTGTCTGTTAACTGGGAAATCGATGCATTTGCAAAAATCCTTAATCGCAAAAGAGGTGCTCAGATGAGTTACGAGATGAGTCAGGCATACGAACAAGCCACACGGTCTCAGATCATAACCGGTGTAGCCAACGTTTACTATACTTTGGTAATGCTCAATCAGCAGCTTGACTTGACCAAACGCACTTCCGAAATATGGAAAGAGCAGGTGGAGACAATGGAACTTCTCAAAGAAGCCGGCAGAACAAACGAGGCTGCCGTGGTGCAGAGCCGTGCGAATCTTTACAGCATCATGAGCTCGATTCCGAATCTTGAGAACACAATCCATCAGATGAACAATACGATGTCGCTGCTTCTGAATTCATATCCCCAGACCTGGGACGTGACTTCTGACCTGACTTTTGACATCCCGACCCAGGCCATTGCCGGAATCCCGATCTCTTATCTCGGTGTGAGACCCGATATCAGGGCTGCCGAACGTTCGCTTGCAGCTGCCTACTATTCTACCAACAGCGCAAGAGCGGCATTCTATCCTTCTCTCGTGATTTCGGCACAGGGAGGTTTCACAAACCTTCTTGGTAGCATTATCAAGAATCCTGGCGAATGGTTCGTGAATCTTGCCGGATCTCTCACTGCTCCCCTTTTCTCAAGAGGTCAGAACATTGCCACACTCGAAGCCTCGAAAGCACAGCAGCAGCAGGCAATGAACAACTTTGAATATGCAGTGCTTTCCGCAAGCTCCGACGTGAGCAACGCTCTCGTGGAAATATCCAAGACTGAGGAACAGCGCAAGTATCTTGAGTTGCAAGTTGAACAGCTTGAAAAATCTGTGGAATACACCAATGAACTGTTCATGTATAATCCCGGCACTACATATCTTGAAGTGCTGACTGCAAGATCAGGTCTGCTCAATGCGCAACTTGCCTGCATAGCAAACTGGCAGAAGAAGGCAGCAGCACTCATTTCTCTTTACCAAGCTGTTGGCGGAGGCAGATAATTAACCCTTAAAACCTATAACTATGGCTAAAATCAGTAATCTTGCTTACGTGCATCCCGAAGCCAAACTGGCAGATGATGTGATTGTCGACGCTTTCGCCTACATCGATCGGGATGTGGAAATAGCGGAAGGATGCCACATTCATCCTCATGCAAGTGTGTTGCCCGGCTCAAGAATCGGGAAAAACAACGAAATATATGAGGGTGCCATAATATCTGCCACTCCTCAGGATTTCCGTTGGAAAGGTGAAGATTCGTTTGTGATTATCGGAGACAACAACCAGATCCGCGAACAGGTGATTATAAACCGGAGCATACACTCCGGAGGAAAAACTGAGATCGGAAGCAATTCCTTTATCATGGCACAGACACATATCGGACATGATTCCGAGATAGGAAACTACTGCGTGCTGGGTAATTCTGTAAAGATTGCAGGAGACGTGAAGATAGGAAATTATACGATCCTGTCGTCTCACGCCCTCGTGCATGAGAAATGCCACGTAGGAGACTGGGTGCTCATAAAAGGAGGTTGCAGAGTTAACGGTAACGTACCTCCTTTCGTGGTTATGGCGCATAATCCCATCACATATTTTGGTGTGAATGCATTCATTCTGAAAAGAGGTAATAAATCTGATGCCATCATTGATGATATAGCGAAATGCTACCGTCATGTTTATCAGAACAGCGCTTCCGTATTCAATGCATTGCGTAGAATTCATGAAGACATCGATCCTTCTCCGGAACGCGACTGCATCATAAACTTCATTGAAGGACACGGCATGAAACTTGCCGCACTTCCGAGAGTGGACATGGACTGAAACCATTCTTAATAAAGAACGGGACGATTTCAATATCGCCCCGTTTTTTTTGAGCCTGTACTTATGTTTTAAATGTCATAAGAACGCATTCCTAAATATTTCGGGCTCAGAACATCTGTTTCTTATAAAAAATCATGAAAAAATAAGGATTATATCGATGCTATATGTTATATTTGCAAGATAGTTAAACAAACCTCATAAAGCGTCTCTCCTGTCTTTTAATCACACTCAGTCCTAAACCCAAAATATGGATGCAAGAAAACTTATAACAAGAGCAATTTCCGGGCTCGTTTATGTCGGAATAATTATTGGTTGTATTTTCTGGGGAATCATCCCCTTCTCATGGATGGCAGCGGCATTCGCTGTTATCGCCACTATTGAATTTGAGAAAATAACCGTAGAACTTGATAAAAAGACAATTCCGACTCTGTTGCTCGATATAGCCGGTTGTGTTTGTCTTTCCTTCTCCTGGATGCTATATCCTGTGCTTGTGTGGATATTTATCCTTATTTGTCGTCTTGTTCTTGAGCTCTACATCAAAAGCGACACTCCGATTCAGAACATGGCTAAATCTCTGATGGCTCAGCTATATATAGGAATGCCTCTTGCCATAATGGTCTGTATCGGTGAATGGTGGAATCTATATCTTGTTCTTGCAGTTTTCTTCATGATATGGATAAACGACACCGGTGCATTCCTTGTAGGATGCACTTTGGGAAGACATCGCCTGTTTGAAAGAATCTCTCCAAAGAAATCTTGGGAAGGGTTCTTCGGCGGACTGGCTTTCAATATTATCGCAGCTATCATATTTTCCCGATACTGCAGCGGATTCTTCAGATTTAATGAATCTATCTACATTTGGATAGGTCTTGGAATATGCGTCACGGTGTTCGCCACTTTCGGAGACCTCATCGAATCTCTTATCAAAAGAAGTCTACACATAAAAGACAGCGGAAATATAATACCCGGACACGGTGGTATTCTTGACAGAATCGATTCACTCCTTCTTGTTATGCCTGCAATTCTGATCTATCTTTGTCTCACCACTGTTTTCATCTAAAAAATTTACAGTATAATTCTTTTATATACGTAAAAAAGGACGCTCTCATCTAAGAACGTCCTTTTTTGAGCATAACAGTTTTTCCTCTTAATCCATTTCCGAAGGTTTTACTATTCTGACATGGTAAACTCCTCCTGCTGTCCTTCCTTTATCGCTGGCAAATTTCACTCTTATGAATTCCTTCCCTTCCACAAGATGAGAGGGGATTTCATACTCGGCATCTACAAATCCGTTTTTATTCCATTTGCCTGATATATCTTCTGATGTCAGCAATTCATCATCAACAAGAATATTGAAATTACGTTCTCCTGTCTCATTTCCCCAATAACGTACTCTCAACGCAATATCTGAACGGCCGTCTGTCTTCATTTTATAAGAGAAGAAGCCGCCGTTTGATGCATCTCTCCAGGGCTCTCCATTAAAGTTTCCGCTTGCAGAAGACCTCGACTCCATGAAATGATCTGCCTCCGGCTGTTGTTCGCCGGTGTTTACAGCATCTATCGTTCTTCTGTCGAGAGCAAGCCTCAACTCCTCGTCTCGTTGTGCCTCCACTTTATATTGAGCATATTCCTTTGGTGTCATAGAGAGCCAATACATCATATATCTTGAATCATGTATGTTGTAGAACGGCTCAAGCACAATATCCTTATACTTGTCTTCAAACAATCCGGCTACCGTGTATTTCATATTATCACCTACTGGCTGCATCCTGTTTAGTTTTTTCTCAAGATCAGACCGCTTGCCAATCAGTAACGGTGTATCAAAAACAGACACCAACGGACCGTGTGCTATATGAGCCCAACGGGAGTCATCAGCAATAAGTCCGGTCAAAGGAGCTCCATTGTCATAACGGGCCGCCATGACAATCGGACCACGAAGAATACTCACATATTCAGGAAGATAATTCAATTCCTCAATCTTCACTTTCATCGGCATTTCCAACTCAACAACGTCTCCGTCTTTCCATTCCCTTTCAAGCGACAGATATGATGACGGCATTGATGTGGACTTTATCTTTTTACCGTTTACACTGACGGTCATCTTATCGCACCATCCAGGATGGCGAAGCATAACATTCAATGATTTCGGGGAATCCGTGTTAACCGTAAATCTCACATTTCCGTTTTTCGGAAAAACTGTATTCTGCGTAAGCTTTATACCCTGCTCTTTCCAATCGAGTACCGAAGGTATGAAAAGATTCACCCACAGAGAATCTGAGGAGTGTGTATAAATAAACTGACCATATTTACCATGATTCTCCATGCCGGTTCCGACACAACACCACATCGCACTGTTAGGCTGGGAATAGACACGGTAATGACCCGGTCTTGCAGATGTAAAATACACATATCCACCATGCTCGGGATGAATAGTAGATAGAATATGATTAAACAATGCCCTTTCGTAAAAATCAGCATACTTGGCATCAGGATTCATACGGAATAGCCCCTCTGTCAGCTTTAGCATATTGTTCGTGTTGCAAGATTCCGGTCCCTCGCGGTCGTCTACATAACTCTTTGCATCAGATTTGGAAGCAAAATGTTCTCTTCTGCTGTTTCCGCCGAATGATAGAGAACGATTATACACTACCGTTTCCCAGAAAAATTCGGATGCTTTCTCATAGTCTTTGTCGTTGGCAAGCTCGGCTATTCTCTGATATCCAACCACCTTTGGAACCTGTGTATTCGCATGCCTGTTGTCAAGATTGTCAACTCCGGCAAGCATCCCGTCAAACAGCTGATGGTGTGTGAACCGTTTTGCAGCATCAAGATATTTCTTTTCTCCGGTAATTGCATAAGCGTCGGCATAGACTTCATCCATTCCTCCGAATTCGTTACCAAGCATCTGTTCCATCTTATTGTCATCAAGATTGGATATAACTCCAATACCCCAGTCACACATTCCGAGAAACAGCTTCTTTCCTACCTCTGAACCTCCATAAAGCCATGCATCTCTTAAGCCGGCATACATTTTGTGGACATTATACCATGGAACCCAGTAGTCCCAAACTTTTCCGGGATTTCCCTTTTTGAATTCCTCCCAGAGCGGATTGCCATTGGGCACTCCTCCCACATATCCGTCTCCACGTGCCACCGCACACATCGCAAGCTGGCTGAGCATATAATCCATACGCTCTTTTAGTGCCTTGTCGCCTGTAGCTGCATAGTGAATCGCCAACGCTGAAAGGTAATGTCCTCCTACATGTCCGTCAAGACCATCCCAGTTGCTGAAACTTTCACCTTTCGGTTCAAGACCTGCCTCCTTGAAATATGGAGCAAGCAGACGGTCTACGTCATATGAAAGTAACGTCTTGACATTTAATTCTTGCGCATGTAAAAAAGGGCTTTCAAGAAGTTTTACATCCGAAAGCTTGAACTCATTCGGATAAAGCTGTGTCTGCGCCGATGTCGTCAATGCCGACATGATAGCGGCAGACAAAATAATGTTTTTGTAAATCTGCATGATATAAGGTTTACGAATTAGACATGCGAAATTAGCAATATATACGCATTATAGCAATATCAAATTCTCAATAAATTAATTGTGTATTCAAATATAAACAGATTTGATACATTTTAAATTTAAACAAGACATAAAAAAAAATGTGATGAAACATTTCATCACACTTTTATCATTATCAATAAATATAGGAACAACGTTGTCACTTGATTCTGAACCAATATCCGACTGTAGCCGAAAGCGTCATCTGATTCGATGCATTATATACTTCTCCCCTTTTTGACGGGAATATGTTTCCAAGTCCGAAGTAAAATCTTGCTTCAAGAAAAATTGAATTCCGTTTTGTCACATTGAATTCACCTCCGAGTCCTGCCGAAATTCCGTAATCAACTTTCTGTGTCACATCCATCAGCATCTGTTCATTCATCCTGTTGAGCAAAGGGAAATCCGGCAAATTAGCCATGTCCGACGGATTAAAATTCGATTTGGCAGAATCTCCCAGATAAAGTCCTATCTGCGGTCCTGCATTAAAGAAAAACCTCCCTCTTCTTCCGAAGAAAATATGCGCCATGACTGGTAGTTCCACATAATTTATGGTTCTCTTATAATTGTAAGGTGCCTCCTCAAAGTTCTCTTCCCATCCTCTTTGCACAAAGTTAAGCTCCGCTATCAGTCCAAAATGGTTTTCCTCTATATATCTGAAAGCCACTCCACCCGTGAAACCCATACAGAACTTCTGCTCTACCGACGGATTGAAAAATACTCTCGACAGGCCAACTCCTCCCTTGACTCCCAACGCAACATTCGAACTATAATGGGTCTGACCATTCAAGTCCAAAGGAGATAAAGACAGGAACAATATTAAAACAAATACATTATTGATTATCCAGCTGATTTTTACTTTCATAACCTGACGAAAAAATTTATCGTATCACAACCTTGTCGACATATCCGGAAGGTCTGAACCTGATAAGGTAACTTACAGGATTAAGGAACCCTCCCCAGTTACCTACTCTTTTAAGTCGGAAATCCGTCTGTATGCCGGGATCTGTATATCCGGTATTTTTATTAAAATCTCCTCCGTTTTTGGCTGTGGCATTTATAAAATAATGAGCAATATCATAACCTGATGCTGCAAAATTAGGGAATGACTTTATCGGAGCCTGATCAAACATTTCCGTAAAATCAGCCGTAAACCGCTTCACATCTTCATCCTCCGGATCCATCCAGCATCTTGCCGGAACAAGAATCTCTGCATCCGTAAACTTATCGCGGAAGAGATCTGTCATCGTTATCCATACAGGACGACCAACCACAGAAACGTCTGCTATCTCAGATTTTTTCCTCAATGCAGTCACAGACTCCAATAATTTATGAACATCATCCCTTTTCTGATCATACGAATATATGAGATATTTCCCATTGTCAGTAACCGGATATTCTGCCAATGAAGCATGCGAAAGATGAACCACTTGATCTTCAGGAAACTCTTTTACAAGCATCTCCGCCACCGCATCATTTCCATCTTCCACACCTGTCAGCAAAAGCCTATAGTCAGAAAAATCTTCAGCTATCTTATCAACTATCTGCTCGTTAAACAAAGCTGAAGGAGTAAGGATCTGAACCATCGACGGATTATCCTCATAGAGATCATTTTTTACATCAAACACATTCACAACCTCCAGATGGTTTGTTTCCCCATAATCTGCAAGAAAAGCGGGGAAGGACTTATCCGCTGTAGCCAGAATGAGATTGGGTTCATAATAGTCAAGTGAGTCTGTAAGCGACGAGGTGGAAAGTCTGCCGTCTATCACCTTGAGATTTATTTTATAGGGAGAGTCTTTCATCTCGTCAAGAGCAAGAAACAATCCTCTGGCGAAATCAACATCCTTCTTCGACGATGGCTCATCAAGAAGTAAGGCAATCCTCACCTCTCGCAACTGCTCAAGATCAGAATCAACCCTATGGATTGAATCATACATCTCTCGGATTCCCTCTGGAGTGAGCTCTCTCGGATCACTGTCTGCCACTTCCTTTTCAACCGTCACTGTCTCAACCACAGGCACATTCAGGATATCATTCTTTTCCGGCACTGACACATCCTCATTCGCCTCTTTTAAAGTCTCCACATCAACACCGGTCTTTTTTGCAATAGAACTCCAGGTGTCTTTCTTCTTGACCTTATAATTGCCTATACTTGCCAGTCTTTCCTCCTCCACAAGCTCAGTATGATAGCGTGTGGAATTTGAATTGACTGCAATCCTGACAGTATCACCTATTCTGAAGTTGTTTTCCGAAACTCCCGGATTTGCTTTCAGAATATCCTCTACAGAAGTATGATAACGCTGTGCAAGAGAGTATAATGTGTCGCCAGACTTGATAACATAATATAGATACTTGTTGTTCACGAGTTCCGGGCTCTGCTGGAATTCAAACACATCGCCGGCCTTAATGCCATGTTTCGCCGATGGATACCTTGCGTAAATCTCGTTGAGAGGCACATTGTATTTTTTTGAAATACTGAATACGGTCTCACCTTTTTTGACTACATGCCTTATAGGTTCGTAGACACTATCCACAGGTTCGGTTTCCTCTGTAACTTCCGACACGACAGTTACCTTTCCTGTCGGATAATACAGCCTCGTTCCTTTCTTCATCTCAGAAGCCGCGTTGGGGTTTATTCTAACAAGCTCCTCTACATTCCAGTTGTATTGTTTGGCAACGCCGTATATCGATTCTCCCTTCTTGATTTCATGATAATAATACTCCTTCCCGAGAATCTCAACTCTCGGAAGATCCGGATCTGATGCGACAGCCGGAAGAAAGGCTGCCATGATTCCCACAAGGGGAATATATCGTGAACATTTTTTCATAACTGCAAATTTAGTAATTTTTCCGTAAACAACAGCCGATAAATCAACTTATCTTAGCCAACTTCATTTTGAACGGTGATAGATTTGTGGCGGTCGGTGACGTAGCCGGCTGCTTGTTTGTTTTTTTAGACCTCGTTCCCCAATATTGGGGAACGAGGTCTTATGTAATAGCTCAAGTTCATTTGGAACACGTTCCTTTGAGTACATTCCTAAGAGCGCGTCCTTAAAAAACAATCCGGGCATTAACATTGTTAAAATTGTAAAAGACAAATTGTCATCTATGAATGATCTTTTTATTATCATTGCTTTGATTCTTTTGAATGGTGTGTTTTCAATGTCGGAGGTTGCACTCATATCAGCCCGAAAATCCAGGCTCACATCTTTGGCAAAAAAGGGAAATAACGACGCTGCCGTTGCTTTAGAGCTTCAAAGTGAACCGGATAGATTTCTTTCCACCATACAGATTGGCATCACTCTGATTGGTATTCTAACCGGTTTGTTTTCCGGAGCAACATTAGCTGTGGAGTTTAGCGTTTATCTTGAAAAAATCGGTATTGCCCCTAATATGGCGCTAAGCATTTCAAAAATATGTATTGTCACCGTTGTGACCCTCCTTTCTATCGTTATTGGTGAATTGTTTCCCAAAAGAATCGGACTCGGTAATGCAGATTCTATTGCAAGATTCGTTGCAAAGCCAATGAAATTTCTTTCAGTCATGACATACCCTTTTGTATGGCTTCTTTCTGTTTCCACTTCTGCACTTGTAAAATTGTTTCGCCTTGGAAACAAAACGGAATCTGTCACTGAAGAAGAAATAAAATCCCTTATTAAAGAAGGAACAGAATCCGGTGAAGTGAAAGAAGTGGAACAGGACATCATGGAACGAGTCTTGATTCTTGGAGACTGCAGGATATCAGCCATTATGACAAGCAGAAAAGACGTGACTGCCCTCTCTCTTGATATGAATGAATATCAGATTAGAGAAGTGCTTTCTAAAGAACTCCATTCCACTTATCCCGTATTTGAAAACAATAAAGAAGATATTTGTGGTGTGGTTATGCTTAAACAGCTCATACTGTCGTTCGGCACTCCGGACTTCAACATCAGGAATGAAACAGTGCAAGGTCTCAGCATTCCTGAAACCATGACAGTATATGATGCCCTCGACACGTTTAAGGAAGCCAAGGAAAACACAGCCCTTGTCTATGACGAATATGGATGCTTTCAGGGGATAGTGACTCTCCGCGACATTCTCGATGGTCTTGTAGGCAACATTCCGCAAGGCATTGACGAGCCATCTATCGTGAAAAGACAAGACAAGGAAGAATGGCTTGTCGACGGGCAATGCCCCATCTATGAGTTTCTTTCGTTTTTTGATTGCGAGGATTTCTATGAACAGAAATCCTACACTACATTAGGAGGTCTTGTTATCGACGAACTCCGTAGGGTCCCTGCAACCGGTGATATGATTGTATGGAACGGTTTCCGCCTTGTTGTCGCCGACATGGATCGCGTAAGGGTCGACATAATAGCCGTTTCTAAAATTTCGGATTGAATCAACTCCTGATATTTGGAATAATTGTGAATTTAATCTATATTTGAATTCCTAAATAAACACTCTATATTTATGAAAGTTTTATTGATAAATGGCAGCGCTCATTTGAATGGCTGCACCCACAGGGCTCTCAAAGAAGTGGAAAAATCTCTCAATGCCAATGGTATTGAGACTGAAATCATAAACGTCGCGAACAAAGACGTGAGAGGATGTATCGGTTGCTATTATTGTCGCGAACATAAAAAATGCGTGTTTGACGACCTTGTGAATGAAATTGCACCAAAGTTTGCTGAGTCTGATGGTATTGTTGTAGGGACTCCTGTGTATTACGCAGGCGCCAACGGACAGTTGCTTGCTTTTCTTGACCGTCTGTTTTTCAGCACCTCCGGTGTTTTCGACAAGACTATGAAAGTAGGAGCTGCTGTTATTTCATCCCGCAGGGCCGGTTCCACTTCTGCCATGGACGAGATAAACAAATATTTTACAATCGCATCCATGCCGATCGTTTCAAGCACATATTGGAATGAGGTACATGGTTCGGTTGCTGAAGACGTGGAAAAAGATCTCGAGGGGCTACAGACCATGCGTAATCTTGGCAACAACATGGCTTTTCTTATTAAAGCCATATCATCTCAGAAGGAAAAGACAGGATTACCGGTGCAGGAACGTAACGTTTTCACCAACTTCATCAGATAATCAAACCATCAAGACAACCTGACATCATTTCTCAGACAGGGAAATAACCTGTTCTCCCGTTTTTATGGAAAAAACAATCAATGACTGGCTAATAAACAATGGATGGGGCGACTTCGCAAACGTGGCGTCGTTCCCTCTCTCAATTCTCACAGTCATACTGACCGCCTGGATTTCTTATATCCTTATGCGCCGTGTCGTGTTTCCTATTATAATGAAGATAGTGGAGAAATCTCCCACAAAATGGGACGATGATATCCTAACTCCCTCCATGGTCAACGCCATATGTCAGCTTTTGCCTGCGTTGATTGTGGCGTGGCTCCTGCCAAAGGTCTTCATCGTAAATGAAAAAGCTTTCATCTGGATCACCAAGTTCACCCAGTTCTATATTGTCTGGGCTTGTGTGCATGTCTTCAACCGGTTTATCGACGCACTTTTCCACACAATGGACAAACGTGACGGAGGAAGAATCCATTCGCTAAAAGGCACCTTCCAGATGTTCAAGCTAATTGTTATCGGAATCGGGATTATTATTGGAGCCGGAATCCTTTTCGACAGATCGCCGGCTGCTATACTCACCGCCTTCGGTGCATCAGCTGCAGTCCTTATGCTTGTGTTTAAAGACACAATCCTTGGACTTGTGGCGGGTGTCCAACTCACTGCAAATAAGATGCTTCGGAAAGGTGACTGGATTATTTGCAACAAGGCCGGGGCAAACGGCGAGGTTATCGACATCTCCCTCACCACTGTAAAGGTCAGAAACTGGGATAACTCCATCATTACCGTCCCTCCCTACAATCTTATCAGTGATTCGTTTCAGAATTACCAGCCGATGCGCACAAGCGGAGGGCGACGTGTGTCGCGTTTCATATATATCGACATCAATAGCGTGAAATTTCTTGATAGCGATGAAGTCGAGAATCTTCGTCAAAAAAACCTTCTTACCGAACAAGAATATTCTGAATCATCACATATTGTGAATCTTGGTCTCTTCCGACGCCACATGACCGACTGGCTCAACCGCCATAAAGATGTGGTCGGGAAAAAAGGACGGACAATGTTCACAATGGTCAGACAACTTCAATCCACACCTCAAGGAATACCGCTTGAACTCTATTTTTTTACATCAAAAACAGACTGGGCTCTTTATGAAGAAGTGCAAAGCGATATTTTCGACTATGTCTATGCTATAGTAGGAGAATTCGGACTAAGGATATATCAGGCTCCCGCCGGTTCCGACCTCGCTTCGCTACGCCTTACTTCCATGCCCTCCTGATATATTTATTCTGCTGATTGTAAAAATATAAGCGCGTTGCCGATGGTGGGCAACGCGCTTTCTTTTATCTTTACACTGAATCCTGTAAGTATCTCATCTTAGAGTTACAGGGATGTGAAGATCAGTATCTGATGTTCCTCCATAATAAATAATGTAATCGCCGGGCAACGTCTGCATTCTTCCAGATTCAGGGTCGAACGTTGCAAACGCTTTGGCATCAAGCGAAAAATCAATTCTTTTCGACTCTCCGGCAGCCACCGGAACCCTTCTGTATGCCCGAAGTGTCTTCACAGGCCCGGAATAATCATCTGTTTTCTTTACATACACCTGAACCACCTCTTCTCCGTCCGTATCGCTATCGTTGGTTAAAGTAAACGAAAAAGCAACCGGGTCTCCTGCTTTCTTCCCTTTTTCTATCCTCGCATCTTTATATCTGAACGTAGAATAGCTTAATCCATACCCGAAGGGATAAAGTGGTTTTTCCTTCATATATCTGTAAGTTCTGTCGAGCATATCATAATCTTCAAAATCAGGAAGCTGACTGTCGTCCTTATAGAAAGAGACAGGAAGACGTCCTGCCGGATTATAGTCTCCGAACAAGACTTCGGCAACCGCGGTGCCGCCAGCTTGTCCCGGATACCATGCCTGAAGTATGGCGTCACATATGGAATCTTCGGGTGCAAGAGCCACTGCAGAACCGGAACAGTTCACGAAAACTATCTTCTTGTTCTGTCGCTTAAGCTCTTTCATAAGATCACGCTGTATTTTCGGAAGTTCAATGGTTTCTCTGTCTCCCCCTCTGAAACCCTCGACAGAAACCGGCATCTCCTCTCCTTCAAGAGCCGGAGAAATGCCTCCAACAAATATCACTGTTTCAGCGTTTCCGGTGTTTATGTCGTAATCTTCCGCCTTCCCTATGTCGAATTTAAGATGGGCAAGACCTTTACCATGACTATAGAAAAGCTCCACATCATACTCTTTGCCCTTTTCCGCATGGAAAACATGAAAATTATCATGCACAGATTCCTCTGTGAAGTTTTCAAATACTTTCTCCCCGTTTATGCTTGCCGTCTGCCATCCGTCGTCTGCCGACATTTTTATGATATACTCTCCCGTCTCTGATGGTATGAACTTCCCTGAAAACAGAGCCGAGAAATCAGTCAGATTCACATTGGGTGCGAACACCGTGGCTCCTCCCGTGCTGAAATTCAATGGCGAGGAATATACCGATTCCGCCACAGGTTTACCCTTCCCCGGTTTTCTCTCATTCCAGAATTTTCCGGTCATTCCTTTCATCCCGTCAGACGAAAAACCATCGAAATGCGACACTATATTGTTGTTAACCACATGGTCACATCCCCTGAGATATTCCACATCTCCTATTTTGGAACGAATCCCTTCCAACACGGTCACCGTATGAGATGGAAATCCATTATAGTTTCCCCACTGCATGACAGAGTCATTGGCATTCGGTCCCATAACGATTATAGAACGGTTGTCCTTGCTTAAAGGCAGAATCCCGTTGTTCTTAAGCAATGTCATGGATTTTCTCGCCATGTCGAGAGCTATCCTCTTGTGGTCTTCACTGTCAATCACGGTCTCCGGCAAAGACGACCACTCACAATAAGCGGCATCGTCAAGTTCTCCAAGCGCAAACCTTGCCATCAGTAGTCTTTTCACACTCCTGTCGATCGAAGCCTCATCTATAAGTCCTTTCTCACACGCTTCTTTAAGATTGGCAAATACCGAACCGCATTCAAGGTCAGTGCCCGAAGCCACTGCTTCCGCGCTTGCATCCACACCATTCTTGTGTGTGGCATGGGCACCCGGATTGAAAAAATCGTTCATTGCCCAGCAGTCGGTGACTATGATCTTGTCATAACCCCATTCATTACGCAATATCTGAGTCAGAAGTCGGTCGCTGCTGCAACACGGTTCTCCCTCAAACCTGTTGTATGCACACATCACCTGCCACACTCCGGCATCCACAAGTTCCTTGAATGCCGGCAGATATGTTTCCCACAAATCTCTTTGGTCGATTTTATTGGCATCGAAAGAATGCCGGTTCCATTCCGGTCCGCTATGCACAGCAAAGTGTTTTGCTCCTGCAAGCGATTTGACATGTCCGGCGTTTTTATCTCCCTGCAGACCTTTCACTACAGCCACGCCCATTTGTGAAGTCAGGTAGGGATCCTCACCATAGGTCTCCTGTCCTCTTCCCCATCTCGGATCTCTGAAAATATTCACGTTAGGAGTCCAGAACGACAATCCCTGATAACGCCCGTGCTTCCCTTCTTTTCTAAATATATTATACTTTGCCCGTGCCTCATCGCTCACCATGTCGAACGCTTTTTCCACAACATTCTCATCGAATGTGGCTGCCATACCTATCGACTGAGGTAAAACAGTAGCAATTCCTGCTCTTCCCACTCCATGCAATGCCTCGTTCCACCAGTTGTATTCCGGAATTCCAAGCCTTTCTATTGCAGGCGACACATCCATCATCAACGACACTTTCTCATCGAGAGTAAGACGCGACACAAGATCTTCCGCCCTCTCTTCGGGTGAAAGATTTCTATTTCGGAATGCCTCGTTAGAGGCATCAATCTGCATCGGCATAAACAATACGCCGGCTACCATAAATTTATAAATCTTGTTTAGCTTCACAGTTAGGTTTATAGTTTATAGTTTGTCTATCATTAAGTAGCTTAAGTAGCTTTCAAAAATAAATGAACATATAATTGCTCTGACGTTTTATTCATTCATCACCTTGAACCGTACTCCCCACTCCTCGAGAAACTGCACAAGTTCTTTCGTGATAGGGAAACGCTTGCGGCTGTGCACCTTTATCACCTGCCGCGACTCCGGATTAATAATCTCAATGTAGAGATCTCCGGGACGCTCTTTTGGTTCAAATGCAAGAAGCTGACTGAAAAACTCTTCAGTATCAAACCGATGGTCAAGATATATAGTTATCGCATTTGCCATTTTTCCCTCTATGCTCGAAAGATTGCAAACCTCGTCTATGTTGGCTTCTATCTCATCCGGTTTCCACTTGCTCGCATTCACATTCACTTTGAGCAACACGGTGTCGCCTACAGTAAACTTGTTCTTGTTGGCTTCATATGCCCTTCCGAATAGCGGGAATGTTACATTTCCCGAAAAATCCTCGATAATAAGCTGACCGTATTCATTCCCCTTCTTGCTCATCCTCACATTGAATGCTGTCACGAGTCCTCCAAGAGTCAGTTTTGCTCCTGCCACCTTCTTGTCTTCCAGTTCCGCACACTGGCAGTTACACCCATATTTCAGTTCCATATAATAGGGATCGAGTGGATGTGCAGAGAGGTAAACGGTCACGAGTTTCTTCTCTTCTTCAAGCAGTTTCAGGCGGTTCCACGGTTGCACATTCGGAATCACCGGACGGGCAGTGTCGATCGGCTCGAGTTCTCCGAAAAGACTTACCTGAAGAGAATTTTTGTCAGACTGTATCACCTGGCCGTATTTCACAAGCACGTCAGTATATGTGGAATCGCCCATAGGCTCCACGAATATTTCTCTCTTATAGCCGAGAGAGTCAAATGCCCCGGCTATCGCAAGGTTCTCTATCGAGGCCCTGTTGCAGGCGCTGAGATTCACTCTCTCCACAAAGTCATAGATATCCTTGAAAGGACCATTGGCCTCTCTCTCGGATATGATGGCATTCACGGCATTTCCGCCAACTCCCTTCACCGCGCCAAGACCGAAACGGATCTCACCTTTATTGTTAACACTGAATTTTTCGTTACTCTCGTTGATATCCGGACCCTTTACGTTAATGCCCATCCTTATGCATTCGTCCATGAATTTCTTAAGCTTGTCAGCAGCGTTAAGGTTACGGCTGAGCACTCCCGCCATATATTCAGCCGGATAATTTGCCTTGAGATAAGCCGTCTGGTATGCCACCCACGTATAGCATGTGGCATGGCTCTTGTTGAAGGCATACGACGCAAATTTCTCCCAGTCTGCCCAGATTTTCTCAAGCACGTTGGCGGCATGTCCGTTCTTCTGCCCTTGCTCCATGAACTTCACCTTCAGCTTCATCATTTTGTCGATCTGCTTCTTACCCATAGCCTTTCGAGCATGTCGCTCTCGCCTCGAGTGAAATTGGCAAGCAGTCGCGACAGAAGCATCACCTGCTCCTGATAGACGGTGATTCCATAGGTCTCCTCAAGATATTTCTCCATGATGGGAATGTCGTACGTGATAGGTTCCTCACCATGCTTACGCTTGATGAAAGAGGGAATATAGTCCATAGGTCCCGGACGGTAAAGGGCGTTCATCGCGATAAGGTCCTCGAACTTGGTCGGTTTGAGGTCTCTCAGTGAATTCTGCATACCTGCCGATTCAAACTGGAATGTGGAAGTGGTTCTTCCCTCGCAATATAGCTTGAACGTGGCAGGATCGTCAAGAGGAATATGTTCGATGTCAAGATCTATTCCCCTTGTCTGCTTTATGTTGGCAAGTGCTTCCTTGATGATGGACAGTGTCTTGAGGCCAAGGAAGTCCATCTTTATGAGTCCCGTCTCCTCGATCACGGAACCTTCGTATTGCGTGGAGATCACTTTAGAACCGTCGGCATCAGTCGCCATCGATACGGGCACCCAGTCTGTTATGTCGTCGCGGCATATGATCACGCCGCAGGCATGTATGCCTGTGCCTCTCACGTTACCTTCAAGCTGTCCGGCATATTTCATTACCTCCCTCACCACAGGATTCTCATTGTGGGTCTCTGCTTCGAACTCCTTGCAGTAGGCAAGACAGTTCTTGAAGTTAATTTTCGGAGCCTTCCCGTTTACATCCGGGAGACGGTCCGGCACAAGTTTGGCCAGACGGTTCGATTCAGGAAGAGGGAGTTCCATCACCTTGGCCACATCCTTGATGGCGGATTTTGTCGCCATGGTCTGATATGTGATGATGTGAGCCACCTTCTCGGCACCATATTTCTCAGTTACATATTTCAGCACCACATACCGGCCGTCATCGTCGAAGTCCACATCGATATCAGGGAGGGAGATACGGTCAGGGTTCAGGAAACGTTCGAAAAGGAGGTCATATTTGATGGGGTCGATCTGCGTGATTCCCAGGCAGTAGGCCGCGGCACTTCCGGCCGCAGATCCACGTCCGGGACCGATGCTCACTCCGAGTTCCCTGCGCGATGTGTTGATGAAGTCCTGCACAATAAGGAAGTAACCCGGGAAACCCATGGTCTTCATGATGTAGAGCTCGAATTTCAGACGCTCCGCCACATCCGGGGGCACCGGATCGCCATATCGTTCCTTGGCTCCCTCCATCGTAAGTTTCTCAAGATAGTCTGCCTCGAACTTTATTCTGTAAAGCTTGTCATATCCTCCGAGTCGTTTTATCTTCTTCTCGGCTTCCTCCTGCGACAACACAACATTTCCGTTCTCGTCTCTTGTGAATTCATTAAAGAGATCCTCCTCGGTGAGTCGCTGTCTATATTCCACCTCTGTTCCGAATTCCTCCGGAATCTCAAAGTTAGGCATGATCGGACCATGATCTATCGAATAGAATTCCACTTTGTCGAGAATCTCGTTAGAGCTCTCAAGCGATTCCGGCACGTCTCCGAAAATATCATTCATCTCCTGAGTGCTCTTAAGCCATTCCTGCTTGGTGTAGTGCATGCGGTCTTCTGAAAACCGCTTCTGCATCGACACACATATCAAACGGTCATGCGCCTCGGCATCATCTTCGTTGGTGAAATGAACGTCGTTCGTAGCCACCACTTTGATACCATGTTTCCGTCCCATCTCTATCAGGAATTCGTTCACCTTCACCTGCAGGGGATAGACGCCTCGGTTTGAATTCTCTTTAAACGTCTCGTGGCGCTGCAGCTCAAGATAATAATCGTCGCCAAATGTCTCCTTATACCATAAGATTCTCTCTTCCGCCGACTTCGGATCATCATGAATCACAAACTGCGGCACTTCCCCGCCCAGACAAGCCGAGCATACTATCAGTCCCTCCTTATGCAGGGCAAGCTGCTCACGGTCTGTTCGTGGTTTGTAGTAATAGCCATCTGTCCATGCCTTGCTCACAAGTTTAATGAGATTGTGGTAACCTTTCTCGTTTTTGGCAAGCACTATAAGGTGGTGGCCGTTGTCGCTCTTGTCTTTGCGATCCGTCATCTTCTCGCGTGCCACATACATCTCGCATCCCAGGATCGGCTTGAACTTCTCCTCATCCGGTTTGCCGGAGTTCTTCTTATTGACATAGTTATAGAATTCCTTGATACCGAACATGTTGCCATGGTCGGTCATAGCGATTCCGCGCATACCGTCGGCGATTGCCTTGTCGACAAGTTCAGGAATCGAAGCCTTCCCGTCGAGAAGGCTATATTGGGAGTGCACATGAAGGTGCGTGAACGGAATCATTCTGTTATGGTTTCTTTATTAAAAATCTACGTGGCTTTCAAAAATTAATCATATAGTTTATTTTTGAAAGCTACTTACTTATGGAATAACGACTTGCAGGAGTAGGCAATACTCCCCCTTAATAAAAACGTAGGCAAAGAACAAATATTCTTTGCCTACGCCATTGTTTTATGTTAAAGATCTTATTTCTTGGTTTTCGTCATCAGATGGCGTACAGCTCCTTCGAGCTGGGCGTCGATGCCCTTTTCCACATCAGCCGGAGCGTTATAGATCACGATATCCGGGTTGAGCTGATGGTTCTCGAGGATAGTGCCGTCTGTGGCAACGTTAGTGACCTGAGGAATTCCGAACACGATCGAGGGATCGATCTGGGTTTCCCACCATACGGCGGTCATTGTTCCGGGGATCGGAGCGCCAACCACTTCGCCGATGCCGAGAGTCTGGAATGCATACGGAGCTCCGTGCGCGTCGCTATAGTTGCTCTCATTCACAAGCATCACCGAAGGTTTTGTCCACTGAGAGAATGGCTCATGTCCGATTTTTCTCCCTCTGGGCTGGAATTTCACATATTCTTTACCGCCAAGCAGCAGGGCCAGGTCGTTGTGCAGCCAGCCGCCGCCGTTGTAGCGTGTGTCCACCACTATGGCGTCGCAGTTGCGGTATTTGCCCAACACTCTGTCATATACGGTCTGGAAGCTTTCGGTGTCCATGCCTCTCACATGCACATATCCTATCTTGCCGCCTGAAAGGCTGTCGGCCACATGCTCGTTGTGCTCCACCCAGCGCTGATATGCCATCTCCGACTGCATACCCCCACTCATCGGTTTCACCACAGGATATTCGATCTTTCCGTCTGCTTTTTTCACCTCAAGTCTTACTTTCTTGTTCGCTTTCCCTTCGAGCAGAGGGAAGTAGTCCATGTTCGGAAGAATCTTCTTTCCGTCTATGGCTGTCACTATGTCTCCCACCTTGATGTTCGCGGCTTTGGAGGCAAGCGGTCCGCGGGGGAATATTTCAGCCACCTTCAGTCCTTCTCCATCATAATTCTCATCGAAATAAGCTCCAAGTGAAGCCGTCGACATCGACGGACCGTCGCCATAATATCTGCCTCCCGTGTGAGATGCATTGAGTTCTCCCAAAATTTCGCTCAGAAGAGTGGCGAAATCTCGGTTGTTCGAGATATAAGGAAGGAATTCACGGTAATGCTCGGTATAATAGTCCCAGTCTACACCGTGCAGATTCTCATCATAGAATTTGTCTCTTACCTGCTTTGACATATGGTCGAATATGTAGGCTCGCTCAAGCGACGGCTTCCTGTCGTAGGGCGCCTCGAATTCTATGTCGTTCACCTCCGAATTCGACAATGTCACCTTCTTGATTTCTGATCCGGAAAGCACGAAAAGGTTTTCACCTTTCTTGTCCGGATTCAAAGCACCTGCCACTCCTTTCAGCAACACCTTCGTGTCCCCCTTCTTGAGGTCTTTCATCATTATATTGTAACCACCCTCTGTAGCGGTTGCCACGTAATAGAGTTTGTCACCTTTGGGCGAGAGGAAGTAATCCCAAAGATTGGAAGAGCGTCCGGTGAGTCTGCGGGTGCGGTATCTGCGGTTGGCAAGATCGAGCTGAGTCTCTTTCTTCGCCTCTTTAACGTCTTTACCTTTTTTCCCCTTCTTTCCTTTCTTCTTGTCTTTCTTGTCATCTTTTGCAGATGATTCCTCTTCGGCGTCTTTCTCTGCCTTTTCTGCAAGTGCTGCCTCTTCTTCAGTATAGTTGATTTTTTCCCAGGCTTCCGGATCAAGTGCCATCAGTATGATATCGTCCTGATTGCCCCACGAGCCCTGGGCTTTCATACCGTATTTCCCGGTAGTGTAGGTCACTGCTTTTCCATCGAGCGCCCATTTTGGTGCACCGTTTGAATAACCGCTTTCCGTGAGGTTCACCACTTCCGACCCGTCAGCTTTCACAAGTGCGATGTCCACATTGTTCCAGCCGTCGCAATCTTTGCCGATATATGAAACTATCAGCCAGTTGCTGTCCGGACTCCATTCAAACGGAACGTCTCCGTCTGAGTAGGAATAGTTATACTTGCCGTCGAGCACGGTGGTCACTTTCTTCGTGTCCACGTCTATCACTTTCAGTGTGGTCCTGTCCTCAAGGAATGCCACTTTCTTTCCGTCGGGCGAGAACATCGGTTGCATGGCTGAAGTGCCGCATTTGTAAAGCGAATCTATAACTATATCGGTGGCATAAGCAAACTCTTTCTCTTTGTCATTCTTTATTTTCGCAGTGAAGAGTTGCCATATGCCGTCTACGTCGCTGTCAAACACTATTGTCCTGCCGTCGGGAGAGAACGACGCGGTTCGCTCTTGCGAGGGGGTGTCGGTGATTCGTTTTGTAGTTTTGTAGTCGGTCGATGTCACGTAGAGGTCTCCTCTCAGAAGGAACGCCACTTCCTTCCCTTCGGGAGAAACGGCTATGTCGGTGGCTCCGTAATTCACGTATCTCTTCACCAGATCTCTGTCATAATCATCCGCTTTGACTGTCACCGCTACTTTCTTGGGCTCTTCCCCGGGACGCAGTGTATATAGGTCTCCGTCCCACGAAAAAGCGAGCAATCCGTTCGACGCGCTCGACAGTGATCTCACCGGATGCTTTGTAAATTTGGTGAGCTGGCGTTCAGTCTTTGAACCGATTTTGGATTCATACACGTTGAGCGTACCGTCTTTCTCGCTTACATAGTAATAGCTGTCTCCCTTTCCCCACACCGGCGACTGGTCGCCGCCATTGAAGGTGGTGAGCTGCGTGAAATCTCCGTTACGATACATCCACACGTCTGCCGTGCCCGACGAACGCTCATGCTTGCGCAGCACGTCTTCCACCCCTTTTCTGTCCTGATAGAGCAACGCTCCCTCTGCGTTCGCATCCGCAGACATCATTGGAACTGAAAGATATAGTTTCGGTCGCTGCCCCTCTTCATTCACGTTAAGTGAATAAACCTGGGTGAGAAACGGCGCTCTCGAGGTGTTCTTTCCGGGTAGCTGTGCGGAATTGAACAGGAGCGTAGAATCATTTAGGAACGTTAGCGGTGTCTCTCTGCCACTGCTTGTAGTCAGCCGTTTGGGCGTACCGCCGTTGGCTGAGGTTATGAAAATATCGTCAGAACCTTCCCTCGTGCTCATAAACACTATTCTCTTGCCGTCAGGAGTCCAGACGGGCATTCCGTCGTAAGAACTGTTTGAGGTAATCTGTTTTGCTTCACCGCCTGCCGACGCTACGGTAAAGATATCTCCTTTGTAGGTAAAGGCAATCCTGCTCCCGTCCGGTGATATCGCGGCATCGCGGAGCCAGCGGGCATTCTCAGATGCCATAGCGGCAAGCGATCCTGCCGCTATCAGTGAAATCATCAATATCCGTTTCATGTTTTTTTAGTCTCTTATCCTGTTTATAGTTAATTTCTAAGTAGCTGAGAATTATTAATGAACATATTAAATCACCTGATTATCTTCTCAGCAGCACTTCCCTGACGCACAACATACACTCCTTTCTGAAGGCGATAGAGATCGGATTTATCGCTCGTGGTCTTGACCTTGTTGCCTGAAAGATCATATACGTCAAAATCTGATTCATAATCTATCTCCACATCAGTGATACCGCTGCTCACATCAGAATAATCCAATGACACTATCTTCATATTGGGCACGAATTTATCTGCGTCCATGTCATAATTATACGCTATTAACGACTCTTGCTCTCCAAGTTCATTATAGATGTATTCATATTTCTGACCAGACTTCTTATATTTTTCAATCTCTTGGTTTTCATTAAAAAGCGTATATTCATGAATCTCACTCAGCAAATTCTCTTTTTCATCAAACATGAACTCTATCTTATCCACGAAGTCTATTCCGATATTTTCATATACGAAACTGCCGTTTTCATCAATCACCGTATTCTTATAATACGATTTCTCCCCTTTGTCCGACGTCAGTGTCGCAACATAATCTCCGTTTGGTGCATATTCCGAATTGATCACAAATGGATACCCCTCCTCAACCATCTTGGCAGACTTTATCCTGTTGTTGCCCTCGAAATAATAAGTCATGTAATCACTCACATTCCACAATAGCTGACCGTCTGTATTCTCCCACTCAATATCAGTTAAATCATACGCGCGGACCCACTCGAAACCTCCATCTTTGTTGACAACAAGCACATCTGATGAAATCTCCGATGCTAACCCGTTTTCGTCATATTTCACGCTCATTGTCATTATCGGATCATATCGGCCTTCATTTTTCAGATAAACGCTTCTCGTCACTTTCACAACATTTCCGTCGCTGTTTCTCTCCACCTCGTGTTTCTGACCGTTTATACATAACCACTCGTCATATTCAAATTTATAATCCTCTCGCAGTGTCTCGAAATCGCCCACAACCGGATCATATGCATGAACCTTTTTATCCATGTCCACATAGTCCAGATTATCCTCAGAAAAAGATGTGAGGGAAAATATTTCTCTGTTGTCTGAATTATACTCATATACGATTCTTGTAAATGAGTCGCCTTTTGGCACTTCTTCAGTCTCTTCTACCACATTTCCCCGGCTGTCATATTTGAATGTTATATCCGAATCCTTTATCCATTTTCTTTCATAGAAGTAAATCTCCATTTTCCCGGGTCGGTAGATGGCATTGCTTAGGGCTGCCTTCCTGATTGCGTCTTTCACTGTCAGCTCTTTCGCTTTGTCTGGAGCCGGCATTGTCTTGCCGTCTGTATGGCGGTGGGAGTTGATGAATCTCGTGATTTTATCCGGATTCTCTGCCTGCATCGTCACAGTCAGCAGTGAAGTCAAAGCAAAAGATGTAATGGTTCGTTTCATAAGCATTTTTTATAATTTCAGCGAAATTAATGATTTTTTACCTTTTGTCCAATTATCAACCACATTTTCCATTTTTTTATCCCTTTTCCCTTATGACAATAGTGGATTTTTAATTAAATTTGCCAAACCAATGAAAAACCTAATACGAACCGAATATCTATGACAAGAAACAACAGAATCCTTCTTGACAATACTCTTCCGGACTATCCGAATTTCGAAGAAGGCATCAGAAGGGCTCCCGACCGTGGATTCTCTCTCTCTCCGGAAAAAACAGTTACAGCTCTGAAAAACGCTCTCAGATATCTCCCCGAAGATCTCCACGCCAAAGTGGCTCCCGAATTTCTTGAAGAACTGAAGACAAGAGGAAGAATCTACGCCTACAGATGGCGCCCGAAGGGGAATCTTGCCGCAAAACCTATCGACGAATACAAAGGCAAATGCATCGACGGCAAGGCCTTTCCAGGTGATGATCGACAACAATCTCTGTTTCGACATCGCTCTTTATCCTTATGAACTCGTCACCTATGGCGAGACAGGACAGGTGTGTCAGAACTGGCTGCAATACCGACTTATAAAGAAATATCTCGAACAACTCACCGATGAGCAGACTCTCGTTATAGAATCCGGACATCCGCTCGGTCTGTTCCCGTCGAAAAAGGATTCTCCGAGAGTGATAATCACAAATGCCATGATGGTAGGTATGTTTGATAATCTCCACGACTGGCATGAGGCCATGCAGATGGGTGTGGCCAACTACGGACAGATGACTGCCGGAGGATGGATGTATATCGGACCTCAAGGCATAGTCCACGGCACATTCAACACCCTTCTCAACGCGGGGCGCATGAAACTTGGCATTCCTCAGGACGGTGACCTTGCAGGACATCTGTTTGTCTCTTCAGGACTCGGCGGCATGAGTGGAGCGCAGCCGAAAGCAGCTGAAATTGCAGGGGCTGCCGCTATCATTGCGGAAGTCGACGCATCCCGTATCGCCACACGTAAAGGACAGGGCTGGGTGAAAGAAGTCACCGATTCCATCCAGGAGGCTTTTGCTCTGGCTGAAAAGGCTCTTGCCGAAAAGAAAGCCGTTTCTATAGCCTACCATGGAAATGTGGTTGACCTTCTCGAATATGCAGTAGTAAACGATAAGAATATAGAACTGCTCAGCGATCAGACATCCTGCCATGCAGTTTATGAAGGTGGATATTGCCCTGTCGGACTCTCCTTCGAAGAGCGCACTCAGCTTCTGCATGAGAATCCGGCTGAGTTCCGCAAGAAGGTCGACGAATCCCTGCGCCGTCACTACAATGCCATCGATAGTCTTGTGAAGAAGGGCACCTATTTCTTCGACTATGGCAACTCATTCATGAAAGCCATCTATGATGCCGGAGTTAAAGAGATATCCAGAAACGGCATTGATGAAAAAGATGGTTTCATCTGGCCATCTTATGTGGAAGATATAATGGGACCGATGCTTTTCGACTATGGTTACGGACCCTTCAGATGGGTTTGCCTGAGTGGAAAGCATGAGGATCTTGTCAAGACCGACAAGGCTGCCATGGATTGCATCGATCCCGACCGTAGAGGTCAGGACCGCGACAATTACAACTGGATTCGCGATGCCGAGAAAAATGCTCTCGTGGTGGGAACTCAGGCTCGCATCCTTTATCAGGACGCGATGGGCAGGCTCAATATCGCTTTGAAGTTTAACGAAATGGTCCGTAACGGTGAGGTCGGTCCCATTATGCTTGGCAGGGACCACCACGATGTGAGTGGCACTGACTCCCCGTTCCGCGAGACTTCCAACATCAAAGACGGGTCAAACGTAATGGCGGATATGGCTGTGCAGTGTTTTGCAGGCAACTGTGCCCGCGGAATGAGTCTTGTCGCCCTCCACAACGGTGGCGGTGTGGGTATCGGAAAAGCTATAAACGGAGGATTCGGTATGGTTTGCGACGGTTCTGAAAGAGTGGACAGTATTCTTAGGAATGCCATGCTCTGGGATGTGATGGGCGGTGTGGCTCGCAGGTCCTGGGCAAGAAACGATAACGCGATGTCTACAGTGAAGGAATGGAACGACTCGCAGGCTGAAAACGGGTTCATGATCACGGAGCCTTTTGTAGCTGACGATGATTTTGTCCGCTCTTTGGTGAACGGAACTAAATAATAACCAGTCTTCTCTCCCGGTTGAAACGCAATTTTCCACAAAGTCTATTCCTATGAACCAGATTATTGAATGCGTTCCCAATTTTTCAGAGGGACGTGACAAGGCAGTAATCGACGCAATTGTCGCCGACATAGAGAAAGGGGGCGAGGTCAGAGTCCTTGATGTTGATCCCGGAGAAGCCACCAACAGGACTGTTGTGACATTCGTGGGGGAACCGGAAGCTGTGATCGAGGCTGCCCTTAGAGGATGAAGAAAGCTGCCGAACTCATAGACATGCGAAATCACCATGGTGCCCACCCGCGCATGGGTGCCACAGATGTGATGCCTTTGATTCCGGTGAGCGGAATCTCTCTTGAGGAATGCGCCGCGCTTGCCCGCCGACTTGCTCAAAGAGCCGCCGATGAACTCGGCATTCCCTGCTATTGCTATGAGGCTGCCGCTTTCACTCCCGAGCGCAAGAATCTTGCCGTTTGCAGGCAGGGTGAGTATGAGGGTCTGCCTGAAAGGTTAGGTAAAAAGGATTCCGGTCCTGATTTTGGCGACCGTCCCTTCGACGGGAATGTTGCCCGCACGGGTTGTACTGCTGTCGGTGCGAGAGACTTCCTCATTGCCGTTAATTTCAACCTTAACACCACTTCCACTCGCCGCGCAAATGCCATCGCTTTTGACGTCAGGGAGAAGGGCCGTCCGAAACGTGAAGGGGGTAAACCCAACGGCAAACCGATGAAGGATGCCGATGGCAACACTATCATGATTCCCGGCACACTCAAAGCCACAAAGGCTATCGGCTGGTTTATCGATGAATATGGAATCGCTCAGGTTTCCATGAATATCACAGATATTTCCACCACCCCTCTTCATGTCGCTTTCGACGAGGTGTGCCGTGCCGCCGCTGCAAGGGGAATACGTGTCACCGGCACTGAGATTGTCGGTCTCGTTCCGAAACGCACTCTTATCGACGCCGGCAAGCATTATCTGCGCATGCAGCAACGTTCTCTCGGCATCAGCGAGGATGAAATAATTAGGATTGCCGTCAAGTCTATGGGGCTCGATGAGCTCAAGCCGTTCGTGCGTGACGAGAAGATTATCGAGTATATGCTCGAAGACAGGCATGGGAAAAAACTCGTGGATCTCTCATGCAAGGGATTTGCTGATGAAACGGCGTCAGAATCGCCGGCTCCGGGCGGAGGAAGCATATCTGCCTATATGGGTGCTCTCGCTGCTGCTCTTGGCACAATGGTTGCCAATCTTTCCGCACATAAGGCGGGATGGGACTCCCGGTGGGAAGAGTTTTCCGTCCAGGCTGAGAATGGGAGAAATATTCTCGACAGGCTCATTCATCTCGTTGACGAAGACACGGATGCTTTCAATCGCATTATGGCGGTGTTTGCCATGCCGAAAAAGACTGATGAGGAGAAAAAACTGCGGGCGGCAGCTCTTGAGGATGCCACTCTCTATGCCACTGAAGTGCCTCTCCGCACTATGAAGATTGCTTTTGAGACCTTCGATCTACTTGAATCTATGGCGAAAAACGGTAATCCGGCTTCTGTAAGCGATGCAGGTGTGGGTGCTCTCGCTGCGAGAAGTGCTGTGCTTGGCGCTTTTCTGAATGTGAAGATAAATGCTGCCGGTCTGAAAGACCGTGCCAAGGCTGAAGCCATTCTTAAGGAGGCTTCTGATTTGGCAGAATCGGCTAAAGCGCGAGAGTCCGTCATTCTCGAAATTGTCAATGACATAATCGGAAAATAAACCCGGCATAAGTAGCTTTCAAAAAATGGAAAATATCATAATCAGGAATGCCACTTTGGTCACACCGCTCGGGTTCCGGGGCAGAAAGGGCGATGAAATGTCGCAACTTTCTGTTGTGGAAAACGCTGCCGTTGTCGCCACTGATGGTATAATCTCTTATTGCGGTCCGCAAAGCGGTCTCCCCGATGCCGATTATTCCTCTCATGTCGAAATCGATGCCTGCGGCAATGCCGTCCTGCCCGGTTTCGTAGATTCCCACACCCATCTCATCTTCGGAGGCTACCGCCCCGAGGAATTCGGCTGGAGAATGAAGGGGGAATCCTATATGAGTATCATGCAGCGTGGTGGAGGGATCCAGTCTACCGTAAATGCCACCCGCAACCTCCCGGTAGAGGAGCTCGTCTCTAAGGCAAGATGGTTTATCGACAGGATGAGCGAAATGGGTGTCACCACGGTCGAGGCTAAAAGCGGTTACGGTCTTGACACTGCTTCCGAGGTCAAGATGCTCGATGCTATCAACGAATTGGCTGACGGCAAAGACGGGAAACTGAATGTCGTTTCCACTTTCCTTGGAGCCCACGCTGTCCCTAAGGAATACAGTGGCAGGACCGGTGAATACGTCAATCTTATCATCGAAGAAATGATTCCTGCCGTAAAAGGTAAGGCGGAATTCTTCGATATTTTCACCGAAAAGAATGTTTTCGAGATTGAGGATTCACGCAGGCTTATGAAGGCGGCTCTCGAAGCGGGGTTCCGGCTAAAGCTTCATGCCGACGAGATTGTTACCCTCGGAGGTGCGGAACTGGCTGCCGAGATGGGCGCCGTGTCGGCAGATCATCTCCTACATGTCAGCGACAAGGGAATTGCCGATATGGCTGAAAAAGGCGTAGTGGCTACCCTCCTCCCGCTCACTGCTTTCTCTCTACGCGAACCGTATGCTCCCGCACGTAAATTTATAGATGCCGGTGCCATCGTGGCTCTCGCCACCGACCTCAACCCGGGCAGCTGTTTCTCGGGCTCAATACCTCTCACAATCGCTCTTGCCTGCATTTATATGGAAATGTCGGTTGAGGAGACCGTCACTGCTCTCACCCTAAACGGTGCGGCTGCTCTCGGTAGGGCTGACGAGATTGGATCTATTGAGGTGGGGAAAAGGGCTGACTTGATCATTCTTGAGTTTCCCGACTATAAGATGCTTCCTTATTATGTGGGCATGAACTGCGTGAACACTACAATCCACAACGGCAAAATAGTAAGTAGTAAGTAGCTTTCATAAATTAGACCCGCTAAACCATCATCAGGACAAATAGTATTTCTACTAATTAAATCTAATGTCACTAAAATAAGGAT
>JAAGKN010000843.1_pt1 | contig 60220 bp, 50 predicted proteins | sample 6206371 | NCBI WGS metagenome assembly JAAGKN01 (sample SAMN11533720, study PRJNA540317) | gut metagenome | isolation source: fecal pellets from male and female animal of same cohort | host: Peromyscus leucopus | place: USA:CA | collected 2017 | reverse complement strand
ACAAGCCTCCCCTGCTGGCAGTCCACCGTTATTTTATCCCCAGCGTTAAATCCTGCCCGTTCCAGCCATTTTCCCTGCAAAAGAATCTGCGGCGGCGCTTCTTTAAAAGCACCCCGCCCATTATAAACCGTTAGTTTGCGTTCTTCCATCCGTCCTCCTTTCTGTGGCTTCCCGGCACACAAGTTCAAATACGCTTCCGTCCTCTGTCGTGACCGTGAGCAGGTTCTTTCTGTCCTCTGCGTTCAGGTCAGCAATCCCCAGCCCGTCGCTTTCATTCAGTAAATCGAAAAGTTTGTCTTTGAAGTAGTTCTGCAAAGCAGAGAGGAAGGAAAAACAAATGGTGAGTTATGAGCCACTTTGGCAGACAATGGAAAAGCGCGGTATAACTTCATATACCCTGATGGTGAAGCATAACATCCATAATATCACAATCCGGTGTTTCACAGATACGGGCTAATGTGTCCATGCTGATGTGCATTTTTTCTCAACCGATTTCAGGTAAGAGGTACAAAAAGAGAGGGTGAGAGGCCGCAGAAGGAACTTAAGTTTCCATGACGAAATAGCGGGTCATGCCCTTTTCCATGATGTGATTTAGTTGATAATGTTGAATCAATTGTAATGATATGTATTGAGGCGGTAGATTGAATGGAATAAAATACAGATAGGTATTTTGAAGATATGACAGGTGGTATTTTCGAATAGGACAGGAGTTATCTATGGAAAACGGGAGAATTAGAATTGTAGACATTGCAGACGAATTAGGTTTGAGCACTGCCACGGTATCAAATGTCATTCATGGAAAGACAAAGAAAATATCGGATGAAACTGTAAAACGTGTGCAGGAGTTATTGGAAAAAAGACAATATATTCCAAGCATGGCAGGGATACTTCTGGCGCAGAATGATTCCAAAATTATCGGAGTTGTTATCAATGACCATGAAAAATATGAAGGGCATACTCTGGAGGATCAGTTTATCAGTTCATCCGTTAATTCGTTGGCAAAAGAGATTGATAAAGCTGAGAAATTCCTGATGCTTAAAGTTACTGATAACTGGAATGAAATCCCTAAATTTGCATCTATGTGGAATATGGAAGGTATGGTATTGATTGGTTTTTGTGAACAGGACTATAAGAAACTGCGGGAAAAAATACATATTCCTTTTGTGGTATATGATGGATATATGGAAAGCATCGGTAATCTTGTGAATATAGAGGTAAACCACTTTGACGGCGGGGTGCAGGCAGGACGGTATCTGAAAGACATGGGACATAAAAATGTGCTTTGTCTTTCGGATAATAATATCTGCATGGACATGGAAAGGTTTATGGGATTAAAAAGCGAGATTCCAAGCGCAGAGCTTATGATTATCCCCATGGAACAGAAAAAACGCTTTTTATTTTACAAAGAACATCTTGAAGAAATCAGAAAGCATACGGCAGTGTTTGCGGTATCTGATTATTATGCAATGGATTTTATTGTGTTTCTGAAAAGTGAGAACATGTCTGTGCCGGAAGATATGTCAGTAATAGGTTTTGATGATGTGAGGGAATGTGAAAAATTTGTACCGCCATTGACTACGATTAGGTCGAGTTCTGAAAAAAGGGCGGGTATGGCGATCAGGGTACTGGAACAATTAAGGGTGGGAGAAGATGTGGAAAAAAATAGAAAGCTCCCTGTGGAGTTGGTGGAGCGTGACAGTGTCGCATTATTAAAATTGCACAAAAAAGCCGACATAATTTTGTAGCGGGTTACGCGTTTAACCCTTGCAATTGGGGAAAGGTTGTTTTACGATTACTTCAAATTAGCTGAAAGAATTGGAAGGATAATATTGGGGTATTTTTTCCATGATGAGCCGGAGGGCACCGGTTGATTTGACTTTGAAGCGGATAGGAGAGAACCGAAAATGATAAGGGAAAAGAAAGAATTTCAAAGAGAACTATTTCAGATAGCAGTTCCGGTAACATTGCAATGCCTGCTGCAATCTTCTTTTTCCGTAGTAGACCAGATTATGACGGGGCAGCTTGGAAGTGTCAGCATTGCGGGAATTGGTCTTGGGGGAAAATTTGCTTCTATTTATTCGGTGGTAATTGCTGCTGTTGCCTCAGTGGCAGGCATTATGATAGCGCAGTACATAGGAAAGAAAGATGTAAAAGAGGTTGGAAGGAGTTTTTATACAAATTTAGCCGTATCTCTTATTTTGGTAGCGGTATTCACTTCTCTCAGTCTTGGAATACCGTCGCAGATTTTGGGACTGTATACAAATGATGCCGCCACTGTGCAGGCGGGGGTAGAGTATTTAAGAATTTATGCGCTTAGTTTTCTTCCTGTGGCAGTCACTTCAATCCTGGCTGCATATCTAAGATGTGTGGAAGCGGCAAAAATACCGCTTTATGCGGGAATTTTTGCAAGCGTGGCAAATACGGCGCTCAATTATGTGCTGATATTCGGAAAAGCCGGTTTTCCGGCTATGGGAGTGAAAGGGGCGGCATGGGCGTCTTTTATTGCACAGATGTTGGGATGTATTATCACTGTTGTACTGTTTTTGTGGCTGTATCAGAAAAACGCATGGGAAATTCCGGTTGAGATTGGATTGGACAGAGCGCATTTGAAACAGTACCTTGCGATTTTAATGCCATTACTTGTGTGTGAATTTTTCTGGAGCCTTGGTGAAAATGTGTATGCCTCTATTTATGGTCATGTGGGAACAAAAGCCTTTGCCGCCATGACGCTTACGAATCCATTGCAGGCGCTTGTGATGGGAGCGCTGAGCGGTATCTCGCAGGCTGCGGGCGTGATGATAGGAAAGCGGCTTGGAGCGGATGATACGGAGAGTGCATATAAGGATTCCAAAAAGTTAATGTTTACCGGATTTGTCTGCGCAGCCCTGCTGTCCGTCTGCGTAGTGATTTTTAACAGATACTATGTGCTTATTTTTCAGGTTGAGGACGAAGTAAGGCAGATGACGAGATATATTTTGTTTGCGTATGCTGTTGTTGCCCCGCTTAAAGTGCAGAACATGATCATGGGCGGCATTTTGAGAAGCGGCGGGCGCACAACCTATGTAATGGTAATTGATTTGATTGGCACATGGGTGTTCGGAGTGCCGCTCGGGCTATTAGCAGCCTTTGTATTCCGACTGCCGATAGCCGCAGTGTATTTTATTTTGTCTCTGGAGGAAGGCATCCGGGTGATGATTTCATGTGTTGTATTTGTCAAAAAAAGATGGATGCAGAGGTTGTGATTGTGGGAATGGTGAAATATAATGTATATGGTATTCTGGTTCTATATTGTTTCGCGAAATTTATGATTCCTTGGAATGAGGGTGAGTATGAAGAAGTTAATGTTGTCGATCGAGTCAACGGTGTTTGCGGCAACATGTTCGGAAGAAAAGTAATAAAGATGTACCAAGAGAATTGCCGGGATGTTGTTAGTATCGTAGTTGCAACAACAAGTATGGCAATAGTGGTATATTTTGGTGACGGGATAAAGGCTGTTGTACAATGTAATCTGATAGTTATTCTTTTATTGGTTCAGGCGGTATATGTTGGAATCAGAGTGTATTTAAATTGTTGTAAAACCAGAGGTTACTATTGATGTTTGCGGCAGGAAAAATCGCAGAAAGGTGGATGAAAATTATGAAAAAAACTGGAGAAAGTTATTGTGGAGAATGGAATCACTTGTGTATTGGGAGAGGATGATATTTATTATCCGGATTTAAGATTGACGAAGAGTGCAAATTATCAGATTGGGAAGTTTGGATATATGAGATGTGAGTATCTGAAGGAGTTCAAGCATGGGTATTATATGGATTTACTGCTTGACGGCAAGTTGAATGGATATTTGCATGAGGTTGATGAGAAATGTCATGAGATGCTGGATTGAATTGTGAAGCAAATGAATTTAGTTGAGAAAACACTTGCAAATCATGTATAGAAATGGTATGGTATGAATAGAATAAAGCTGTAACGAGTTACAGTTTTGGTCTGGGCGAAAGCTCTTTGGACCACCGTAGGCGGGAAGAATTTCCCGCCATTTCTATTATTTATAAAAGGAAACAATAATGAAAGAATTGAGTGTATTTATTGATGAATCAGGAGATTTTGGCGAAATAAAAGAGCGACCTGCATACTATTTGGTAACATTTGTTTTTCATAATCAGGATAATAGTATAGAGGAACAAGTTTCAAAATTGGAAGAAAGTGTTCGTGCTTCGGGGTTTGATGTGGAATATATACATACGGGTCCGGTAATTCGACGAGAGGAAATATTTGAAAGATATTCCATAGATGAGCGAAGAAAATTGTTATATAAGATGCTTAACTTTGTGAATAATTGCCCCATTTCCTATTTGACAGTTGTTGTCGATAGAAGAGAAGCAACAGACCAAATTGCACTGTCTGGTAAATTGGCAAAGGCAATCAATAGAGCGTTAAGCGAACATATCGAATTTTTCGCGGATTTTGACAAGGTTATTGTCTACTATGATAATGGACAGGTTGAACTTAGCACAATTCTAAATGCAGTATTTTCGATACAATTTTCAAATGTAGAATTCAGAAAAGCTGAACCACAGAAATATCGGCTATTACAGGCAGCAGACTTTATTTGCTCTATGGAATTGTTGAGAATTAAGCGAGATGAAAAACGATTGAGTAAATCAGAAGAACATTTTTTCTATAAATCGCAAGAGTTAAAGAAAACATTTTTGAAAAGTGTTGAGAAAAAGAAACTATAGGCAGGCATGATTGCAAAATGCTTGCAAAAAGTTTAAAAAAGGTAAAAATCAAAAGTCCACAGTATCTGAGTTGTATTGAACCACGATATTAAAAGAAAGGCAAGTAGGTGTTTTTGCTTCTATAAACATCATACAAGTAGGAATGGAACATTTAGTTAAGTTAGATGCAGTCGTAACAGGATTCCATGTTACGGAGCAGTATATTGATTGTATGTGCGGAAAAAACTTAATAAGAGTCGATAAATCCTCCGGGGACATCATTTTCAAAAAAGAGGTTTTTGAGAAAGAAGGCTTATCGCGCAAACTGATCGCGGACGAGAACGAAATTTTTATCTATGACTTCTGTACGCTTTATATCCTGAACCAAAAAGATTATGAGCCGGTTGGCAAGTGGCAATTGGGTGATGATTTAAGTTCCGATATCTGTGGAATCGCGGCGGATCAGGATACTGTTTATTGTTCCATCCGCAACGGGAAGATCATTACCCTTGACAGAAAGTCCTATCAGGTAAAAGAATTTTCTGTTTCGGAAAGCAGTATGTGGAGCGTGAAAACCTTTGACGCATACTTAGTCTGCGGAACAGTAGACGGAAGGCTGCTGCTATTGGATCGCTCTACGCTTTCCGTGGTAAAAGAGCTTGTATTAGGAAAGAAAAATATCGGCAGTTTATACCTTGATGGAGATACCTTATATGCCGCAAGCCATGCCGGAAAACTGTTTAAGATCGATCTGAACAGCTTTGAGATTGAAACTTTTATCAGGAATGCGCATAAAAAGATGTTTGACTGCGCGGGAATATTCGAGGATATGCTTGTTACGGTCTCTTTTCCCTGTTCGGAGATTGCGTTTTGGCATAAAGATACATTAGAAGGGATAAAAGTCATCCATACACCGTTAAAATTATCGGGAAGCACGCAGATTGAAGACGATCATATGTATCTTTCTTCCCGCAATATTTTGGGAATTGGCCGGATGGATTTAAGCGAGTCGTAAATCTTCATTTGCTTGAGATAGGAAATTGTAAGATAAAAGTAAAACTGCATAAAGATGAACGATTTTGGATACGGCAAAACGGGAATTATACGAGGAAACAGGGGCTATGGAGTTTGCGGTAGAACCTGTCTGTGTCAATAGCGAAGCGGTTATCCCATAAGGACAAGTCCGGTGGGAGCCGCTCTTACCCAAAACAGGCAAAAATAAGCTGCTGTGTTATGGAATTTCTGCCAATGAATTAAGGGAGTCGTATCAAAAGAAGTTTGAGAAGAATAGGAAGCGCTGGTGAATGTAAAATGCTCTTTGCGTTTATAACAAATAAATTGATTGGATTGTTTTTATGGTTGCTATATTATGTGATCATTACAACGATCATCAACAGCATCATAATGGGCGTGCTGCACTTGCGTTATTCCCGGAAATGTAAGAAGGCGGAGTTTATGATCGCGAAGGCCAATAGATTTGAGATGCAAAGCGGAAACCGGTGCGCCGGTTTTGCGGCAGCTTATTTCCTGCGGCACCGGGATATTGAGCAAGACGGGGATCGTTTATATGAAGTGATCCCTAATAAAATGAAAGACGGATGCGTGCGTCCCAAAGGAATCCTACGGCTGCTCTCACAATATGGATTTCAGGCGAAATATTGTGCCGGAAATATCACCGCATTGAAAAAGGAAGTCTGCAAAGGACAGCCGGTGATCGTGATGATACGGACGTGGGCGAATCAGAACCAGCTGCATTTTGTTCCGGTTGTCGGGTATGACGAACACTTTATTTATGTGGCGGAATCGTTGGAGGCATTGGTTAACTGCGATGAGAAGTATTATAACAGAAAAATTGCGGTGGGCGAGTTTCGCAAATTGTGGAATACGAGCATGCTGAAAATGCCGTGTTACAAAAATACCTATATTACGGTGAAATGCGAAAAAGAAGGAGCCGGGGATATTTCCTGATCGCAGATGAGAGAATCGCAGTAAACTGCACTGATATGGAGGGCTGACATGAAAATGGAATACCGCGCGGCACAGTCTGATGATCTGGACGAGATCGCTCTTTTCGTCAAAGATGCAATTCTAGCCATGGAAAAGAACAATATACACCAGTGGGATGAAATTTATCCGACAAAAGAGGATTTTGCGTTAGACATAGAACAGGGCTGTTTGTTTGTCGGCGTATCGGAAGGAAAGATCGCCGTGGTCTTTGCCCTGAACCGGCAATGCGACGAGGCCTATCAAACCGGCCAATGGCAGTATCCTGACAGGGAATTTTATGTGGTGCATCGTCTGTGCGTGAACCCTTTTTTTCAACATAAGGGTGTGGCAAAACAAACGATGCAGTTTATTGAAGAACAGAGTAAGGCGGAAGGGATTACGGCTGTCAGACTGGATGCTTTCAGCAACAACCCTTCCGCGCTAAAACTGTATTCTCACATGGGGTATAGCAGAGTCGGCTATGCCCATTGGAGAAAAGGTCGGTTCTATTTGTTTGAGAAATATCTTTGATAGAGGAGATTGAGCTGCTCATATGCGCGGCGATCTTCTCTTTGGCAGGCGTCGATCAATTGGCCTAATTTTTCCCGGATCGGTCGGCTGCCAAAATTGTCGAGCATGGCCTTTGTATCGCTCCAATCGCCAATCAGGCGTTTCATATCTTCGGCAGTCTTGCTGACTTTAAGAAAAGAGGCGGAAATATCCATACAAAGCTTCTTTTCTGCATCTTCAAGCCGATCCGCCAGCTCCTCAAAGTAATTTGCGGCCCATTTTCTGCCGTCCTGCAGACAGGTCATCGCGTCATTTTGGACAAGAAACATGGAAAATAAGGTATCAAAAGTACTGCCGTTTTCAAACCATTTTTCCTGAAGCAGCATTTCTTTCCAGGCTTCATACGCCCGGATTCCTTTGGCATAGGTGTTTTCCTCTCTTTCCTCCATGACTGCAAGCGCCATTTTTATAATATCTTTGTCGTGGTAGGAAGTATCGTCAAGTGCACCGATGCACATCACTGCCTGTGTATCGGTATTTTCCCACCACGTGTGGCAGCGGAAATAGCCGTTGTCTAAGGTGCTGATATCGGAGGCAAATTCCGGGTCGTTCTGAAAGAAATTCCAACCCATGACGATATCGCCATCTGCTTCAAATCCTGTGACGATGCAGGGTTCCGGCGGGCCAATGATGCCTAGGGCAATAATCGGATAGCCGTTTGCGATCGCTTTCTTCATATAGTCGGAGAATTCTTTTTTGGTCGCCTCTGTATTCCGACCCAGGAAAGAGAACTCTCTACCCAGCGCTTTCGCCCCATACCGGTAGATATCATTGGATTCATGCAGCGTGTGATAAATGTCAATATTGCTCAGATCCCATTCGTTTCTGTTCCAAACCAAGCGGAAAGCGGCTCCGGTTGCTGCCATAATATAAGCATAAGAAACGGCGTCGCCCAGATATTCTGATACCGCCTTTACACAAATGGGAAACATGGTGTTGCTGCCATAGGTTCCATGTTCGATTTTTCGGATTCCATATAGTATTGTTTGGTTCTTGTTTGGTTCCATCCTGTTCTCATCGCTCCTTTTCATTTTTCGGTCAAGTTGTTCCAACCCAAAAACACCCGGCTCCAAAAGCCGCCCTCCCATCAATGGACGCTCTGCGCGAAATCGACTGGGAGTCATGCCGAACTGCCTCTGAAAAGCCCTTGTATAGGATTCCGGATTAGAGAATCCATGCTCCAGAGCAATCGTCAGGATTTTTTTATCAGAATGCAGCAGTTCAAATGCGGAGGCGATCAGTTTTCGCCTCTTATAATACTGCATGATCGGCATGTTTACATGTCTGTAAAACAGCTCCCGCAGATAAGTTTCGGAAAAGCCAAAACTTTCAGCCATCTCCGTGACACTCATATTCGTAAGATGACTCTCTACATAATTGACCAGGGCGTGTGTTATGGTTGAATAACTCATGTTTTTCCTGCTTTCCATCGCGATGTAATAACAGTATAGCAATGTTGCCTGCATCTGTCTTGACTATTTTATGGTTCTTTTGTGACGGCTCTGAAACCAATGGTTGAAAACCACTACGATTTATCGTTTGACTTTCTGTGTGGGGAACTTTAAACTGGTCTTACATTATTATGACCGGAAAACGGCGAGGACAACGGTATGGAAAATGTGATCTGTCACGGGATATCCATGGGCGGGAAACTCTATTCTCTGCGCATGGCAAAACGAATGAGTCAGGAACAGCTGGCGGCGGTTCTTGGGATCAGCCCTGCGGCTGTTTCCAAATGGGAACGGAATCTGTCAAAACCGGGCATTGAAATGCTGTGGGCGCTGGCGGATCTTTTTGCATGCAGCATAGACGAATTGGTGGGGAGAACGCAAATGCAGGTGGAAAAGGTGGGGGTCTATGACGAGGAAAAGCTCTGCCTTGTCCTGATCGGGGAGGACCTGTTACAGTGCAGTGAGGTCAGCAGGCAGCGGGGACTGCTGGCTATGGAATCCTGCATTCCTGCGTTCAAAGGCGGGAGCAGATTTCTTGCTTTTGCTGTTCGTTATGCGTTGGATCTGTTTATGGAACAGATCGGGCCTGACGAGGTGTTTGGGCTGCTTGGAAATTATGCGACGACGTTGCCTGCGGGGGAACGTGCGGAAGGGGAAATGATCGTGGCGGCGCTGCGAAAGGTTTTCTCCGGAGAATCCACGGAGATTATCAGGGAATTGATCGCATCTTTCATCGGCATGGAGTACAGAGAGAAGAATGTCGGCAAAATACGGGAAGTATTACAGTATACGCGGGAAGATATCCTGGAGCAGTATTTAGGTAAAAAATGTTATTCCGAGCATACGGATCTATTGGAGGAATTTGCCGAGGTGGGAGATTTCGTGATTCGGCTCATGTTGCGAGGAACCGACAACGTGACCCTGACGGCGGCGCTTATGGGCGCATCAGGCAAAGTGGTCAGGACCTTTTTAACAAACCTTTCGGATCGAATGCTGTACTTTGTTCATGAAGATATGTTACAATGGAACGGAACGCAAGAGGAGATTCTGGATGCGCAAAAGAAGCTGCTGGAGCTTGGTCATTTGTGTCTGAAAGAAATGGATAAGGATGAGAGAGCCGATTCCTGACGGAGGGACTTTATGAATGATACCCCGGCGATAGCGAAAGTATATGAGAAATTAAAGTTGTCGCTTTGGAATTTGAAGCGGCGTTTTTAGTGGGACTGGAATTTGGATGGGTCATATGGTATACTTGAAAAATATGAGTCATTATGTGATCATAGCAGGTGTAAGATGGTTACTCACTTAACAAACGAGTAACATGCAAACATTTCATGGAGCGTATCATGGCAAAGGAAAAAGCGGAAAGAAATAAAACAATAGATACCCCCATTGATGAAGGCGCTGTCTATTTGGAGCGTTGTATTTCCGTTACGGAACGCCAAAACTCACTTGCGGGTGTATTAGACCGGACAATACGTGGTGATATGTTTACTGCTTGCGCATTGCTTCCTCCAAACAGCGTTGATTTGATCATCGCAGATCCGCCGTACAATTTGACAAAATCATATAATGGCACGATTTTTTCAAAAAAGAAAGCTACAGATTACGAAGAATACACGCGGCAATGGCTGCGTGCGGTCAAGCCATTGTTGAAAACCACCGGTTCCATATATGTTTGCTGTGATTGGGAAACAAGTCTGATCATCGGCACGGTATTAAGGGAATTTTTTTGTGTAAGAAACCGCATTACATGGCAACGTGAAAAAGGACGTGGCGCAAAAGCAAACTGGAAAAACGGTATGGAAGATATTTGGTTTGCTACCAACAGCAATGACTACACCTTTCATCTCGATGCCGTGAAAATTCGGAAAAAGGTCATTGCTCCCTACCGCGTAGATGGGAAGCCGAAGGATTGGACAGAGTCTGAGGATGGAAATTATAGAGACACCTGTCCGTCTAATTTTTGGGATGACATTACCATTCCTTTTTGGTCAATGGCAGAAAATACGGCGCACCCTACGCAGAAATCCGAAAAATTGATAGCAAAAATTATGCTCGCATCATCTTCTGAAGGGGATGTTGTATTCGATCCGTTTTTAGGTTCGGGAACCACGAGTGTTGTCGCTAAAAAACTGCATCGGCATTATTTCGGCGTTGAGTTAGAAGCGCAGTATTGCGTGTGGGCAGAACAAAGACTTGCTATGGCTGAGGATGATACGGAAATTCAAGGTTATGTGAATGGCGTGTTTTGGGAGCGCAATTCATTGCCGGAGCAGAAATCTAACGCGGGTAAAGTATCCGAAACGTCGGGCAGGCGTCGTGGAAAGCCTGCTAAAAAGACGGATGGTCTGGAAGGTATTGCGGATGTACAGATGACTCTTTTTGGCGATGTGGAGGATTCAGGAAATGTATAACAGAGAAATCATTCTGCATTTGGTTGAATTTGTTGCCGATAGAGATGGAATTGCCGACAAAGCCTCCTTGTCAACTCAGGTACAGCGGTATTTCAACCTTGAAAAAGACAGAAGTGTATACTATGGAGAGTGGTTCGCAATCAGATTCAGCAAAGCGGCCACGGTTGATTTTTCGAATACGGTTCTTTCGCTTTCGGCCCTGCACAGATACGATACCATTCCATTCTTTGTGTGTCTCGTAACGCCGATTAAAAATTATCTGATGCTTGCCAACACGACATTTTTGCGTAAGATCAGCCACTCTTCGCAAGCGTTACGGTGTGACAATATCAAGGGCAGCTTCAACGGAAGCGACATTATGCGATCTTATAATGGCGTGGTTAATGTTCCGGAGAATTTTGAATCTCTATTTACTTTACATGAAAACCACACGTTTGAAGAAAACCTTGAGCGTTTAGTGAAAACAACAAATGATATTTCTCCGACAGGAAGAAGATTTCTGCCCACAGACGTTCAAAAGAAATGTATACTAGATTCAGTAGATAGAGCGGTTTCTTTTTTATCATCGCAAGAATACGATGTTCTCAACGATGATTTGAACAGACGGGTAGAGGCTGTAAGATCTGAAATAGCAGTAGCTGAGTCGATTGACAATGTCAATTTGCGGGGGCGGATAATTGAGTATCTGATTACGGCTGAGGACAATTTGAAAGATGTACTGATTGATTGTTTGAGGAACCGGAAGCCGCGCCCCGATATATTTACGGCAGATGAATTGGGTGATTATGAAAGGGAGTTTGCGCATTATCTCACAGAAACAGATATCAAGTCAAAGATGTTGTTTTTGTCAAGTAACCCAAAAGGATATAATATAGATAAAATGTTGGAATTCCTTGCTTTAGAAAAAAGTGTGTATTTGGTTTATGTGGTTGCGGTTGGTAAAAACGGACGCATTGACACACGTCTCTGCTCTATGTATAATCGACAGCTTTTGTCTGGCACAAGAATTATCAAACATTGGGCAGGCCGCAATTCTCGTGGTGTTACACAGTATGACGGAAGGTCTCTTGAAGATATCGTTTTTGATTTTGATAACAGCATTGATGTGGCTGCGGCCAAAGAGTTTGTAAATAGTTGTTTGCGCGCATGATCATGTTTTCATTAGAATTAGATTAGTGGAGAAAGGGAGAAACAAGATGAAAAAAATAATCGTAACAGGTTGCAATGGGCAGCTGGGGCGGGCCGTGAATCTGGAATATGCAAACAGCGGCGAGTACGAACTGATCAACACGGATGTGGGCGAACTGGATATCACGAAGGTGGACGACGTGATGCAATTTGCGCGGGATATCAAGCCCTATGCGATCATCAACTGTGCTGCCTACACGGCGGTGGAAGCCTGCGAGAAGGAGGAGGATCTTGCCTTTCGCATCAATGCCATCGGCGCGCGCAATCTGAGTATTGCCGCGAACGAGACGGGTGCGAAGCTGATGCACATATCAACGGACTATGTGTTTGACGGCAATGGGACGAGACCTTACCGCGAAACTGATCCGACGGGGCCGCAGGGGGCATACGGCAGGACGAAGCTTGCGGGCGAGGAATTTGTCAAAGAGTTCAGCGACAGGCATTTCATCCTGCGTACGGCCTGGCTCTACGGTGACGGCAAGAACTTTGTAAAAACCATGCTCAGACTGAGCGAGACCAACGATAAGGTGCGGGTCGTGCGCGATCAGGTGGGCTCTCCCACCAGCGCGGCGGAGCTTGCAAAAGCGGTGGCTTATCTTCTGCCTACGGAGAATTACGGGCTGTTCCATGCGACCTGCGAAGGGGATTGCAGCTGGGCGCAGTTTACGGAGGAAATCTTCCGCTTGGCAGGCAAAAAGACCGTGGTGGAAGCAATCACTTCCGAGGAGTACGGCGCGGCAGTGAAGCGGCCGGCTTATTCCATTCTTGATAATTACATGTTCCGCATGACGACGGAGTTTGCGTTTGCGGATTGGCATGACGCGATTGCGGCATACTTAAAAGAGGAAAAATAGCAGTGCGGCAATGGTTTTTCTTTACAGGCGGCGCTTTTTATGAGAAGATGTACAAGAATGGATAGCAGTATGCGGCATAAACGTAAAATAGAGAGCTGCTGGTACATCCGCTGTTAGATAATACGAAATTGCGATAGAAAGGAAATGGTGCTAAACATGCAGAAAGTAGCGCTTATTACAGGAATCACGGGGCAGGACGGCTCTTATCTGGCGGAGTTTTTGGTGGAGAAAGGATACGAGGTGCACGGCCTGATCCGCAGGCACAGTATAGCCAATACGCAGCGGATCGATCATCTGATTGCTTCCGACTATCATAAAGTGAAATTTTTCCTGCATTATGCGGATACCACGGATTCCAGCAATCTCATGCGGCTGATTGCGGAGATCCGCCCGACGGAAGTATATAATCTGGCGGCGCAGTCCCATGTGGGCGTGTCTTTTGAGGTGCCGGAGTACACGGCGGAAGCTACGGGTGTAAGCACCTTAAAGCTTCTGGAGGCGATTCGTGTAAACGGCGGAACATGCAGATATTATCAGGCTTCCACATCGGAACTTTTCGGAGGGATCCCGGAGACGGCGCCCCAGAGCGAGAAAACGCCTTTTTATCCGAAGAGCCCTTACGGTGCGGCAAAGCTTTATTCCTACTGGATTACGGTGAATTACAGGGAATCTTATAATATGTTTGCCTGCAACGGCATTTTGTTTAATCATGAATCGCCCAGACGGGGAGAGAATTTTGTGACCAGAAAGATTACGCTGGCGATCGCAAATATCATTGCGGGAAAGCAGGAAAAGCTGTCTCTCGGCAATATGAACGCGAAGCGCGACTGGGGCTTTGCGGGGGACTACATCAAGGGCATGTGGCTGATGCTGCAACAGGATAAAGCGGATGACTACGTATTGGCAACAAATGAGACGCATACGGTCAGGGAGTTTGTGGAAGCGGCGTTCGGGGAGCTTGGCATCAGCATCCGCTGGGAGGGCAGCGGCGTGAACGAGAAAGGTTATGATGCAAAAACGGACAGGCTTCTTGTGGATGTCAATCCTGAATTTTATCGTCCTGCGGAAGTAGAATTTCTCTGGGGCAACTGCCAGAAGGCGGAGAAGGAGCTTGGCTGGAAGCGTGATGTGGACTTTAAGGGTTTGGTTTCCATGATGATGAATGCGGATTTGAAAGAGATTGCAGGCATGAGCTGCGAGGAATATAGAAACAAAAATGAGGCGTAAGAAAGCGCCCGACATTTGCGAAAGCGATAAGTGACAGTATGGTGTCAGTGATTTTGAATTGGATTTATATGATGTTGACCACGTTTTTAGTGGGGTATGGCGTGCTGCGTTTTTTAACGCGGCACCTTGCTTATATTGCCTCAAAGCACGGTGAAAATGCTGCCTGCAGGGAAAACGTGGATGAAATGGGAGGAGTGGACAATGCGGCGGTCGGTCGGGGTTCTCATGTATATGGCATAGACGCGTATGTCATGTGCGGGCTGGTCTGCGTTACGGTCTATGCGCAGTTTTTCAGCCTGTTTGCGGGTGTGGGGCTGTGGGCAAATGTTCTTCTGTGCGCCGTCTGTATCGGTATTTTTTTCCGGGAGCGGCAGGGGATATTTGATAGGATTTCGGAGTGGCTGCCGTGGGGCGGCGGCAATGCAGCAAAAGCCGGTATCAGAGCGCGAGTACGGCATTTGAAGCTCTGTGCAGTGATCGTTCTTTTCTTTTTGTTTGCTTACGGCACCTCCCGCGGGATCCCCCACTACGATACGGCTCTCTACCATGCCCAGAGCATTCGCTGGATCGAGGAGTATGGCGTGGTAAAGGGCCTTGGCAACCTGCATTGCAGGCTGGCCTATAACAGTTCTTCTTTTGCGTTGTCCGCCCTTTACAGCATGGCTTTTTTAGGAGAACAGTCGTTACACTGCGCGGCGGGATTTCTCGCCTTTGTTTTGGCGGCGGGATGTCTGCGGCTCATAGATTCCCTGCGGGAAAGAAAGCTTCGTACCGCTGATTTTGCGCGGGTGATGTGTGTCTATTATCTGGTCAATATTTTCGATGAGATGATCTCTCCGGCTTCCGATTATTTTATGGTGTTGATTGCCTTTTATCTGGTGATCACATGGCTTTCGCTTGCGGAGCGTGGAGAGAAGGAAATCTTTCCCTATGCGCTTTTATGTGTGCTCGCCGTGTTTTTGTTGACGGTGAAGCTTTCGGCGGCATTGATTTTATTGCTTACGATTTATCCCGCCTGCCGTCTGGTGAAGGAGAAGCGGTGGGGGCAGACGGGCGTATATCTGGGGCTTGGCATTGTGACGGCGATTCCCTTTTTGATTCGAAATGTGCTGCTTTCGGGGTGGCTGGTTTACCCTTTTACAAGCATCAACTTCTTTGATGTGATCTGGAAGATTCCGAAGGGCATAGCGGATTATGACGCGCGGGAGATTCAGGTCTGGGGCAGGGGTTACAGCGATGTGGCCAATTATGATATTTCGCCAAGGGCATGGCTTCCCGAGTGGTTTCGTGCCCTGGCAGGAAGCGATAAGGTCTTTGTGACGGCTGCGGTTTTGGCGGTAGTGGGGCTGTTTGTTTGGATAGTGTATTTCTTGTGTCGGTGTTGCTTTTCGATGCGGCGGCAGGCGGCAAATGGAGATAGGAGTGCGACATATAAGGGTGTGATGGCTTCGTCCGCTTTTGTATCCTGTGGCACAGCGGTGTTTCCTGCACTTTTGCTGATACAGTGTACGGTAACGGCCTCCTTTATCTTCTGGCTGGGCACTTCGCCCCTGATGCGCTACGGCTGCGTCTATGTGTATCTGACTCCGGCGCTTGTATTTGGGGGAATCTATGCGGCGGTGATGGAAGCCGGGCAGAGACGGGGAAGGAACAGCGGAGGAAAGACTTGGGTTGTCGGCGAAAGTGATAAGCGGATGCCGAAGACAGGGCAGTGGCGGACTGTGCCGGAGTACGGCGTCTGCGCGGCAGTCATTTTGCTCCTTGCTTACAAGGCATTTGCTCTGGGGCGCGGCATGGTATCCTCCTATGAAAATGATTACTGGCTATTGCAGAAAGATTACGAAAATTTTGCGGTGGAAGCCTGCGAGATCGAAGAGATTCCGTTTTATTATCCGATAGAAGGAGACCGGGTGGGGTATGACGCGTTTCCCTCCGCGCCGACCAAGCCGCAAATCGCCTTTTTAGGGGAAGGCATCGCCGACGGATTTCGCGCGGTGAAATAAAGAGCGGCAGGGATATGCTGTTTAAGATTGGATTTCGTCAATGCAGAAGGGAGGACAAGAGCAGTTGAACGATCCGTTGCATAGCGAATGTCTGTCATATGTCATCTTTATAAAAACTTAAACGTATTCCCGTAGAAAGATAATCCATAACGTGGTAAAATAAAACGTCTGACAAAATCAGGACGGGGCGGAGACGGAATGACCGCCAACCAGAGCAGAATGGAGGAAAAATGGATTATTTGTTTAAACCGCCGACACAAATGCAGGACAACGCCTTACAAACGGGTATGACGCATGGACAGCAAAACGCATCCGTGCAGGCACCGTTTGCAATGGAAATGCGCCCTTATGAGAATGCGCGCGGAGGCGTGCCGCAGCCGCTGCCCGAACCGGCAGCCGCGGAAATGTTGATTGCGGAGATGAATTATCGGACTGCGAGGCGTCATTTGGAACATATGCGGAGCGGCCTGTCTGCCGCGCCGGATTCGGGGGAACCCTATCATTGGCTTCGCAATATCACCGGCGGCGGTCGTGCAACTTTGTCGAGTAAACGAAACCCGGACGGCAGCCTGAGAACGGATATGGAAGACACGGATTATGTAGTGTTGGAGCAGCTGACGGGCTCTTTTTATGATATGGCGGATAAGCTTGCGCAAGATGCACCGCGCGAGCAGGATCTGATGCTGTACCGGGGTATACGGATTCCAAAGGTGGCAGATGAAGCTGCGATAGAAGCGATCGTGAACCGGTATGGAGATGTCATTCCGTCAAGCGCATCGTGGGACAGGGAAACGCCGCTGGGCTTTTCATGCGCAGAGGAAGGGCAGGATGCGGTTGTCTTTTATATGGAGGTGCCGCCGGATTTCCCGCTTGTGATGCTTTCTTATCCGCAGAAGGAAAGACGGGCGGGGGATCCGGCCCCTCTGTGCATACCGGGGCAGCAGGAGGTGCTTGTCGGCGCCTCCACATTTTCCGATGTGCGGCTGCTGGATACGGAGGTGAGGGATGGGTATCGCTGTTATCATATGAAAGTGAAGTTGAACGCAGTATCGCGCGCAGATGTGTTCGAGACAATAGAATCCGCCTGGAGAGAAAAAAAGAGAAATGAGCCGCCGAAACAGCCGACCATAAAGGATAGAATGAACATCACGCAGACCGTGGTGCATGACATGTTCGGACAGGATGTGAGCGGGATGGAGGTAGGTGAGATATATGCACTGCCAGAGCACCCGCAGGTGAGGTACAAACTGATTAAAAAAGGGTTCCGGAATCAGTTTGAGAGGATTGACGAATCGAAAGGCCGGCTGCTTGTAAAAGCGGAAGTCCTGTGATAAACTGGAAACAGATGCGATTGTGGTGCGGCAGGCAGGCGGCATGAAAAAATGATCGTATCGGTTAGGAGAACAGAATGAAACAGACGGACAAGATTTACGTGGCAGGGCATAGAGGACTGGTGGGCAGCGCAATCGTGCGTTCCCTGCAGTCGAAGGGTTACACGAATGTGATCGGCAGGACGCACAAAGAGCTTGACTTACTTAGTCAACAAGAGGTACGTGATTTTTTTGAGAAGGAGCGCCCGGATGTGGTGGTTCTGGCGGCGGCAAAAGTGGGCGGCATCAATGCCAACAATACAGCGCCTGCGGAGTTCGCCTACGAGAATATGCAGATTCAGTGCAATGTGATCCAGTGCTGCCATGAATATAAGGTGAAGAAACTTCTGTTTTTGGGAAGCACCTGTATTTATCCCCGAATGGCGCCGCAGCCGATCCCGGAGGACGCGCTTCTGACAGGGCCGCTGGAGGAGACGAATGAGGCTTATGCCATTGCGAAGATTGCGGGGCTTGAGATGTGCAAGTTTTATAAGAGGCAGTATGGGGATGATTTCATCAGCTGCATGCCGACTAATCTTTACGGGCCTCATGATAATTATGATCTGGAAGGCTCCCATGTTATGCCGGCGATGATCCGTAAATTCCACGAGGCGAAGGTGAATGGCGAGCCAACGGTACAGCTGTGGGGAACGGGCACGCCGCTGCGGGAGTTTTTATATGTGGATGATATGGCGGATGCCTGTGTGTTCCTGCTGGAACATTACAGCGGGGAACAGCATGTCAATATCGGCACGGGCAAGGAAGTTACGATCAGGGAACTGGCGGAGACGGTGCAGAAAGTAGTAGGTTATACGGGTGAGATCGTATGGAACAAGGATATGCCGGACGGCACGCCGAGAAAACTTACGGATGTGACGAAGCTTCACGGGCTTGGCTGGCGGCATCAGATCGAGCTGGAAGAAGGCGTTGAGCTCGCCTACAAGTGGTTTCGGGAAAACGTGGAAGAAGCGCGATTATAGGAAGCGACAGCGCGATAACTTATGATTTACAGCGCGATGGATATTTGATATCATGTCGAAAGAAAATGAAAACCGAAGGGGAAGCGAAGGCAGGGTTATCAAACAATAAAGTTGCAAAGGAGTAAAAGGGGAATGGCACAACAGAATATGGTGAGCAAACATGAGACTACGCAGATGATCTCGGATTTCATGTTGGAACTCGGTATTCCTGCGCATTTGCGGGGGTATCAGTTTTTGCGGAGTGCGCTTGAGATGTGCGTGGAGGATATGGAGCTTGTGGGGAGTGTTACAAAGTTGTTGTATCCTGATCTGGCAAAGCATTATCAGACCACGGACACAAAAGTGGAGCGGGCGATCCGCAATGCGATCGAGGTTTCCTGGGACAGGGGGAACGGCGATCTGTTTGAGCAATTGTTTGGCTACAGCAACAGTCCGGAATATACCAGACCGACCAACAGTGAGTACATAGCCGTCGTGGCGGATTACATACGTTTGGAAAATGGCTTGATCGGATAGAAGGGAGAGACACGTCTCTTCCTTTTTTTATGTAAATGTGGTACACTATTATCGATATGCACGAAAGGAGAACGTTATGAAGTTGCTCAGCGTTATCGTGCCCTGTTACAATGAAGAAGAAAACGTCAGGGATTTCTATGATGAATTATGTAAAAACACAGAATATTTTGAAAAAAAGCAGATCGCTATGGAAATCCTTTATGTGGATGACGGCTCCAAAGATAAGACAGTTTCAGAGGTAAAAAAACTTTGTGCGGAAGATGCGCGTGTGAGGCTTGTGTCCTTTTCCCGTAATTTCGGGAAAGAAGCGGCAATCTATGCGGGATTGCAGAAATGTAGAGGCGATCTGGCGGTATTGATGGATGCGGATCTGCAGGACCCGCCCTCGCTCTTGCCGGAGATGTATTCCTATATTGAACAGGGGTATGACTCTGTGGCGACCAGACGCGTGACCAGAAAGGGAGAGCCCCTGATCCGCTCCTTTTTTGCGAGGATGTTTTATCAGCTGATGAATAGAGATCTCCCGGACGGAGATTGTGGACGGCGCCGGGATTATCGTCTGATGACCAGACAGGTGGTGGACGCGATTTTGGCGATGTCTGAGTATAACCGCTTTACCAAGGGAATCTTCGGCTGGGTGGGCTATGAGACCAAGTGGCTGGAATATGAGAATATTGAGCGCAGAAAAGGGGAAACGAAGTGGTCTTTCTGGAAGCTTTTTCTCTATTCGCTGGAAGGGATCATCGCCTTTTCAACGGCGCCGCTTACCATCGCTTCCGTGATGGGCGTACTGTTTTGCGTGCTTGCTTTTGCAATGATCATTTTTACGATTGTACGTAAAATATTATTCGACGACCCGACCTCCGGGTGGCCGTCTTTGGTTTGTATCATAATGATGGTCAGTGGGGTACAGCTTTTCTGTCTGGGGATTTTGGGGCAGTATTTATCAAAGACGTATATGGAAGTAAAAAAGCGCCCGATCTACCTGGTGAAGGAGGAGACGGGAGGAGAGGCGCCGGATGAAAGCGAAGGAGAGAAGGCTTGAAGGAAAGAGTAGACGGGCTGATCAGCGTGATCGTTCCGGTGTACGGCGCAGAGAAGTATATTACGAAGACCATAGACATGGTGGCGGCGCAGACTTTTGAGAGCTGGGAACTGTTGCTGATCGAAGACGCTTCGCCCGACGCAAGTGCACAGACTGTCCGTAGTGTGCTTGCGGGATACAGCCGGCAGGATGTGACGGCAGAATTGTCTGCGCGGATATCTAATGTGCGCCGGGCGGAAAGCTATACGGACGGTAAGGGCAGACAGATCCTTCTTCTTTGCAAGGAGAAAAATGAGGGGGCGGCGGCTGCGAGAAATACGGGACTTGCGCTTGCGCGGGGCAGATATATTGCCTTTCTCGATGCGGACGATGTGTGGTATCCTGAGAAGCTTGCAAAAGAGTTTGCTTTTTTGCATAAAAGAAAGGCAGGGTTTGTATTCAGCGCCTACGAGTTTGGTGATGAGGAGGCGGTTCCCACAGGGAAGGTGGTACACGTGCCGCCTGTTCTCACTTATAAAGAAGCCCTTTCGCGGACGGTGATCTTTACCACCACGGTGCTTCTTGACAGAGAAAAGATTACGGACGAGCTGATTAAGATGCCGCCGGTGGAGAGCGAAGATACGGCGACCTGGTGGAATATCCTGCGGTCGGGTCATAAGGCATACGGTCTTGACGAAACGCTTGCAATCTACAGAAGGCCGACAAAATCCCTTTCTTCCAACAAGATAAAAGCACTGCGGCGGATCTGGAATCTTTATCGCAGGCAGGAAGGGTTTTCGGTGCCGGGGAGCTTTCGATATTTTATTCCATGGGCTTTCAGGGCTGTTTTAAGGCGTCTGTAATGTAAAACGGAGTGAACCATGAGACGATTTGAATCCTTAAAAAGACTGGTCATATTGCAGTTGTCCTTTGTGGGGTTGCTTATTCATACAGCGGTCTACGCTTATTTCTGGTTTCAGGAATACTATCCCTATCTGCGCTTTCACGGGAAAGCGAAATTTTTCCGGAACGGGCATCTTTTGATGATTCTGATCTACTTTGTGTTGCTGTTCTTTTTTGCCAACATGTACGGCGCGTTGAAGGTTGGCTATTTGAAGGCGACGGACGTTTTTATTTCAGAGGTCTTTTCTCTTTTGTTTGTTAATGTGATTTCCTATTTCCAGATTTCCCTGATGGCAAACTGGGTGGTGGCAGTGCGCCCTATCGCGATGGCAATGTTGATACAAACGGTTATTTCGGCGGTTTGGGTCTATGTCTGCAATGCCTGTTATTATAAGGCGTTTCCGCCCAGAGATATCCTCATCATTCACGGAGAGAGGCCGATCGATGATATTGTCGCTAAATTTGAGTCCAGACGGGACAAGTATAAGATCAAAAAGTGCATGAGCGTCTCGGAAGGGATGGATGTGGTCAAGGATGAAATCAATGAAAAATATGGCGCGGTGGTATTATGGGACATACCCGTGGCGCAAAGGAACGATCTTTTGAAGCTGTGCTACAGCCACTCCATCCGTGTCTATATGATGCCGAAGATATCGGACGTGCTGGTGAAGGGCGCGGATCAACTGCACCTGTTTGACACGCCTGTTTATCTGACCAGAGAGTATTCCCTGAAAGTGGAGCAGCGTTTGGCGAAGCGGCTGATCGACCTGATCTGTTCCGTGATCCTTTTGGTGATCGCGTCGCCTTTTATGCTGATCACGGCGGTGGTGATCAAGCTCTATGATGGCGGACCTGTCTTTTATAAACAGATTCGATGCACCAGAGACCGAAAAGAATTTTATATTCTGAAATTCCGCAGTATGCGGGTGGATGCGGAGAAGGACGGCGTGGCAAGGCTGGCGTCAAAGAATGATGACCGTATTACGCCGATCGGGAAATTTATCCGCGCCACCAGGATCGACGAACTGCCGCAGCTCATCAATATTTTGAAAGGCGAGATGTCCTTCATCGGTCCCAGACCTGAGCGGCCGGAGATCATTGACAAGTATCTGGAGGAAATGCCTGAGTTTGCATTCCGCATGAAGGTGAAAGCGGGGCTTGCGGGTTATGCGCAGGTTTATGGAAAATATAATACCACGCCTTATGATAAATTAAAATTGGATTTAACTTATATAGAGCAGTATTCGGTATGGTTGGACTTAAAGTTAATGATGCTCACGTTAAAGATCCTGATCAAGCCGGAGAGTACGGAGGGAGTCGAAAAGGATCAGACGACGGCGATGAAATAGAAAGGTTTGCGCTATGGAAAGCAGCTATAGAAATGAGGGCATGGACTTAAAAAAGTATATGATCTGTCTGTGGCGGCGGTTTCCTCTGGTGATTGCGGCAGGGGTGGCGGCGGCGCTTCTTTTTGGGGTTGTCTACACGTTGTCGCGAACGGTGCCGGAGGGGGAGCGGGAATATCAGGCTTTTGCCAAGGTGTATCTGGATTTTGCGGCGGATGAGACGGGGGAAGTCTATCAGGCCTACAATGGCTATACCTGGAATGATTTGATGGCGGCCGATCCGCTTATGGATTTGACGCTTTCCTATCTTTCGGGGGAATATACGCGTGAGGAAGTGCAGGCGTCGCTTGGGGCGGAGATCCTTTCGGATATCCGACTGCTCACCGTAACGGTGACAACGAACAGGGAGGAGCGCACGGAGGCGATTTTGCACGCTGCGGTGCAGGCGCTGACGGCCTATGGAGAACAGGCGAAGGAGTTTATCGGGATCGGCGCGATCCGGGAGACGGAAGCGAAGCTCGTGGTAGCGGACAGCCGCCTGCTGCAGGCTGTTTTGGCGGGGTTGTTTTTAGGGCTTTTCCTTGCGCTACTTTTCCTTGCGCTCTGCGGTATTTTTGAGGCGCGCATCATGGTGGCAGGAGACCTGAAAAAGGTGACGGATGTGTTATTTTTGGGCTATGCGGATGGACCCGGGAATCTGAGCGGAGATTATGAAAAGAATCTTGCTTATCTGCGAGAAAAGGCAGGAGATGTCACGGTCTGCGAAGTTTCTTTTGAGCAGCCTTTTGCAAAGGAGGATTTTGAGAATCTGCGTAAAGCGCCGGGCGTGGTTTTGTCCGTTCCTTTCAGGAAGGCGAATGCCTCCGGGGTATCTTATGTAATCGATCAGCTGACGGCGCAGGACTGTGTGCTTATGGGCTTGGCCATACGGGACTGTGACGCGGGATTTTTGCGGAAATATTACGGGAGAGAATGTCTGCGGTCGCGGGATGCAAAAGAAGCGTAGCGATGGGCAGGGGACATCGGCAGGAAAGAAAAGGGTGCGGTATGAAGTTGGAAGTTTTGGTCTCCGCGGTGGAAAAAGACGCGGCGGCACTTCTGTTAAAAATGAATATTGCCACAGATGCGATTCTTGTGAACCAGTGCGATCATTATGGGTATGAAACGGCTGCCGTAGCGAACGGAACGGCGCGCTGTTTTTCCATGTCCGAGCGGGGCGTGGGGCTGAGCCGTAACACCGCGCTGTTACATGCGACGGGGGAACTGGTGCTTTTTTCCGATGAGGATATCGTGCTTTCGCCCGATTATGCGGAGAAAATCATGGATGCTTATCGCGCCCTTCCCGACGCGGATCTGATCCTTTTTAATGTAAAGGTCGCTCCCGCCCGCAGGACTTATTGGAATCGGTCAATCTGCCGTATCACCTGGAAGAATTACGGCAGATATCCGGCTTACAGCATTTCGGCAAAGCTTTTGTCGCTGCGGCGGGCGAATGTACATTATTCGCTTCTGTTTGGCGGCGGCGCAAAGTACAGCAACGGTGAGGACAGCCTTTTTTTGCGGGACTGCCTGCGGGCGGGGCTTACCGTATATGCGCACACGGCCTGCATCGGGGAGGAGAAGGAGCGGCCTTCTACCTGGTTTAACGGCTATACTGAAAAATTTTTCCGCGACAGGGGCGTGCTCTATCATCATCTATACGGAGGACTTGCCAGGCCGCTTGCCCTGCGGTTCCTTTTGGTGCACAGGGATGAGATGTGTCGGGAGATTTCGGTGAAGAAAGCCTATCGCATCATGTGTGAGGGTGTGCGGGAGGCAAAAGGCGGATGATCCTTTATATTACGGTGGCTGTCTTTACGGCGCTGCTTGCGGGGATGGTGGACAATCATCCAAAGCGACAACCCCATACGGTGACACGGCAGCAGCTTACAAACAAGGTCTGTCTGTGGGCGATTTTTATTATCCTGTTTGCCCTTTCCTCGTGCAGACTGAACGTGGGTAACGACTATGCCAAATACGTGGAGTTTATGCACCTTGTCAACTGTGATGCCTACGTGCCTACGGAGATTGGTTTTAACTTGCTGGTTAAGCTGATTTACGGCCTGTCGGGGTTTGAGAATTTTCTGCTGGTGTTTGCGGTTTATTCTTTTGTGACAGTGCTTCTTTTTCTACTGGCGTTATATGAGCAGAGCGACGAGTTTTCCTTAAGTTTTTTCCTGTTCATGACGCTGGGGTATTACTTTCAGACCTTCAGCACGGTGCGCTATTATCTGGCGCTTGCGATCGCCCTTTATTCCATGAAATTTGTGCTGCGCAGGCAGTGGGGCAGATTTCTTGTTTTAGTTCTTTTGGGCGCGACCTTTCATAAGTCGCTTTTGGTGGTGATACCGCTCTATTTTCTGGCTTCCCTTCACTGGAAGAAATGGCAGCTTGCGCTGGCGGCGCTCTTTTGCACGACCTTTTTATTTATGCAGGATTTTTATCTGAAAGTGGTGGTATTTCTTTATCCGACCTATGAAGATACGGAGTATCTGGAAGGCGGCACCAGTTATATCAATATCCTGCGCTGCGCGGCGGTGCTTGCCTTTGCGGGGATCGTGTACCTGATGGAGCAAAGAGAGCGCGATAGAAATGTGGCAGACGGCAATGCGGTTGGAAGGGTGACAAAAAATGATAAATATGTCATAAATGAAACGGAAACGTTGGCAAAGGAGCCGCGGTTTTGGTTCTATCTGTACTTAAATCTGGGGGCTTTCGTACTTTACACATTTTGCTCGTTTCTGCCCATCATATCGAGGATCGGCTACTACCTGACCGTAAGTCAGATTCTGTTTTTGCCCATGCTCCTTGCAAGGGTGAAAGATGTAAGGTGGCGGCGGTTGTTTCGGGCAGGGATTTTGCTGGCGGCGGTGCTTTACTTTGCGATGTACTTAAAACGCGCCGCGAACGACGGCGTGCTGGTTCTGCCCTATAAGACGTTTTTGTTTCACGACATGGTAAATATACTATCGGATGTCAATTAAATATCAGGAGAAGCGTATGACATTCAGCATCATTGTGGTCTGTTATAACGCAGGCGAAAAACTACAGAAAACGATCGAGAGTATCCGCCGCCAGACGGAAAAGGATTACGAGATCATTGTGGAGGACGGTCTTTCCACGGACGGCTCTGTCGAAAAACTGACGCCGGGGCAAGACCTAAAAGTTTTCAGAGAAAAAGACGAGGGCATTTACGACGCCATGAACCGCGCGGTTTCCCACGCGTCTGGCAGGTATCTTTTTTTCTTAAACTGCGGAGACTATTTCGAGGACGATACGGTGCTTGCCAGAGTGCGGCATCATATTGAAATTGACCTAAATGGTCAACGAAACCGGGTAGCAGGTGCATCTCGAAAGGGGCAGCCATCCGTTGGAGAGCGGGAGAGACAGCGGAATCTTCCGCCGCGTATCTTCTACGGCAATATCAGCGAGCGGGCGACGGGCGCGGCGGTAATGTCGAATCCGAAGATCGACGATTTTGCCTGCTATCGCAATGTACCCTGCCATCAGGCCTGTTTTTATGACAGAAGACTTCTGAAAAAAAGAGGATTTCATACCTGCTATCAGGTGCGTGCCGATTATGAACATTTTCTCTGGTGTTATTATAAGGCGCACGCCAAGATGCGCTATCTGCCGGTCACGGTGACCTCATACGAGGGCGGCGGCTTTTCGGAAACGAAAGAAAACAGGAAACGTTCCGCTGCAGAGCACAGATATATTGTGCGAAAATACATGAGCGCGGGGCAGATTTTTGTCTATCGGCTCATCATGCTTTTGACGCTGGCGCCGCTGCGGACATATCTGGCACAGAATCCCGTCACGGCGGGGATATATCAGGGTATAAAACGTAAATTGTATCAATAACAGGTGCAGACGCGTTTCGCTCTATTTTGGGTGTAACAGCGTATAACGAAAGAAATGACAGAAAGGAACAAGCGAAGAAATGAAAGTGTTATGGGTGTGTAACATTATGCTGCCGGCGATCGCCAAGAGGCTGAATCTTCCTTGCAGCAACAGAGAGGGCTGGCTTTCGGGACTTCTTGACAGGGTGGTGATGGAGCAGGATCGGAACCGGATCGAGCTGGGAATCGCCTTTCCGGTGGATGAATCCGTGGGAACGTTTGACAGGGTGATGCAGCTTGGAGAAAATATTTCCTGCCACTGTTATGGGTTTGTGGAGGATCTGACGGCGCCGGAGCATTACGATGTGGAGTTGGAGAAGCACTTCGAACTGATCCTCAATGATTTTAAGCCTGATATCTTACACGTGTTTGGCACGGAATTTCCTCATGCACTTGCTGCGATCAAGGTGTTTGACAACCCGGAGCGGACGCTTGTGGGTATTCAGGGTGTCATTTCCGCGATCGCAAAGGTTTATATGGCGGACTTGCCGGTAAAGGTGCAAAGGCAGAGCACGTTTCGGGATCGGGTCAGAAAAGACAGCATCAGGCAGCAGCAGAAAAAGTTTGAGAAGCGCGGCGAGTATGAGATCGAGGCAATCAAGCGGACGGGGCATATCGCGGGCCGCACGGATTTTGACCGGGCGGAAACGCAAAAAATCAATCCCGATGCGAAGTACCATTATCTGAATGAAACGCTGCGCGGTGTATTCTACCGCGACCGCTGGAGCAAATATAATTGCCAGACGTATCGCATTTTCTTAAGCCAGGGGGATTATCCCCTGAAAGGGTTTCACTATCTGCTGCAGGCCATGCCGAAAATTTTGGAGCAGTTTCCGGATGCGGAGGTCTATGTGGCGGGTGCGAATATCCTGAAAGCGGAAACTTGGAAGGATGTGCTAAAGCTTCCCGCTTACGGCAAGTATCTGAAAAAATTGATCCGTGAGCATCACCTGGAAGAAAAGGTGACCATGCTTGGGCGTCTGGACGCGGAGGAGATGAAAAAGCAGTATTTGAGCTGCCATGTATTTGTATGCCCTTCGGCTTTGGAAAATTCTCCCAATTCCGTGGGGGAGGCGATGCTGCTTGGTGTGCCCTGTGTGGCGGCCAATGTGGGCGGCATACATAACATCCTGACGGACGGCGGAGACGGTTTTCTTTATCCGCCGGGGGATGTGGATGCGCTGGCGGACAGCATTATCGAGGTTTTTACGAAGGAAGCGATCGTGGATCGCCTGTCCGACAATGCCAGAAAGCACGCCCGCGTCAATCACGATGCGGATCAGAATTATTATCGGCTGATACACATTTACCGGGAGTTAATGGAAGAATGAGAAGTAATTCTAACGCTCACAGCGGAGGCTGTCTCGCGAAGAATTACTATGTCTCATTCAAGAGAATGCAAAAAGCAGCATTCTCTGTGGGAGGGATTTATATGACTTTCACGTTTGTGTCTAACTACATCAACCATCATCAGATTCCATTTTGTGAGGCGCTTTTTCGGCGGCTGGGGAATGGCTTTACCTTTATCCAGACCATGCCGATGGAGGCGGAGCGCGTAGAGATGGGCTGGGACGCTGACACAAGCGAAATAACGTATATAATGCGCTTGTATGACGATGAGTACGGATGCCTGAAAAAAATCATGGAAAGTGATGTCGTACTCTTTGGCTGGACGGGGCGGGAGGATATCGTGACGCCCAGACTACGATCGGGGAAGACTACGCTGCGGGTCAGTGAAAGGCTGTATCGTGAAGGACAGTGGAAGGCGGTCTCCCCCAGGGGACTTTTCGCGAAATACAGGGAGCATATCAGGTATCGGAAGCAGAATGTGTGTATGCTTTGTGCGGGAGCTTACGCCGCTTCGGATTTTCATCTGATCGGCGCTTACCCTGATAAGTTGTTTCGGTGGGGGTATTTCACTGCCCTGCGCACCTACAGCGATGCGGAATTTGCGGCGCTCAAGGCGGAGGACGGACCGCTTCAAATCGTCTGGGCGGGGCGCTTTATTCCCTTAAAGCATCCTGAATATGCAGTGCGGCTGGCTAAGACCCTGCGGCAAAAAAACTACGCCTTTCACATCCATATGGTGGGCGGCGGAGAACTTCTGCCTGCCATCCGACAGGAGACGGAGCGGGACGGGCTGGCTGATGCCTTCACTTTTCATGGGTTTACGCCTCCTGAAAAAGTACGGGATATCATGGAGCGCTGTCATATCCATCTCTTTACCAGCAATCATCTGGAAGGCTGGGGCGCGGTGGTGAATGAGGGCATGAACAGCGGCTGTGTGGAGGTCGTAAACGCGCAGGTGGGCGCTGCCCCTTATCTCATTCGACATGGGGAAAACGGCCTGCTTTATCCGCATGGTAATTATGATAAAATGGAAGCGCTTATGCTCGACCTCTTTGCGAATTGGAGAGAAAGAAAGCGGATGGGACGGGCCGCCTACGAGACGATCCGCGATCTGTGGAATGCGGATTACGCGGCGGCGGCGCTTTTGCGGTTTGTGGAGAGACTGCGGCAGGGAGAGATCAGAGCGGAGGCAGAGGGGCCGATGAGCGCGGCGCCTGTTATCAAACCGGGGAAGTACCTGCCGGCGGCGGAGTGAAAGCAAGAGACAACGGTATTCGGAGAGAAAACCGTAAAAAGTATTTGGAGTTAATTTGAATGGAGCATAGCGAAGCAAAAAAAATCAGCGTGATCGTGCCGGTTTATAATTCCATAGACTGTCTGGAAAAGTGTGTGCGCTCCCTTTGTGCGCAGACATATTCCAATTTGGAGATCCTGCTGATCGACGACGGCTCCACCGACGGGACGGCGGCGCTTGTGGAGGAGCTTGTCAAAACAGATCCCCGCATTCGCAGTCATCATAAAGAAAACGGCGGCGCATCCTCGGCGCGCAATGCGGGTGTTTCGCTGGCGACGGGAGAATACCTTGCTTTTGCGGACAGCGACGATTATCTGGAGCCTTATGTTTACGAGGAACTGCTGCGGGCGCTGACGGCAGGAGATTATCCTGTAGCGCAGATTTCCAGAGACGAGGTGGATGAGGAGGGCAACCGCCTGCCGGATGTCTGTATTCCTCCGGCAAAGGAATGGTTTTGCGATGCCGAAACGTTTATCAAAGAACTGCTCCTGCATCGGGGAGACTGTTCTTTTTGCACGAAGCTGTTTCCCCGTAAAGTGTTTGGAGCGCACCGCTTTCCCGAGGGAGAATTGAATGAGGATTTCAGACTGCTTGTGGAGATCTTGCAGGAGATTACGGGCATCGTGATCCTGCCGGAGCAAGGCTATCATGTGGTGGCAAGAAAGACCAGTACCACCAGAACGCGGACGAAGGACAGCTTTTCCAGAGTATTTACCGATATTGTGGAAAATGCCGACAGGATGCAGGCGCTGGTGGATGAAAAGTATCCGGCCCTCCGCGCGCACGCGATTCGTTTCAATCTCTATCAGCGGCTGGATTATCTGCTGCATGTGCCAATTTCGCAGATGCGGGCGGATAACGCATTTTATAAAGGGGTGAAAACGTATCTTCGCAGACATATTTTTGACACGGTGAGGAATCCTTATCTGACGGGAAAAAATAAAGGATATCTGTTGTTGTTAACAGCCGCGCCAAAGGCGGTAAGGCAGGTGCATGCAGGGAAGATGAAACTGCGAAAAAACAAAGAATAGGCGGATAAGGCATAAAACTGTGAGGAGGAACGCTTTGAGGGATGGTCAAAAGGCAAGAAAATATTTGATCGCGTTTTTTATCCTCTGGGTCGCGCAGATGGCGGCGGCCTTCTATTTTTGTACGCAGAAACAGGGTTTTCACGAGGATGAATTTTACACTTATTATTCCACGGCGCGCACGAACGGCTTTTACGTGGAGAATGAGAAATGGATGGAGCGGGAAACCTATCGCAACGAGTTCGTGGTGCTGCCGAGTGAACGATTTCAGTATGGATTGGTCAAAGAGGTGCAGTCCTGGGATGTGCACCCGCCCATGTATTATTGGGTCTTTCATACGGTGGCCTCCCTTGTGCCGGGAGTCTTTTCCAAATGGATCGGGCTGTCGGTAAACCTCTTTTTCCACGGAATCAATTTATGTCTGCTGGCCTGGTTGACTCACTTGGTCAGCAAGAAGGATTGGACCATAACGCTTCTTGTCAATCCGGTGTACGGATTTTCCCCGGCAGCCATGAGCGGCGTGGTGTTTATCAGGATGTATGAGATGCTCACGACCTTTGTGCTGCTTAGCGCCATCCTGCATATGCGTGTGGTGCGGGCGGCGGAAGACGAATGTCTCTCAGGAGCAGATGGGAGATGCGGCGGCAGAGAAAGTTTCTCAGGGGCAGGCCGTTTCAGAGCCGCGCGGGAAGGCGGCGCGCATGAGAGATCGCGATCCCTGCCCGTGACCACGCTGCTTCTGATGGCGTGCGTGACCTACCTCGGATTTCTCACGCAGTATTATTACTTTGTTTTCCTTTTCTTTCTGGCGGGCGCCTTTTGCCTGTGGCTGTTGTGGCGGGAGAGAAACATCATAAATTGCCTGCGCTACGGTCTGGCGCAGGGACTTGCCTTCTGTCTGGCCTATCTGACCTACCCCGCTTTTCCGGGGCAGATGTTTCGCGGGCAGCGGGGCGCGCAGGCGACACAAAACTTTTTTGATCTGTCGAATACCTTTAAGCGGCTTGGCTTTTTTCTGGATTTGTTGAATTGTTACGTGTTTGGATGTTTCTTTTTTATCATCCTGATCGTGATGGCGGCGCTGGCGGTCAGAGTGTGGCGGCAGAGAGTGGTTATAACAGGACAAAGACGAAATGAGGATGCAGCAGGGCGCGCGGGGGATATGGGACAAAGACGAAATGGGGATGCAGCAGGGCGCGCGGGGGATGCCGGACAGGATGAATGTGAGAATGTGCCTCGATTTGACATGGCATTTTGGATGCTGCTCTTTGCGGCAGTGGGATATTTTATCGCCGTCTCCAAGACGGCGCTGCTGCTTGGCAATACCTCGAATCGTTACCAGCTTCCCATTTACGGGATCGCCGTGCTGCTCATTGTTTATGCCTGCAGCATACTGTGGAGGCAGGCAGTATCTTTGGCGGATGTCAGGCGCGCTGCAGGAGAGGAGAAGAAACCGGATAATCTGTGGGGAGGATTTGTCAGCTTTTTGATCAGACACAGGAAAGTCACAGAGAAGGCGGCGATTGCGTTCTGCCCGGTGATAGTGGTTAGCGGATATCTGTTTGCGGAGGTGGTGTTTCTCTATCCGGAGGCGGGAGAGGCGGTTGCTCTGGCGAGAGAGCGGGCGGCGGCAGATATTCCCGTGGTCTATGTTTATCGGCCGGGAGAAGAATGGTGTATCTGGGCAGTGGCAGACGAGCTGATGGAGTATGAGCGCGTTTATTTTGCAGCTTCCGACAGTGCGGAGCCGATCACGGAGCCTGCCATCGCGAACGCGGATACGCTGGTGGCCTATCTTCCGAATGACGATTACGAGGACGGTCAGGAGCAGAGTATGCGGATCTCTGCGAGCTGTCATGCTTCGTGGATGCGGCTGCAGTATCGTCATCCATATTGCGAGTCGTGGTATTTTTACGACGATGAGACGGCGGCGGATAGTGGTGATACCCCATGATGCGGGATATTTGACACCCCCTTAAAAACTGCTATAATATAATCTGGATGTTTATTGAAAGTCCCGCATTTTGCGAATGTACGGCTGATCGTATGCGATCGTGAAAGGAAACGGATAAACGCGGCATATGATGAATTGCTGCGATGGGAGATGACGATGCGTGTTTTGGACTTGGATACCGTGCGCCTCTCGGAGGACAGAAGCTGTCTGGAGATCTTAGACCAGACCCTGCTTCCGGGTACGGTAAAGGTGCTGCGGCTTGAAAAAATAGAGGATATCTTTGAGGCGATCCGTTTTTTGCGGGTGCGGGGCGCGCCGGCCATCGGGGTTTGCGCGGGCTATGCCATGGCGCTTGCCGCTTCTAGCATCGAAGCGGAAGATTATAAAGATTTTCTGGCCGTATTTTTAGAGAAAAAGGCGTATCTGGCAGGGGCGCGTCCTACGGCGGTGAACCTTTTTTGGGCGCTTGATCGAATGGAACGCGTGCTGCGGGAAGGTGCGGACATGTCGATTCCTGAGATCAAAGAACGACTTTTTGCGGAGGCGCAGGCGATACGCGACGAGGATGTGGCTGTCAGCAGGCGCATCGGTGAGATCGGCTTTTCGCTGATGAAGCCCGGAGACGGGATTCTCACCCACTGCAATGCGGGGACGCTTGCCACGGCGAAGTATGGGACAGCCACTGCGCCGATGTATATTGCCTTGGAAAAGGGGCTTCGCGATTTTCGCGTGTACTGCGACGAGACCAGACCGCTTTTGCAGGGGGCGAGGCTGACGGCTTTTGAACTACACGACGCGGGGATCAATACCACTCTCATATGCGACAACATGGCCTCTGCCGTGATGCAGGCGGGAACGGTGAATCTGGTGTTTGTGGGCTGCGACAGAGTAGCCGCAAACGGAGATACGGCCAATAAGATCGGTACTTCGGGTGTGGCAGTCCTGGCGAAGCACTATGGGATTCCCTTTTATGTGTGCGCGCCGACTTCCACCATAGATATGTCCATTAAGACGGGAGCGCAGATTCCCATCGAGGAGCGCGATCCTTCGGAAGTAACGGAAATGTGGTACAGGGAGCGCATGGCGCCCGAGGGCGTAAAGGTGTATAACCCGGCTTTTGACGTGACGGACCACAGCCTGATCACAGGAATTATTACAGAACGCGGGCTGTGTCAGGCGCCTTATGAGGAGGCGTTTCAAAAACTGGGAATATCATAGTCTGTTCCGTTTGGAGCTGCTTTTATTTTCTGATATTAAAATAGCGTTGTTATTACGGAAAGGAGTCATATGTTAAACGGGAAAACAATACTTATTACAGGCGGTACGGGGTCTTTCGGCAAATGCTTTACGAAGTATGTGCTGACCCATTATGAGCCAAAAAAGATCATTATCTATTCCAGAGACGAGTTCAAACAGTGGATGATGGCCAACGAGTTTCAGGAATATGCGGAAAAACTGAGGTTCTTTATCGGCGACGTGAGGGATGTGGAACGCTTAAAACGTGCCTGCGAAGGCGTGGATCATATCATCCATGCTGCGGCGCTTAAGCAGGTACCCGCCTGCGAGTACAATCCCAACGAGGCCATCAAAACAAACATCCACGGCGCCATGAACGTGATCGATGCCGCTCTGGATACAGGCGTGCGCAAGGTGGTCGCGCTCTCTACGGACAAGGCGGTTAATCCCGTGAACTTATACGGGGGCACGAAACTGGTTTCGGACAAGCTTTTTGTGGCGGCCAATGCCTATGTGGGGACGAAGGACATCAATTTCTCCATTGTGCGCTACGGTAATGTGGCAGGAAGCCGCGGGTCGGTGATTCCCCTCTTTCACAGACTCATTCAGGAAGGGGCGAAGGAGCTTCCGATTACGGATCTGCGCATGACGCGCTTCTGGATCAGTCTGACGCAGGGCGTGGAACTGGTCATTAAGGCGTTGGCGGAAGCGAAAGGCGGAGAGACCTTTATCAGCAAGATTCCTTCCTTTAAGATCACGGATCTGGCGGAAGCGATGCTGCCGGGCTGTAAATTGAAGGAAACAGGGATCAGGCCGGGAGAGAAACTGCATGAAATCATGGTGACGACGGAAGATTCCGCCACTACTTACGAGTACGATAAGCATTTCATTGTTTATCCGCAGATGACGTGGAACGATAAGCAGCAGCCCGATCTTTCCGGGAAAAAAGTGGCGGAAGGCTTTGCTTACAGTTCCGACAACAACACCGAATGGCTCAGTGTGGAGGATATCCGCACGCTGTTAAAAGACGTAGAACTGGAGAAATAAGGGTAAACAGCCAAAGCGTATCAGGAAACGCATTCACAGGCATAAGGGAGAAAACAGCATGGAATTACCTGCGATAGAGGGCGGAAAGCCCGTTCGGGAAAAACAGATCCACTACGGACACCAGTATATTGACGAGGCGGATATTCAGGCGGTAGTGGATGTTTTGAGGAGCGATTACCTCACCTGCGGTCCCAAGATTCAAGAATTGGAGCAAAAACTCTGCGCGCTCACGGGAGCAAAGTACGCCGTGGTCTGCGCAAACGGCACGGCGGCTCTGCATATCGCCGCGCTGTCTGCGGGTGTTTCTGCAGGGGACGAAGTGATCACCACGCCCATTACGTTCGCGGCATCCGCAAATTGTGCCCTCTACTGCGGGGCCAGACCTGTCTTTGCAGATATCGACCCCGAGACCTATAATATCGATCCCGTAAAAGTAGAGGCTGCCGTTACATCGAAAACGAAGGCCGTAGTTGCGGTTGACTACACGGGTCAATCCGCTGCATTGGATCCGCTGCGTGAAATCTGCAAAAAGCATGGGCTTGTTTTGATTGAGGACGGTGCGCACGTGATTGGCACAAAATACAAAGGAAAAGCGAACGGTTCCATTTCAGATATGACTACATTTAGTTTTCATCCTGTGAAAACGGTGACCGGAGGCGAAGGCGGCGCAGTGCTGACAAACGACGAAGCGCTGTACGAGAAACTGCTGCTCTACCGTGCGCACGGCATCACCAGAAAAGAAGATTTGATGGAGCATAGCTTGGATGGTCCCTGGTACTATGAGCAGATCGCGCTGGGATATAACTATCGCATGACAGATATGCAGGCGGCGCTTATCATCAGCCAGCTGGATAAACTTCCGATGTTTTCGGCGCGCAGAAAAGAAATCGTCGCGCGCTACGATCAGGCGTTTTCTGAATCGCCGGCCTTTTTTGTACAGCGGGAGATCGCGGAGTCGGATACGACCAGGCATCTTTACATCCTGCGCCTTGTGCCGGAGAGACTAAAGATTGACAGAAACCGGTTTTTTGCGGCGCTTGCGGCGGAGAATGTCTGCTGCAACGTGCATTATATACCAACTTATTATTTCCCTTACTACGAGAAATTAGGCTACGGCAAGGGACTTTGTCCGCATGCGGAAAAATTGTACGAGGAGATGATCACGCTGCCACTCTACTATGGAATGAGCGATGAAGACGTGGAGAGTGTGATCAGGGCGGTTTACAAGATTGCAAATTATTACACTGTGTAATCAACAACGCGTCTTCGCATAATTACTTTGGTGGAGAGTAGAATAGAAAATCACACGGAAGCGCTGACTTTTTATTCCCGCGAGCAATGAGTCAAGTGCCGTGCTTGCACGAGCATTTGACGAATGCCGCGAGGGTCAATACCCCGCCCCTTGGGGCGCTTCAAGCTCCATGCCCCGTTGCTTGCAGCGGGGTTATTGACTTGCGAGTTTGTATGGAGACACAAACAAATGAACGAAGGAGTATCGCTGAAAAGCAAAATCGTATATATTGTGCTGGCAGCGCTGACGGTGCTGTTGATATGGCTGGGAGACGAGGGAAAACAGCCTATCGTCTATCTGGGCACGGAGCTGCAGCATTCCGTGGGCCTGATTGATTCAGAGAGCGCGCTGGTGCTGCAAAATTCTGTTGCGCGGTACGGCAATGTGGCGAATACCCCCTCCTATGTGGTGAATCGGGGTTCTTATCAGGTCGATTTGGTGTACAGTGCGGAAGATAAGGACAGTGTGCTGGAGCTGTGGGAGCAGGGGGATAAGATCGCAGCCTGGCCCATCAACAGTTGGGAACAGGAGCTGACGGCAGAATTTACGCTTTCCAAGGACGCAAAGGCGCTCCAGTTTCGCATCAATTACAGCGGAAGCGGATCGCTTGTTATTAAGAAGCTTACTTTTTCGCCGCGCACTCTGTTCTATACAGACACATATTTTATGATGCTGGTCGCGCTGGCATTGTATGTTGTCGGCTGGAAATGTTTTATGGAAGACGGGATTCGTTTGAAGCAGGGACAGCTTTTAGACCTGTGTGTGATTCTCGGCGCGGCGATTCTTGCCACCACGCCCCTGATGCAGACCTACCTCTATAACGGCGATGATCTCTGCTATCATCTTGCCAGATTGGAGGGCTTAAAGGATGGTATTCTGGACGGGCAGGTGCCGGTCAATATTTTGCCCGATGGCTTGCAGAACAACGGTTATATGAACGCCATGTATCCCTATCTGTTTTTGTACATCGGCGCCTTTTTGAGAATCTGCAGGGTGTCGCTGGCCCTTTCCTATAAAACGATCATTTTTCTTGCGAACGTGGGAACGGCGGTCTGCGCTTATGCGGCGGTGAAGTCCATGGTGAGAGAGAGGCGCTGCGTGCTGCTGGCGGTGGTGTTATACACCCTCATGCCTTACCGTTTTACCAACATTCTCCACAGAGGAGATCTTGGAGAGACACTTGCGCTTATCTTTTGGCCGATGGTGATCGCGGGGCTCTATCACATCGTGATGGGGGACCGTAAAAAGTGGTACTTTCTGGTGATCGGCTTTTCAGGCGTTTTGCAGAGTCATATTTTAAGCGCGGCATATGTGATGGCCTTCTGTGTATTTACGGCGCTGTTCTACTGCGTGCGCATCGTGCGCGAAAAGCGATATCTTGAGATCTGCAGGGCGGCGGGACTTTCCCTGCTCCTAAACGCCTGGTATCTCGTGCCTTTTTTGTATTACTATTTTATGGAAGATCTGAATAAAGAGGTTTTGCGTTGGAGCGGTTATTACGAGCAATCGATCAATCCCTCGAATCTGACGCAGTCCATCAGCCTGTATAATAAGCAGTATTTTTCGCTGGGATTTGCGCTCATCGGCTGTCTGGCCGTCGGCATTGTCTTTTTACTGGTCGAGCGCAGGGAACGGGGAACGGATTTGGACGGCTTTTTAGCCTATCTGTTGATGGCGGGAATCATTTTTACTTTTCTGTGTACGGGCTATTTTCCGAGCCGCGCCCTGATGGAGAGCGCCTTTTTCCGTAATATTGGCACGATGCTGCAATTTCCCTGGCGGTTTCTGGGACCTGCATCTGCCTGTTTCCTTTTTGTGGGCGTGGCGGCTCTGGAACGGTCCAAACTCCTGGTGCCTTACAAGAATGTCGTGCTTGCATTGCTTGTAGGTCTGAATCTCTTTATCATCATCACGGTGCCGACAGACAATATCCATATGCCGTACAAAAATGCGCAGGCGCTTGCCACTAAGGGACATGAGACAAAGCTTGGCACCAGCGTGGGTCTGTTCTATCCGCATGAATGGCGGTTGACGGATGCCACGGACGACAAATTGACGACTGACGTTGTGATCTCCGATTTTAGCGCGATCACTGTCAACGATTATAAAAAGAAGGGTACAAAGGCTGTGGTTTCCTATACGGCAAACGATTCTGCGGCTTATCTGGAGCTGCCAATCCAAAGCTATCTGGGCTATCGGGCAAAGGATGAGAACGGGGCGCCTGTAACATTTACGCGAGGGAACGGCGGTCGCATCCGCTTTATGGCGAATGGGGACGGGATGCCGCATCAGGTCTATGTGCGATACGGACCGGTGGCAGGTTTTGTGATTGCGGATGTCGTATCCGCGCTGACGATCTTGGTCTGGCTTTTGTGGGGATATCCGGGAAGAAGGCTGCGGGAGCGTATCGCGGCGGCAAAGGCATCTGCTTTGCGGCAGGCAGAGGATGGCAGTGTAAGACCGCAGGGGGATTCTGGAAATGAAACTTAGTGTCATCGTACCGGTTTATAATATGGCGGCGGAACAGAAACTGGAATATTGTCTCGACTCACTGGTCAATCAGACCTTGTCCGACTATGAGATCATTGCAGTAGATGATTGCTCAACCGACGAATCATGGACGATATTGCAACGTTACGAACAGCGCTTCCCCGAAAAGATCCGTGCGGTACACTCGGAGGAAAATAAGCATCAGGGCGGCGCCAAAAATATCGGATTAAAACTGGCGAAAGGGGACTGGATCGGCTTTATCGACAGTGACGATTGGATCACCGCGGATATGTATGAGCGGCTGATCAAAAAGGCGGAAGAAACCGGCGCTGATCTGGTGGGATGTGACTATTGCCTGACGGACGAGCATTCCATGAAGGTAGGGCAGGTAGTGCGCAACAATAAGAAGGAGCAGACAGGGATTCTCGACGATGAGAAGCGGCGCAGCCTGATTCTGGACGGGGGCAGTCTGGTGGTGAAGATTTTCCGCCGTTCCATGATTTTAGAGAACGAGCTTTGGTTTCCGGAGCATATCTTTTATGAGGATAATGCGCTGGGAAATTCTTATCTGCTGCTGGCAAAGCATTTTGAATACATCGAGGAACCGCTTTACTATTATTATCAGCACGACGCTTCTACCGTGCACACGATCTCCGAAAAGCGGTGCGAAGACCGCTGTGCAGCCGGGCGGCTGATGCTTGCGGAGGCAAAGCGGCACGATTTTCTGGATCGGTATCGGGCGGAGTTGGAATATAGCTTTACGCTCCTCTTTTATGTGAATACGCTCTTTACTTATATGGCAGGCGTGAAGCGTACAAAATACCGTTTCGTCAAGGCGCTGGGGGAGGAAATGCGCGCGCGGTTTCCGGATTTTCAAAAAAACTCCTACTATCTTGCGCGGACCCATGAAGAAGAAAAGAAACTGATCAGGATGCAGATGAGATCGACGCTGTGGTTTATGGCGTATTATAAGTTGTTGTGGGCGTATCGCAGCCTAAGGAAGCGTACAGGGAAACGCTAAGGCAGGATAAGGGAAAGCGCGTTTGGAAAAACGGGCTGCAGGCGGAGGACTGCTTATGGAGATTGGAAGTATCTATGAAATCAATCCCGACACAGTAAAAACAGGAGCGGAGGGGGAGCTTCACCTCGCACAGGTGGAAAAATACGGGAGAGCGCATTGCTGCTTTACGGCTTCCGGCAGGGAGGCGATCGAGCTGGCGCTCATCAGTCTGGAGCGGGAAAAGCCGAATCTTCCCAAACGCTGTCTAATGCCCGCTTATATGTGCGACTCGGTGTTTCTTCCTTTTTTGAACAGGGGATGGGAGCTTGTATTTTATGCGGTAGACAGAGGGCTTTTGTCTTACGGGGAGGAATTGTTTCGTCTGGCGCTGGAGACGGATCCCGGTATGATTTTGATTCATCCCTATTATGGGACGGATACCTGTAAGGAAATGAGAGTTCCGCTAAAAGCGCTCAAGCGCAGCGGCATCTGTGTAATGGAGGATGTGACCCAGTCTTATTATCTGGAAGGCGCCGGAAAGGATGCCGATTTTGTCGTAGGAAGTCTTCGTAAGTGGTATGCCGTTCCCGACGGCGGCTTTGTGGCGTCCAATCTTCCTCTGGCGGAGGATGTTTTGGAAGAAGGGGAGGAGCAGGCAAACGAACGCCTGTCTGTCCTGACGCAGAAGTGGGCGTATCTGCATGATAGCGCGTGCTCAGAAGAAGCAAAGCGGCAGGAGAAAAAGGCGGCTTACCGCCAAAAGAACTGCGCGCTGGAGGAAGCCCTGGATCATTATACGGGCGTGCGGCGTATGTCGCGCATCACAGGAGCGATGCTGGCTGAAATCGACGAAGCGGACGCAGCCCAAAAAAGAGAAGAAAATTATCAATATCTCTATGAAAAAACAGCAGGTTTGAGACGGCTTCGCCCAATATTGCAAAGGCAGGGTGGGGAGGCGCCGCTTTATTTCCCGATTTATGCCAGAGAACGCGATGAATTGCAGACCTTTTTGAGGGATCATGATATCTATGCGCCGGTGCTCTGGCCTTTGGGAGAGGAGAACCGCAATGCGTTTATGGGAGATGAGGACTATATCCATCGGCATATGCTCGCATTGCCGATCGACCAGCGGTACGGGCGCGACGAGATGGAGCGGATCGGTGAGGTTCTTGTCAAATTTGAAAGACAAAGAGTAGTCGGAATACGTGCGGATGCCAATAAGACGGTGGCGATAGGACATATCATGCGCTGCATTACGATTGCAGGCGAACTGAAAAAGAGGGGAATGCGCGTGGTGTTTTTTACGGCGGATGAATGGCCGAAGGAGACGCTTGCGGCTGCCGGGATGGAGCAGATATGCCTTCATACGAGATGGGACTGGATGGAGGAGGAACTGCCGCGGCTTGGGGAACTGATTACGAGACTCGGGGTAGGGACGCTGCTGGTGGATTCCTATCAGGTATCGCCTGCCTATTTTGAAGCGCTGCGCGATCAGGTTAAGCTGGTGTATCTGGATGATTGTTTTGAGGCGGTCTATCCCGTAGACCTGCTGATCAATTACAATGCGTTTCACACGCGCTTTCCTTATTATGAGCGCTATGGGGAAAAGACAAAACTGCTGCTCGGGACATCCTATGTGCCGCTGCGGGAGGAGTTTTCGCAGGCAGCAGAAGAAATCCGACGGGAGGAATCTGCGCGGACAGCGAAAGCCGGGGCACAGGAGAAAGGACGGCCGATAGAAGGGGACGGTTTTTCCGTTTTTTTGGCCAGCGGCGGCGGAGACAGCGAAAATGCAATGCTTGGAATATTAACGAAACTTGCGGAAAGGGAAGCTTTTGCGGACGTTACGATCCATGTTGTGATAGGCGCATATTATCCGAGAGGGGACGAGATGAAAGCCTTTGCCGATGCGCACGCCAATGTGCGGGTGTACCATCCCTGTCGAAATGTGGCGGCCCTGATGAAATCGTGCGATGCAGCGGCTTCCGCAGCGGGGACCATGCTCTTTGAGCTTTCCGCCATGCAGGTGCCGACGGTATTCTTTCAGACGGCGGACAACCAGCGCTATGACAGTGAATTTTTTGCCAAAGAGGGGCGGATGCTTGATGCAGGCGATATCAGGAAGGATCGAGAGGCCTGTCTTAACGCGGTCTGCGTGGGGCTGGAGCAGCTCCTGGCGGATGGAGATCTGCGCACGCGGATGCGGGAGCAGCTTTTTCTTGTGACGGATGGAAGGGGCGCAAAACGAATTGCGGAGGAGATATTCCGACTCTGATAAGCAGTACGCTGTTGTAGAAGCGGACATTTATCTCTCATGCTTCCATTTGTGCAGTCAGCATGAGATTTCATTTTCGCAGCAGGCATGTGAAGCCTTTACATTTGGCAGGCAGGATATTACAATGGCGATAGGAATGCTGTATTTGGCTGAGAACAGATAAAAATGCGGAAAGGAAGTAACGCTAAAATGGGGACGGATTGCAATGCGGTAGCAATTATCACAGCCCGGGGCGGCAGCAAGCGCATACCGGGGAAAAACAGCAAGCTGTTTTTGGGAAAACCCATGCTCGTCTATTCTGTGGAGGCGGCTCTTTCGGCGGGTATTTTCCGCGAGGTCATGGTGTCCACGGATGATGAGGAGATCGCGAAGATCGCGTTAGCGGCAGGCGCGTCGGTTCCTTTTATGCGCAGTCAGGAGACGGCAAATGATTTTGCAACCACTGACGATGTACTCCTGGAAGTGTTAGAGACCTATGAGCAGCGGGGCGAGACCTTTGACTATATGGCCTGCATCTATCCGACGGCGCCCTTTGTGACGGCAAAGAAGCTTCAAAATGCCATGCGCCTTTTGATTGAGCAGGACGGTGCGGGCGTAATGCCGGTGGTGCGCTATTCGTTTCCGCCGCAGCGCGGTATGGCAGTGCGGGATGGAAAACTGGTGTACTGCTATCCCGAAAACGCGGCCAAACGCTCTCAGGATCTGGAGCCCATGTATCATGACTGCGGTCAGTTTTACTGCTATCATGTGGCGCGGTATCTTGCCTGTAAGGGCGATCTTCCTGACGGCTATCTGCCTATTGTGGTAGATGAGACGCAGGTGCAGGATATAGACAATCCATCTGATTGGGCACTGGCGGAGATGAAGTATAAGATGATGCAGGGAAACGGTTTTGAGAAGTGATGTGAAAATGGATTTTCTTGAGTAAAGAGGGAGGTCTTAGTGGATAAAAGGATTCAGATAGACGGGAAATGGATCGGAGAAGGTGAAAAGACCTATATTGTGGCGGAAGTATCGGCTAATCATTTACAAGATTACGATAGGGCGGAGGCCATCATTCGCGCGGCGGCCGAGGCGGGGGCGGATGCGGTAAAGCTGCAGACCTATACGGCGGACACGATTTCTCTTGACTGCGACAATGACTATTTTATTCGAGTGAATCAGGGCACGATCTGGGAAGGCAAAAGCGAGTATCAGCTCTATCAGGAGGCCTATACGCCCTGGGAATGGCAGCCGAAATTGAAGGCGTTTGCAGAAGGGCTGGGACTGACCTGTTTTTCTTCGCCTTTTGATGAAACGGCTGTAGACTTTATGCAAGAAATGGATATGCCCGCCTACAAAGTGGCGTCGTATGAAATCAATGACATCCCCCTGATCCGCAAAATCGCGCGCGTCGGTAAGCCCGTGATCATTGCGACAGGTGTGGCTTATCTGGCGGATATCGAGCGGGCGCTTGCCGCCTGTAAGGAGGAAGGCAACGAGCAGGTGATGCTCTTAAAGTGTACCTCCGCCTATCCGACTCCTTACGAGGATATGAATATCAGCGTGATTCCACATATGGCGGCAAGTTTTAACTGTCTTTCGGGTCTTTCGGATCACAGTATGGGCAGCGCGGTGGCGGTGGCGGCCGCGGCGCTTGGAGCAAAGATGGTGGAGAAGCATTTGACCCTTTCCCGCGCGGACGGCGGCCCCGACGGCGCTTTTTCCATGGAACCGGCGGAGTTTGCGCGTATGGTGGAGGAGATCCGCATCGTGGAAAAGGCGGTGGGGAAGGTGACCTATGAGCTGACGGACAGACAGAAGCGCAGCAGGGAGGATATGCGGTCCCTCTTTGCGGTGCAGGATATTCGGGCGGGAGAGACTTTCACAGAACAGAATGTGCGTTCCATCAGGCCGGGATTTGGTCTGGCGCCCGTGCATTACGAGGAAGTGCTGGGGCGGAAGGCAAAGGCGGATATCACGAAAGGGACGCCGCTTGTATGGAAAGATATTTTATGAAAAGAGCGTAGTTTACAGTGAAGGAGTATTCCGGATGCAGAAAAAAATGATGATTCTGGGAGCCGGGCCATTACAGATTCCCGCGATGGAAAAGGCAAAAGAGCTGGGCTATCAGATTATTTCGGTGGATTACGATGAACATGCGCCCGGCTTTGCGCTGGCGGACGTCAAACTTCTTGTGAGCACGCTCGATCAGGAAGCGGTACTGCGAGAGGCGCAGCGCCTGCAGCCGGATGTGGTGATCACCTCCACCAGCGACGGGCCCGTGCGGACGGCAGCTTACGTCAATGAAAAGCTGGGAAAGCGGCCTGATCTTTCTTATGAAAATGCACAATGTGCCACCATAAAGAATAAGATGAGAGACCGTTTGAAAAAATACGGTGTGCCAATACCGGAATACTATGCAGCGACGGATTTTGACGCTTATATGAAGGCGGTGAACGCTCTGCACGAGCATTGTATCGTGAAGCCTGCGGATAATGCGGGCAGCCGGGGCGTGGTGTTGTTGGACCCGGAAAAACGAAGCGGCCCGGATATGGAAGTGCAAATGCCGGGAGAGGATGCCGTGATGCAGACTCAGATGCGCAAGGCTGATTCGAGAGGGCTGATCCGAAGGCCGGAAGCATACAGCAGATCGTTATATGAGTATAGCAAAGGCAATTCCCGTAACGGCACGGTGATGGTGGAGGAGGTCATGGAAGGCCCCGAAGTCAGTGTGGAAGCCCTTGTGATCGAGGGCGAGCCGCATATTATTACGGTTACGGATAAATACATCACGCCGCCGCCCTACTTTGTGGAATTGGCCCACTGTGAGCCAAGCATCCTGAGCGGCAATATCATAGAAGAAATCAAGACTGTGGCGGCGCAGGCGATCATAGCCATCGGCATTGTGAATGCGCCTGCTCATGTGGAGATCAAGGTGACAAAGGAAGGCCCGAAGATCGTGGAGCTGGCGGCAAGGCTGGGCGGCGATTTTATCACTTCCAGACTGGTGCCCCTGTCTACGGGGATCGATCTGGTGGGAGCTTCCGTCCTTCTTGCCACGGGAGAAAAGCCTGATCTTACTCCGAAGCGACAGCAGGGGGCGGCCATTCACTTTATTCATGCCGAAAAGGAAGGCATCCTCTCGGAGATCATCGTGCCGGAAACGGGGCAGGAAGGCGTGGAGGAGATCGCGCTCTATAAACAGTCGGGGGAGAAGGTAAACGGTACCCGTTCCAGCAATGACAGACTGGGCCATGTAATCACAACGGGGGCGACCGCGCAGGAGGCCAAGGCGTTGGGAGAGAAAATTTTGGCGCAGATCAAAGTCCAAGTGGCGGCAGAAGCGTAAAGCGGATTGGAATATAGAATATGAAAGATCGAATCTACGTCTGTCATACCTACTATCATGTGTATGTGGCGTGCCTGAAAGAATTGAATCTGGACAAAGAGCTGCGCGGTGCAGCCACTCTTGTCTTAAGCACCATGTCCAACGATTTCGGCGATTTGCGCAGCAGAGCGGAAGCCTGCGGGCTTTTCGAGGCCGTGTATCTGTTTGAGGAGAAAGAAGATGTGCAGTTTCCCGAAATCATGAAGTACCATGTGGATCGGGGGAATCTTTTCCTGAATTTGCTTGCCAGAATGCGCTACACGAAGCTTTTGGGCAAGGCGCAGCAGCCTTACGTGCCCGTGGACTTTAAGGAATATGGGGACGTTTACGTCTTCTGTGATTCCGATCCCATCGGCTACTATTTGAGCTGGCGGAAAATTCCCTATCATGCTCTGGAGGATGGTCTTGACTGCATCAGTACTTATGACACCGCCCGCTACGACAACAGGGGACATTTTAAGCTGAAAGCCTTTTTTGCGTCCTTAAACCTGATTTTTATCCAAAACGGCTGGGGAAAATATTGCCTGGATATGGAAGTCAACGATATTTCCGTCCTGCCCTACCCCTGTCCAAAGTATATCGAAAAGAAAAGGAGCGAACTGACCGCCGGGCTGACGAAAGAAGATCAGGCGCTGCTGGTTAAGCTCTTTATCGCTAACATTGACGATATCAAGAGCAAGCTTTCCGGGGATCGGGATATGGTGCTCCTTCTGACGGAGCCGCTTTGCGACTTGACGGTGCGGGAAAAGATATTCCGCGATTGTATTGAGCAGTATGGGACGATAGAGGATACTAAGAGCGTTATCTTGATCAAACCGCATCCCAGAGATGCTTTGAACTACGAAACGCTGTTTTCGGACTGCATCGTGTTGGACAAAAAATTTCCCATGGAAGTTCTAAATTATATTGAAGGCCTGACCTTCCGCCGCGTGATCTCCGTCTTTACGGTGGTTCACGCCATTCGCTTCGCGAAAGAGATCGTCTATCTGGGCGAGGATTTTATGGACAAGTATGAGGAACCGTCCCTCCACAGGCAGAATGAGGCAATCTATTGATTTGCACGAAATGGGGTTTTATGGTAGAATATAGGCTTATGAAATGCCGAGCCCGTTTTGCAGATGGCGTAAGCCCGGCGATGGAGAACGTATATGCTTAGAATCCTCAAAAAAATGAACCTTCTGCTGGATCGCAGGCAGAAGCGAACCATGATGGTCCTCATTGTGATGATGCTGGTGGGCGGCGTTTTGGAAAGCCTCGGTATTTCTATGCTCGTACCCATTGTAACAGTGGTTTTGGACCCTTCCAAGATCGGAGAAAGCGAGATCCTTTCTGCGCTTTACGACGGATTGGGGATGGAGAGCAGCGCGCAGTTTGCCGTTTTTCTCCTGCTTGCCTTTGTGGGAATGACGATCGTCAAAAACATTTATTTGTTCTTTCAACAGAAGCTTCAGCTGAAATTTGTCTATACCAATCAGTTTGCTACGTCAAGACGCATGATGATCAATTTTATGCAGCGGCCTTACGAATACTATCTAAATGCGGATACGTCTGTAATTCAACGGAATATCACTTCTGACGTCAACAATATGTACGGGTTGATTCTAAGCTGCCTGCAGCTTTTTTCTGAGTGCATCGTTTTTGTTTGTCTGGTCGTGGCGTTATTCCTTTATTCGGACGCCATGATGATCATGGCGATGGCGGTCCTTATGATATTGCTTCTCCTGGTGATCAAAAAGATCCTAAAACCCATTATGATACGGGCGGGGCAGGAAAATCAGGAGTTTTACAGCGGGCTTTACAAATGGATTGAGCAGTCTGTCATGGGCATTAAGGAGATCAAGATCGGCTGTAAGGAAAATTATTTTATCAATGAGTATGCAAAGTGCGGGGCGGGCTATGTCAACTGCCGTGCAGAAATATAATCTGTTTAACGCGACGCCAAGGCTTTTGATCGAGACGGTATGTATCACGGGCATGGTAGGGTATTTTGTGCTGACGATAGGACAGGGAACGGAACTTTCCGAGCTGCTTCCCCAACTTACGGCGCTTGCGGCGGCGGCGATGCGGCTTTTGCCCAGCGTCAACCGCATCAACAATTACCAGACTTCGATCTCCTACTTCGAACCCTTTTTCATGGGCGTGAGCGATAATCTGCAGGAGGAGATCCACGACGGGAAGATGACCTACGATGCGGAAGCTTATCGGAAAAAGCAGACAATTGAGAAGCTTTCGTTAAAAGAGAATATTCGGCTGGAAGATATTACTTACAAGTATCCGAACACGGAGAAACTGATTTTCGATCATGCAGAAATGGAGATCCCCATCGGTTCCTCCGTGGGGATCGTGGGCGTTACGGGATCGGGAAAGACTACGATCGTGGACGTGCTGTTGGGACTTTTGCAGATGGAGAGCGGCAGGATCCTGGCTGACGGCGTGGACGTGAGCGGGCATTACGAGGCGTGGTTGAAAAATATCGGCTATATCCCTCAGACCATCTTTATGATAGACGATTCCATCCGCAAAAATGTGGCCTTCGGTGTGCCGGAGGAGGAAATTGATGACAAGAAGGTCTGGCGGGCGCTGGAAGAAGCGGCGCTTGACGATTTTGTGCGTTCGCTTCCTGAGGGCTTGGAGACGGGGATCGGTGAGCGGGGCATCCGCATTTCCGGCGGTCAAAGACAGCGCATCAGCATCGCCAGGGCCTTGTATGAAGATCCCGAGGTGCTGGTGCTGGATGAAGCGACATCGGCGCTTGACAATGATACTGAGTCGGCCATCATGGATTCCATCAACAGGCTGCACGGTAAAAAAACACTTGTTATTATTGCGCACAGGCTGCAGACGATCGAGAAGTGCGATATGGTGTATCGTGTAGCAGAAGGGAAGATTTCCCGCGAAGCGGAATCATGAAAGTTAGTGTGAAAAGTGAATGGAGGAACGGTATGAAAAAATTATGGGATTTTGGCTGGGGACTTTATAAGAAGCACGAGGAAGGCTTCAATTATCTGATCTTCGGTTTTTTGGCGTTTGTCTTAAATTACATTTTATATTTTGTATTTGCGGACGCGCTGTCGATGCACTACATGGTGGCTACGGCGTTCTCCTGGGTGCTGACGGTGGTGTTTGCTTACTGGACGAATCGCACCTTTGTCTTTAAGAGTCAGAATAAGGCGGCTGCCTCCGTGATGAAGGAATTTCTTTCCTTTATTGGCGCGCGGGTGGCGACAGAGGTGCTGGAGATCGCGCTGATGTATGTGATGGTGGATGTGCTGGTCATTAACGATAAGATTTCCAAGCTGGTATGTCAGGCGATCGTAATTTTGGCAAACTATGTGCTCAGTAAAATCTGGATCTTTAAGGGTGATTCAAAAGGCAACGGAGAAGAGTGAGCGAAGCTTTTGCGTGATTCCAAAAGCATGCGGGCGGCGGCTGCGAAATGGCGGTGGTCAGGAAGGAAGAATCCATGGCGAGAGACGCTAAAAGGCAGGCAAACTTTGAATTGCTGCGGATTGTGGCAATGTTTATGATCATCTCCCTCCACTATCTGGTGAAGGGCGGGGCTGCCACGCCGTTTCCCTTTGCGGCCAAGGAGCATCCGGCGGGCGTTTTGGCCTGGCTGATCGAATCTTTCTGTATTGTGGCGGTAAACTGTTATGTGCTCATCAGCGGTTATTTTTGCGTGGAATCTGCATGGAAGCCGGGGCGGGTGGTCTCCCTGCTTGGTCAGGTTCTTTTTTATTCGCTGTCCGTTCCGGTGATACTGTTATTGACGCGGGTGGTCTCGGCAGGAGACCTTAACATTTACGACTGGATCGGATTTGTGCTGCCTTTTGGGACCGAACATTATTGGTTTGCCACGGCTTATTTGGTACTGTATCTGTTTGCGCCCTTTCTGTCGGCAGGCATCCAAAAGTTAAAAAAACGGGAATTGCAGATATTGCTGGCATTGCTGTTGGCATTTTTCTCTCTGGAAAAGACGATCGTTCCCGTTTCTCTGGCGACGGATCGCTGCGGTTATGATTTTGGCTGGTTTTTATGTCTGTTCGTGACGGCGGGTTATATCAGGCTGTATGGGATTTCCCGGCTGGAAAAGCGCGCAAATGCGGTGGGGCTCTATGCAATCTCCTGTCTGGGAATCTGGATGCTTTCCCTGTGCGCCAATACGCTTGGAACGCAGTCGGATGCCTTGGCATATTATGCGGATATGCCCTACACTTACAATCATCTGCTCTGTTTAACGGGAGCGGTTTCTCTGTTTTATGTCTTTAAGAATTTCTCTATTCGGGAAGGCCGTGCGGCGGAGGCGATTCGCCTGCTCGCGCCCTGTACATTCGGGGTTTATCTTCTGCATGAGCACATCCTCGTGCGGTATCGGTGGTTGGAGTGGCTGAGGGCGGATCAGGTGAAGGAGAGTTTTCTGTTTGTGCCGCATATGACCTTCTGTGTGCTTCTCGTGTATGCGGTCGGGACAGCGGTCGATATGGTGAGGACGTGGGTGTTTGGGCGGATCAGGAAGCACCGGCGATAAGCTGTGACAGTGGAAAAAAAGGTTTCAAAGCAGTGAGGGGAGGGCAAAGAAGCATGAATGTTGCCGTGCAGGATCGGCAGAAAGCGGAAGAAGGCTATGGGTATTTTCAATAAATATAAAAACAGCATAGAGAACTTTCTATTTCCCATGGCGCTATTCCTCTACCCCTTCATCGGGGTTTGCCGGGGGCTTGATTTGGAGGATACGACCTACTCGCTGGCCAATTTTCAGTATTTCGGGCAGATGGACGGCACTTGGATGGTGGCTACTTTTTTGTCCAATGTCTGGGGAAATCTGCTCATGCACCTGCCCTTTGGCGGGACGCTGATCGGGATGAATTGTTATACGGCGCTCGTGCAGTCGGCGATGGCGCTCATGGTCTATCTGACGTTTCGGGGAAGGATAGCGGCGCCGCTTCTGTTTGTGGGAGAACTGATTGCGCTGGGGCTGTGTTGGGCGCCCTCTGTTGTCCTGTATCATAATTTGACTTATTTTTTCATGACGGCGGGTATCCTGTTTTTGTATTGCGGCCTGACGGCAGAAAGGACAAAGGCGGCCGTCTTGCGGGGCAGGAATCAGGGATGGAGCCATAGAAAGGATGCAGGAGCAGATTTCCGTAAAAAGCAGCGCCTGTATTTTGTGGCGGCGGGGCTGTGTCTGGGCGCGAATGTGGCGGTGCGGATGCCGAACGTGGTACAGGCAGCGCTGATTTTGGTGGTGTGGTATGGGATCGTACTTTGTGACAAATTAAATAGCAATAGTTATGGAATGAGGAAGGCGCAAAAGGAAGCTAAAGAAAATCCGGGGATAGCACGGACTCTGACCGTTTCCACGGGCTGGTGCCTCGCAGGGTATCTGGCAGGCTTCGGGCTGCCCTTTCTCGTCATTTGTTTCCGCTACGGCGTTTCGGCATACTCTGATATGGTGCGTACGCTGTTTGCCATGACTGAACAGGCGACAGATTACAAACCGACGTCGATGATAACAGGGATGTTTGGAGATTACGGCAGAGGATTGTGCTGGCTGGCGTTTGCGGCGTTGTGCATGGCGGCGGCAGGACTGGCGGCATCGGTGCGCGAGCGGCTGTACGGCAGAGAAACGTCTGAAAGCGGGCGGCGGGCGAAGGCGGACTCTGACAAATGGGATACCTATAAAATAACAGGCGTGATAATAAAGGCGGGTTACTGCCTGCTTTTGCTGGTGCTGCTCCGCTTTTACTGGGGCAGGGGGATGTTCACCTTCCGCTACTACGAATATACAAGTATCTATGATCCGACGGTACTGCTGCTGCTTGTGACGATTGGTATGGCGATATACTGTCTGCTGAAAAAGGATATGGCGGCGGAGAAAAAAATTCTGGCAGCGGCGGTGCTTTTGGAGATTTTCCTCACGCCGCTTGGCAGCAATAACGCGCTATACCCGATCATCAATAACCTTTTTCTGGCGGCGCCTTTTTTGCTGTGGGTGACGTACGATGAAGCGGCAAGGATTCGCAGGAACGGCAGATTTCGTGTGTTAAGAGGTTCGGCGGCAAGTGCTGAAGCCGGAGGAAACTGCGTTTCATTGCCGGCGTTCCTCTGGCAGATTCCGCTGGCTTTGCTGGTGGGCCTTGTGCTGGTGCAGAGCATCGGTTTTCATGCGTGTTTTGCCTTTAACGACGGCGTCTTCGGGGAGCTGAGGGACAGGCGGGTCGTTCTTCCCGAAAAGGCGGCGGGCGTTTGGACAAATCAGGGAAAAGGCATGCTTTTGGAGGAACTGGTGCGTTTTGCCAAAGAGGAAGATCTCACGGGGCGGGAAGTGATATGCTATGGCAATCTTCCGGGTCTTTCTTATCTGCTTACTATGCCGCCGGCCCTTTCTACATGCTGGCCTGATCTGGCTTCATACCGCATGGCAGAGTATCAGCGGGATCTGGAGTCGTTGGAAGCGGAGACTGCGGCCGGGAAGGAGCTGCCTGTCGTCATTGTCTCCACGCCTGTGGCTGCTTATCTGAGCGACGACGGCGAGGCGATCGTGTGGTTTGGCGTGGATATGGAGACTTATGCGGCGGATGAAAAATTGCGGATATTGGGAAATTTTCTCGGAGAGCACGAATATGTGGAATGCTTTGGAAATGCGGGATACGTAGTTTACTGTGCAGAATAGGGTGTTTGGGGATAATCCTGCAAAAGTTATGTTTGTAAACATAATGTTTGCAAACATAATGTTTACAAACATAAAAAATGTGGTAAACTTTATATAAGGAGGGATTTCTTATGGCACAGTTTGTCGACCGCGAGTTAGAGATTGCCACATTAGAAAAGGAATACGCAAAAAAGGAAGCTTCTCTGGTCATCGTCTATGGCAGGAGGCGGGTCGGGAAGACTACGCTTTTGTCGGAATTTATGAAGGACAAAAAGGCAATGTATTTTCTGGCAACGCAGGAGTCGGAGGCGCTTAATCGCAGCGCCTTTCAGGAAAAGGCGGCAGCGTTTACGGGAAATCCCGTTCTGGCGGAGACTTCGTTTGATAAGTGGGACAGCATCTTTCGACTGATCGTTTCCGAAAAATGGGAAGAAAAGCCGCTTTTGATCATAGACGAGTTTCAATACTTGGGAAAGACAAATCCCGCCTTTCCTTCTGTATTTCAGAGGATATGGGATGAGATTTTAATAAAAACACCTGTTATGGTAATTCTCTGCGGGTCTCTGATTTCCATGATGGTCTCGCAGACGCTTTCTTACAGCAGTCCTCTGTATGGCAGAAGGACGGCGCAGATTCGCCTGAAACAGATTCCGTTTCGGTATTATCGGAAGTTTTGCGGGGACTTATCCAGAAGGGAGCAGATCGAGCGCTATGCGGTGACCGGGGGTGTACCGAAATACATCGAATCATTTGCGGAGTGTGAGGACATTTTTAGCGGGATCGAAAAAAATATTTTGAACCGCACGGGTTATTTGTACGAGGAACCGCATTTTCTCCTGCAGCAGGAGGTAGCGGAGGTGGGAAGCTATTTTTCCATTTTGCGGGCTATAGCTTTTGGCAGAACCAAGCTTGCGGAGATCGCCTGTTTCATGGAGACGAAGGCCACGGATCTGACCAGGAACCTAAAGACGCTGATCGAGCTGGATCTGGTGCAGCGGGAAGTCCCCGTCACGGAGGAAAACCCCGAAAAGAGCAAAAAGGGTCTTTATCGGATCACGGATTATTATATCCGGTTCTGGTTTACGATGATTTACCCTAATCAGGGAGATATCGAACAGGGAAATATAACGTATGTTATGGAAAAGATCAGGAAACGCTTTGTGACAGGCCATGCCGCTTATATTTATGAGGATGTCTGTCGGGCGGAGCTTTCCGAAAAGACGGAGCTGCCCTGTCATTTTTCCAAGATCGGGCGCTATTGGGATAAGAATACGGAGATTGACGTGGTGGCGTTGGCCGAGGAAGAAAGGACGATTCTGTTTGGAGAGTGCAAGTATCTGAGCGAGGCGGTGGATGTGGATGTCCTGTTTAGGCTTCAGGAGAAAGCAAAGCGGGTAGCCTGGCATCGGGACGACAGGCGGGAACTGTATTGTTTGTTTTCCATCGGCGGTTTCAGCAGGCAGCTTAAAGAACTGGCGGCGGCAAGGGGCGATATTTTCTTGTATGAGTGAGCAGATTGCGGTAAAATAGGAGCGATAACAAAAGAAAAGAAGCGGACGGATTTTGGGAAAGGTAAGAAGATGATAAATTTCAACGTACCCCCGTTTACGGGGAAAGAATTTGACTATATGAAGGAGGCTGTGGCGCAGGAGAAGATCTGCGGTGACGGTCCTTTTACCGGAAAGTGCGGTAAGAAGCTAGAGGAGCTGACGGGAACGGCAAAATGCCTGCTCACCACTTCCTGTACTCATGCCACGGAGCTGGCGGCATTGCTTGTGGACTTAAAGGAGGGGGACGAGGTGATCCTGCCTTCTTATACCTTTGTGTCGACGGCCAATGCCTTTGTTTTGCGCGGCGCGGTTCCCGTTTTTGTGGACATACGGCCTGACACCATGAACATAGACGAAAAATTGATAGAGGACGCCGTTACGGAGCATACCAGGGTGATTGCGCCGGTGCACTATGCGGGAGTGGGCTGTGAGATGGATGCCATCATGGATATCGCAAAAAGGCATAGCCTGACGGTGGTTGAGGATGCCGCTCAGGCAATCATGGCTTCCTACAAGGGAAAGCCGTTGGGGACCTTCGGCGAATTTGGCTGTTTCAGTTTTCATGAGACGAAGAATCTGAGCATGGGCGAGGGCGGCGCGCTGTTGATTAGAGACGAAAAGGATGTCGAGCAGGCGGAGATCTACAGGGAAAAAGGAACGGATCGCAGCAAGTATTTCAGAGGGCAGGTGGACAAATACCGCTGGCAGGATCAGGGTTCCTCCTATCTGCCAAGCGATATGAATGCGGCTTATCTGTATGCGCAGTTGGAGATGGCGGAGGAGATTACGCGGGCGAGGATGGAGAGATGGAACCAATATCTGGAGCTGCTGACTCCTTTGGCTAAGACAGGGAAGATAGAGCTGCCCTATATCCCGGAACATTGTACGCATAATGCGCATATGTTCTATCTTAAGACGAAGGATATGGAGGAGCGGAGCCGTCTGATCGATTTTCTGAAAGGAAAGGATATCCTCTCGGTATTCCATTATGTGCCGCTTCATTCCGCACCTGCGGGTAAGAAGTTTGGCAGATTCCATGGGGAGGACAGGCACACGACAAAGGAGAGCGAGAGATTGCTGCGTCTGCCGCTGTTTTATAAGCTGACGGCGGATCAGGTCGAATATATCGCGGATCAGGTAAAGGCGTTTTATCGCTGATATAAGGCGAACTTGCAGATTGTCTGCGGCGGCAGAAGGATTTTAGGTTGCGTGCGATTCATAAAATATGAGCAAAATTAGGAAAAAATGCGAAAACCGGATACTGACGTTTCTTGCGATGGGGATCAGTGCGCTCCTAATGGCTTACTTTTTTGATTTCTATTTTGATATCAACGATGATACCCTGATGCGGGACATTATGTCGGGCATCTACAGCGGCACGCCCGATGGGCACAATATGCAGACGCTCTATCCGCTGGGGGCGGTGATCGCGCTGTGCTATCGGATCCATGGTTCTTTTCCCTGGTATGGGGCGTTTCTCTTTCTGTGTCAGTTTGGCTGTTTTTTTGCGGTGGGAGTCAGACTGTGCACGCTGATCGATATGGCGGACAGGCGGCGGCAGGCACAGGCTGTCTGTGTATGCAGGCAGGGCGTTCCGACTGGCGACGGAGCGGGAGAAAACGTGAGAATACGGCATTTTGCATGGAAACTGCTCTGCCTGTCGGGATTGGTGCTTTTTCAATGGGGCATATGGCTGACTCATATGGTCAATGTTCAATACACGATCACTGCCGGTATGCTTGTGGGGACGGCGGCATTTCTATTTCTCACTATGCCGCGCAGTGCTGTAGAGAATGTTTCAGAGGGCGGATCGCAAGCGCTCTTAGTCAAAGATTTCCTGATGGGAAGTCTGCCGTCTCTGCTTTTGGTTCTCCTGGCATTTCAGCTGCGATCGGAGATGGCGCTCCTTGTACTGCCGTTTCCGGGGCTGGCGGGGCTTTTTTGCTGGTGGGAGGACAGGCCTGTAGTTACAGGAAAGAATCTCAAAAAATACGGTGGCCTTTTTCTGCTTTTGCTTGCGGGTATGGGGCTTTCTCTGGGGGCGGATGCGCTCGCTTACGGCAAAGAGTGGAAGGAATTTCGTCAATTTTTTAATGATAGAACGACGATTTATGACTTTTATCCGGAAGTAGTGACGGATGACGCTTATGCCGCGGATTTGGAGGAGATGGGCGCCTGGTATGGAGCGCGGGTCCTGCTTGAGAATTATAACTATGGTCTGGATGAAACGGTTGACGCACAGCTTCTTGCGGATGTGGCGGCTTATGCGAAAGAGCGTGTGGGCGGTGCGAGAGACTGGGGCAGGATTTTTCGGGAGAAGCTTCAATTATACCGCTACCGTAGTTTTCACGGAGAAGATGCGCCCTATCATATTATCGTTTGGCTGGCGTATGTGGCAAATATGATAGCAGTCGTTATTCTATATAGAAGGAAAGCAGGAAAATCATGTGGTATGGTCGTGCAGCTGCTTCTGGTTTTTTTGGTCAGGACTGCCCTTTGGATGTTTATTCTGCTGCGCGGGCGAGACCCTGAGCGGATCACACATCCTCTGTATCTGGTGGAGTTTTGTCTGCTGGCAGGGATGTTTCTGCGTTATTTGCGGGAGTCGGCGGTTCGGGGGCCTGCGGCAAAAGCAGTGGATGCGGCGGGTGAGCCGTCTGCGCGGACAGCGGATTTGGAACGCGCAGGCAGCGGCGTTTCGGGGGCGCGGAAGCTGATATGCGGCGCGGCGGCGGCTCTCTGCCTGCTCTCGGTGGTATATTTGATCAAGGCGATTCCTGCCGTATGGGAAGACCGGGTCAGGCGGCAGGAGATCAATGCGGACCGGGAAGCGATAGACGCTTATTGCAGGGCGCGTCCCGATACTTTTTATTTTGAGGACGTTTACTCCACCGTAGCTTTTTCGGAGAGATTATTGGAGTGCAGGGATAACACATTATCAAATTATGATATTGCCGGAGGGTGGATGTGCAAGAGCCCTCTGTACCGGGAAAAACTGGCGGCTTTTGGAATCGAAAATGCCGTGGACGCGCTGGCGCAGGGCAGGGCTGATTTCATTATGTCGGACGAGGAAATCAGCCTGCGGGGGCTGGTATGGCTCGAGATTCCCTTTGCGCAAAAGGATATGAAAGTGTACATTGAGGAGTATGACAGGATCGGGGAACACTATGGCGTGTACCGGATCATTCCCATTTCGGAAAACGGCTAAGGAGAGGCGGATGGGCACAGAAGGATTGTATCTGAGACCAATCACGTCAGCGGATACGGACAAGATCGTAACCTGGCGGAATCGGGATTTTGTATGGAAAAACTTCATTTATCAGAAGCCCTTTACCCGAGCGGGGCATGAAACCTGGCTGAGAGAGCAGGTGGAGCCGGGGCATGTGGCGCAGTTTATAATCTGTGTGGCAGATACGGATGTTGAACGGGATACGGTTCGTCCGGCTGATGCGAAGGACGGGGGCAGAGAAATTGGCAGCGTCTATCTGCGGGACATCGACAGAAAGAAGGGGGAAGCCGAGTACGGCATCTTCATCGGGGAGCGCGACGCCCTGGGAAAGGGATATGGCACACGGGCGGCGAAATTGATGCTGGATTACGGATTTGACAAGATCAGGCTGCAAAAGATATTCCTGCGGCTTCTGAAAGGCAATCCGCGGGCGCTGAGAAGTTATGAAAAAGCGGGTTTTCAATTGATAAAAAACAGACGGGAAACCGTTGAATTGCAGCAGGGTGAGCGTGTCGTCCTCTTTATGGAGATCGATTGCCGCCGATGGAAAGAAATAAGAGAGAAGAAATAACAGCAATTAGTATAGAGGGAACCGCAAAGATATAGAGGGAAAGAGTCAGGATGATTGCAGAAATGGAGAACGGCATGGGACAGTTGGTCAGTTTTGTGATTCCCTGCTATCGGTCAGCGAAGACCGTAGGCGGGGTGGTGCAGGAGATCAGGGAGGCAATGAGGGGGCTTTCGCAGTACCGCTATGAGATTGTTTTGGTCAATGACGCTTCCCCCGATGATACCTTTGAGACGATCCGTGCGCTGTGCAGGGAAAACAGAGATATCTGCGGTGTGAATCTGGCGAGAAACTTTGGGCAGCATGCGGCTTTGATGGCGGGATTTTCCCATGTGCGGGGCGATATCGTGGTCTGTCTGGATGATGATGGACAGACGCCGGCCTCAGAGGTGGGCAAACTCCTTTCGGGAATCGAAGCAGGCTCTGATGTGGTTTATGCAAAGTATCAGAATAAACGACATTCCGGTTTTCGCAATTTTGGCAGTAAAGTAAATGAGTTGATGACCAGGGTCATGCTGGGCAAGCCCAAGGATCTCTATGTTTCCAGTTATTTTGCCGCCAGGCGTTTTGTGGTGGAGGAACTTCTGCGTTATGAGAACCCTTACCCCTATGTGATCGGGCTGGTGCTGCGCACCACCAAAAGGATCACAAACGTTGAGGTGACGCACAGGGAGCGGGAGGTGGGGGTATCCGGATACACCATCGGTAAGCTTCTTGGTCTGTGGTTCAACGGCTTTACGGCTTTTAGTGTGAAACCGCTTAGAATAGCAACTGTTATTGGAATCGTGTCTGCGTGCGCAGGGTTTGCCTACGGCATTTTTACGGTGGTCAAAAAGTTTGTCAATCCGGCTGTCCCGATAGGGTTCAGTGCGCTGATGGCGGCAATTGTATTTTTCTGCGGGCTGATTTTGTTGATGCTTGGCATTATCGGAGAGTACATCGGACGAATCTATATTTCTTTGAATAATTCTCCGCAGTATGTGATCAGGGAGCGTGTGGATGAGAGAGAGGCAGAGTGAGAAAAAGCGCATAGCGTTAAGAAGTCAGTTGATCGCGGCTGCGTTTTCTCTCTGCTTTTCGACAGCGGTCCTGTTTGGCGCGCGGCTGGACAGCGTGGAGAATGTGGATGTGAAGGATGTGACGCTCTGGCTGCATTTGCTGGCTCTTACGGGTGTTTTTACGGGTCTGGTGCTGCTTATATGGGGGCTTTTGGACGGGCTGCAGCATGTGGGTAAGTCTTTTGTCGGAAAAACGGTTGATAAAATAGCACACGTTCTTGAAATAACGGACACGCAGGCCGATCTTGCGGCTTTCCTTTTTCTGCTTCTATGTTGGCTGCCTGTGTTATTAGCGGTTTATCCGGGTTTTTTTGTCTATGATGCCCAGGACGAGTATATTCAGGTGGCGACCAGAACGTTTTCCACGCATCATCCGCTGGTACACGTATTGCTGCTTGGCGGGATGCTTTGTGCGGTTCATAAGATGACGGATTCCTACAATTTGGGTATCGTATGTTATATGGTTTTTCAGATGGCTGCCGCAGCCGGCGTTTTCACCTTCCTTTTTTCCTATTTGCGCAAAAGAAAGGTTTCCCGAGTCCTGCGCCTGATCGGCCTGCTGTGGCTGGGACTGTTTCCAACGGTGGTGATGTTCACCCTGTGTTCGGCGAAAGACGCGCTGTTTACCCTGGCGCTGCTGCTGCTTTTGATCTGCCTTTTGGAACTGGGCACGGATGGGGAGGCTTTTTTTGCATCAAAGGGCCGGCAGTTTCTCTATTTGGTTAGCGGCATGGCAATGATGCTTCTTCGCAACAATGGCTTTTACGCCTTTTTGGTGATGATTCCCTTATTGCTTCTCCTACAGAAGCATCATCGTAAAAGACTCCTGTTGTTGTCCGTCTGCGCGGTAGTGGGCTGCCTTCTTGTAAACGGCGGCTTGAAAGCGGCGCTCCATGCGGACGACTCCGAGTATCAGGAACTTTTGACGGTGCCGATCCAACAGCTTGCCAGGACCTACAAGTATGCGCCCGAGGCGTTTTCGGCGGAGGATCTGGAAACGCTGCATGAGGTTTTGGACGAGGAGGCGCTTTCCCTGTATACGCCGAGACTCTCCGACCCTGTCAAGTATCACTTTGATAATGCGGCGTTTGCAAAGGATAAGGGGCGCTACGCCGCGCTCTGGCTGCGCATCGGCAGGAAAAAACCCCTGATCTATCTAAATGCCTGGTGGATGACATCTTACGGCTTTTGGTATCCGAATACGGTGATCAATGTTTATGGGGGCAATACGGTTTTTACTTTTACTTATCAAGATAACTCCTACTTTGGTTATGAGGTGGAGTTGCCGGGCGTGCGAAAGAGCAAACTTCCTTGGCTGAATGAGGTGTACCGCAAACTGTCGCTGGAAGTCTGGAAAGAGAAGATTCCCGTAGTTTCCTGGCTGTTTTCTCCGGGCGCCATGTTCTGGCTTTATGCCTTCTTCTTTGCATTATTATTAAATAACAGGCGATACGAAATGATGTATCCGTTTTTGCCGCTTTTTTTGATTTGGCTGACCGTGCTGTTGGGGCCGACTTATCTGCCCCGCTATGTGCTGTTTTTATGGTATGCGCTGCCACTATTTTTAGGGATGGTGCAGCTGGGCCGCAGATGCCATACTGTTGCATGAATATACAAAAATGGTGATAATGATGAATAAAGCAGAGTAAACATTGAATGATATGCAGTAATATGATATGCTTTACGGAAATATGAGGAAAGGATAGGAATCGTTATGAAAACAAAGGTTTTTATTGACGGAAGCGAGGGAACGACAGGACTGCGGATCAACGAACGGTTTCAGCGCCGTGACGATATCGAATTGTTACACATCGATCCGGAACTGCGAAAGGATCCGGAGGAGAGGAAAAAGATGATCCATGCGTCGGATATCACGTTTCTGTGCCTGCCGGATGAAGCTGCCAGAGAGTCTGTCGCGCTGGCAGAAGGGGAGGATGTGGTGATCATCGACGCTTCGACTGCGCATCGGACGGAGGAAGGATGGGCTTACGGCTTTCCTGAACTGTCGGAGGCGCATAGGGCTGCCATTCAAAAAGGGAAGCGGATCGCGGTTCCGGGATGCTATGCGACAGGCTTCATTTCTCTGGTTTATCCGTTGATCGCGGGCGGGATCCTGCCGAAGGACTATCCGGTCAGCTGTTTTGCGATCTCGGGATACAGCGGAGCGGGCAAGCGGACGATTGCGGCTTATGAGAGCGGGGACAGGGCGGCAGAGCTGTCTTCAGGGAGAGAGTATGCGCTGACACAGCAGCATAAACACTTAAAGGAGATGCGCAAGATCACGGGGCTTGCGCGCACACCCCTGTTTTCGCCGATCATTGACGACTATTACAGCGG
>JAAGKN010000993.1_pt1 | contig 60228 bp, 51 predicted proteins | sample 6206371 | NCBI WGS metagenome assembly JAAGKN01 (sample SAMN11533720, study PRJNA540317) | gut metagenome | isolation source: fecal pellets from male and female animal of same cohort | host: Peromyscus leucopus | place: USA:CA | collected 2017 | reverse complement strand
CATTATACTGCATGTCTCAAAAAATAATCATTAAGAAAAACAATTATTGTTGTAAAAATGTTTCCATCAGAGCGTCTGTGCGTGTGTTGAATGGGAACAGGCATGGTCGCTTTTGCGGCTAAAAAGAGGTTGTGAGAAAAATCCCATTCTTCTCGCAGCCTCTTTTTTATTTTACAACCCGTTGGAACAAAGGGTGCAAAGGTTGCACTCCCATCTCTTTAATATGACTGTTGCTAGAGAAAAAGGATGCAATGTTGCACCTGTCTCTTCAATGCAATTATCGTTTTAGAAATGGGGTGCAACGTTGCACCCTTTTGAAAAAAATTGTCTTGGGCAGGCAGATTCATTTCCATCGGATTAAGGAAGAATTATGGTTATTACATTTTCAAGCATGAAAGGTGGAGTGGGGAAGTCCACCGATGCAGTGCTGCTGGCGAACAACTTGGCGGCAAGAGGTTTCAAGGTTCTGTTCTTCGACATGGACACAAACAATTCATCGACAATCTACTACACGATGGGAATTGCAAATGAATTTCCATTGCAGAATGTTGCGGAGGCGTTAAATCACCGGACGACAGACGGCTATATAGTCACATCGAGAATAAAAAACGTAGACATAGTTCCATCCTCCCTGCGTCTGTTTGACATACGGTCAATTGACTATCACGCCTTGAAAAAGACGCTGCCGCAGAAAGGGTACGACTTCATAATAATTGACACCGCACCAACTTATGACAACCTTGTTATGAATGCATTGTATGCGGCCGACTACATCTTTACGCCGGTGCAGCTTGACTTCTTCAACCTGACCACAACGAAATTTCTGCGCTCCCACCTTTATGATGAGCTTACCGAGCAGGTTGAAAAATGGTATGTGTTCTATACATTTTGGCAGGAGAGCCTTGCGTCCTTTGAGGATTCAATACAGTCGCAGTTTGCAAGAGTTTTTGAACAGGAATTCAACAACATTCTCATCGACATTCAAGTTCCGTCAACGCCGGCAACAAGGAAGTACACACAGACAGATGAAAAGGTTTCGATTGGTTCGAGGATGCTTGGAAGCCAGAGGCTTGCAAAGGCGTTCAACAAGCTGGCGTGTCTTATCACTGATTCTGAAAAAATCATAGATAGTTTTTAAGCGTGCAGCGCACTGTCAAGGCAATGGCATTGCGTTTTTATGGGAGGAGCAACGATGGCAAATCAAAGATTCAAGCATAAAGAGGATTACGCTGTAAAGCACTACAGAAGTTTTTATGAGGCTGCAAAGCAACTGCAAAATGAAACGGAAAAACTATTGTTCTATATCGCCTTGGATGAGTATCAGTTTGATGGAAAGCTTCCAAACTTTTCAAGTCCATCGTTAAAAGTTGCATTCACGCTTTCAAAGTCAAGGATTGACGTAGATGCGCGAGCGAGTAAAAACGGCTCAAAAGGCGGCGCGCCGAAAGGCAACAAGAATGCCGTAAAAAAAACAAGCATAGATGCAGAAAAGAAGGGGCAGGAGGCTTAAATGGCAAGGCAGCTGACATTGACAAAGCTGGGCGGCAAGGCGCCTTTCGCTGACGGCGGGCTGAAACTCAGCAAGCAGATGCAAATAAGCGAGATAGAGTCGCATGAAAAATTCCAAGCGCTCTTTAAAATTGACGACGATCTTTTGGACAGAATCGCAGGCTCTATGGAAAAGAGGGGCTTTGACAATTCCCAGCCAGTGCATATTTGGAAGGTCACAGATGAGGACGGAAATGCACACAACTATTTGATTGACGGCTACACAAGACTTGAGGCATGCAGGAGGGTTGGAATAGAAACAGTCCCCTATTATGAGGATGTGTTTTCAAGCGAAGAGGAGTGCTTCTTGCATGTGCTTCATTTGCAGGTTGACAGGAGAAACCTTGCTCCAGAGGAGCTCTTGAAATTCATAGAGGAACTTATGGGGTCTGACTATGTGAAAGGCATGAAGGGAAAAACTGCAAAAATAATTGCCGACACGCTGGGGCTTTCACAAAGAACGGTGAACAAGGCTATAAATGTCATAAAGAACGCAGATGAGGAAACAAGGGAAAAAATTGCATCGGGTGAAAAGACAATCAACAAGGCTGACAAGGAAATTCATGATTCAAAAAGTCAGGCGGGGGAGACTGTACAGACAGAGGAAATGATGTCTTCTGAAGACAATGAAGGCGAGGCCTTTTCTGATTTCGCGCCTGACACTGACTCGCTTTCCGACACCCCCTCTGAAGCGCTTTCAGAGGGCGGCGCGGGCTCCCCTGCAAGCCTGAATTTCAGCCACACAGACGGAGTTGAGCGGCCGCACCGAGATCCATGGGAGAGCGACGAGTACGACAAACGCCTCATCGAGAGGTACAGGGAGGGCAGAAAGGACGGCTGGGAGAGGGGGTTCTCCGATGGAGCGTACAGCGTCTGGGAGAGAATAATGGAGATGCTCCGCGAGGGGAAAAGCCAAGAGGAGATTGAAGGCTGCGACCTCTTCTCTGACTTCACCTTCAGCATAATCGCGCCAAAAATCGGGGCGGAATACAAGGGGGACTAGTGGCGGACATGGCAAAAGATGCGGACAAGGGCAAGGCGTGCATTCAGACCGTCTCGGTGCTGAACGAGCGGTTTTACATTGTCCGCATCGGAAACAAACGCTTTGTCCGCAAGTCACCCAAGTCTGCAAAAGAAATTCTTGAGGAGGAGAAAAATGAGTGCGACGGCGAAGCAAATCATTGAAGGGAGGAAGAAAGACTTGGAAGCGGAAACAGAAAAGTTTTTTCTATTCCTTGAGCAAGACAAAGAAAGGGAGCGGGAGCTGCATGAATTTGTCAACAAAATTTGTCAAGCCCAGTTACAACTGCCTGATTGTTGCGAAAACTGTCTTTTCAAGTGCAGAAAAAAGTGCCTGAAAGCGGAGTATGAGAAGGACATAAACTACAGGAAGTCTCTAAAGGTAAGGCTGCTGGAAAATTATTTTAGAATGGGGATTCAATGCTGAGGGCGTTGGCTAAAAGAAATCGCTTTGGGGCGTTCCGGCAAGGGGCGGAATGCGTGCGGACAAAGCAACGGGGAGGAACTGTAATGAAGATTTACATAGCGGGGAAAATAACGGGGGACAAGGACTACAAGGACAAATTTCTCCTTGCAGAAAAATCGCTCCGCCAGAAGGGGCACAGCGTGATGAACCCTGCATGGCTTGTGGAGCAGCAGGGCTTCACCTATTCAGACTACATGGACATATCCGACTGCATGAGGCGGAAATGCGATGCGGTGCTCATGCTTTTCGACTGGCAGAGCAGCAAGGGGGCGAGGCGCGAGCGGCAGAGGGGCATGAAGGAGGGGCAGGCAATCTACTACGACTTGAACGACATCCCCCTTGCAAGGCTGATGACATCTGGAGGGAAAGATGAGCGACATTGAAGCGATAAAAAGAAGGGTCGAGAAGCTCCTTGCGCTTTCCAAAAGCCCGAACATTGAGGAGGCGGACTCCGCGCTGAAAAAGGCAAACAGACTTATGGAGGAGCATAGCCTCTCCAAGTCAGAGTGCTTCGAGATAAAGGAGGAGCGGGCAAGAAGCGTCTGGGATGACGGTGACTGGAGGAACCTTTTGGCGGACTGCGTTGCGTGGCTTTACAACTGCGTGAAGATAACCTCCAAACGATATGCAAGCGAGGACGCGTACAGGCGGACAAGCTATGTTCACTTCTTTGGAAAGGACCTGCAAGCCTTTATGGCGATGAAGATGTTCGTCTATTTGACGGACTCCATTAAACGAATGTCCAGAAGCAAGAGGGGCGTTTCACAGAGCTATATTGATTCGTACAAGTTTGGCATGGCGATGAAGCTCATGGACAGGATTGAGGCAATGAGCGGCAAGGTTTCATGGTGCGAGACAAGGCACGATGAAATGCGGGCGGTGACCGCCTACATAAAGAGAAGTGCGCCCAATCTAAAAGAGGTGGAGGCAAGCTCTATGCCGCCGCCAAAAATTAGAAACAAGAGGGCGTGGCTTGCAGGGTTTGAGAGGGGGGATGAAATCAGCCTCAACAGGCAAGCGGAGGCGGGCGAGAGACTTTGCATCTCTTGACGCGCTCAAATTGGAGGTCGGATGATGAAAAAGACAGAGTGATGTAAAGGGGTGAATTTGTGTATCCAAAACGGAGGCGCAATCGATGACAAGGCGGTTGTCTTGAATTTGGATACGGTGGAATGGCTTGTTGGAGTGCTTTCTATTATATGGAAGGGCGAATTGTAGAGGGCAAGGCTTTCAATTGACGAGGAGGAGGAAGAATGACGAAAGGACTTTCGGAGGCGGTGAAATGGCAGCGGTAATTTCTATCGCCATAGTGATGGCGTTTGGCTTTTTCTCCATAGGGGCATTCCTTTTGACCTTGCCAAACAAATCAAAGCGCAAGGACGGACTATGAGATACAGCATATTTGAATACTCTCAGGAAAGGCTGCTGGAAAACGATCTTGATGTAGTGGACGCACTGATCCTCAACTGGTTTGTAAATTTCTTCAGCGGAAAGATGGAGAAGCGAATCTTCAAGGAGGGCGACGGGAGGCAGGGGCTGTATGGATGGGTGAAGCCATCAAAGATAATGGACGATCTGCCAGTCATAGGAATATCCAGCGACAAGGGGGTCAGGAGGCGGCTTGACGGTCTTGTGGACAGGGGAATCCTCAAGCGCAAGACGGTGCAGTTTCAAACGGGGAAGCGTTCATATTATTGCACGACGGAGCTTTATGACAGTCTTGTGAACATCAAGGCAGTTGCGGCCGCTCCTTTATGTTCGCAAAGGAACTCCAGTGCCTTTGCGGATAATTCGAGCGCATTGGAAAGCCCGCAAAGGACAAAAATGACCCTTGCGACAAACGGAGCGGCGAAAAAAAGTTCGCAAAGGAACTCCAGTGCCCTTGCGGATAATTCGAGCGTGTTGGAAAATCCGCAAGGGACAAAAATGACCTTTGCGAAAAGCGAGCCAACAGAAAAAGGCTTGCAAAGGCATTCAAATGCCTTTGCGGAAAGGAACTCCAGTTCCCTTGCTTTAAATGATTCTAGAACCAGTGATAATAAAACCACTGCTGCTGCTGAAGTTTTAAAGTCCTCTGAAAAAGTGTTTGGAAAAGATGCGTTTGACGAGGGCTTTCCGAAAAAGGCTGTGGAATTTCTTGTTGAGAGGGGGATGTCTGACTACGAGGGGTTCTTTGAGTTCATCAAGGAGCAAGTCGAGAAAAAAAAGGCTGAGAATCCACGAGGAATGGCATACAAGTTGATTTTTAGCCCTGACATTTGCAGGGAGTATAAAAACGAATGCGAGCGCATTCTTGAGAAAAAACGGGAGGATGAAGAAAGGGAGCGGGAAAAAAAAGAGCGGGAGGTGGAGTGTCCTGTTTGCGGGCTGAAATTTGTGCCGGACTATCTTGCAAATTGTCCCAGCTGCGCTTTTGAAATTCACGAATTTGAAAACGCAGAAGGCATTGCGAAATACAAAAAATACCTCAAGCTGCCGTATGAAGAGCGCAAAAAATATGACTTGGAGGTGATGGGCTTTATGAAAGAGCGGCCGCTTGCAGAGCGTCTTGCATACTTCAACTCCGAGGAAGGCAGAAGGCAAAAGATGGAGTTTTTAAAGGCGCTTGACAGAAAATACAAACTTACAGGGTAAAACTTACTTTAAATATAGTAAAACAAAGACATTAAGGAGGAAAAAAATGTCGGATTTAAATTCATTGGCAATTCAGGGAAGAATTGTGAGGGATGCAACCTTTAAGATTCTTGAAGGCGAAAGGAAGGTGGCGAATTTTTCAATCGCCTCAAACAGGATGAAAAGGAACAAGAGGGGGGAGTATGAGCAAGAAGCGTATTTCTTCCCTGTATCGATGTTTGTCAGCTCCGATTCATTCGCGCAGTTCCTTCGGAAGGGGCAGCGGGTCATCATCGAAGGCTTTTTGCGTCAGGACAGATGGGAGAAGGACGGGCAGAAACGCTCGGCAAACAACATAACGGTAAGGAAACTGCACTTGATCTTCGACCCGAAGAAGAACGGCAACGAGGAAGGCGGTCAAGAGGAATATGAAATTGAAACTCCAGACGAGGCTCTGCTGGAAGGGGAGGGCGTTGCAAACGAGTTGTATTTTGATGACGGCGAGTATGGCTCGGAGGAGATATTCTAAAAAAGCATGCCGTATCAACTAAAATCCTGCATCAGAAGAGTTTCCCGAATCCTGAACAGACGGCTTGCATTGTTTGCACGCATGCTTGACAGCCACTACACAATGCTTGCAGTTGTCGCCATAGGAGTAGCGGGCACTGCATTGTATTTTATAACAAGCTATGTTTGTAGATACAATTCGTTCGACTGGTGGAGGTGGAGGCAACGGGCGATTTTTGGAAGCGCAAGGCTATGGGCGGTCTTGCTGCTGTTGAAGCTAGCATTGAGGACATTTGGATGAACACCATAACAATATGTGGACAAGTTTTAGAGGATGCCGAAAGCGTTCTTGTTAAGAAAGGCGGCGAGGAAATGCCGCTGATAAAATTTCTCGTTGTAGACAGGGGCGTTCCATACACAAAGGCAGATCCGATGACAATAGAGGTGAACTTTGTAAGGGAAACGGCCATGCATATCTTCCCCTATATAAAAAGGGGCAAGGATGTTGTTGTGTCGGGGTGCCTTAAAAAGAAGAAATACACTGTAAAGCTAGGAATTGAAAGAGTCAAATTCTTCATATCTGCGGACTATGTAATTTTGACAGGCCAACCAAGCAAAAGAAGCTCAGAGGACAAAATGGAAGTCGGGAGGGAAGAGGGCAGGAGGTTTTTCAAATGGGGATAAAAATTCTCGTTGAGATAAGCGATGTTGACATGGAGAAAATAGCCGAGGAGTACGAGGCAAATTCAAGTTCATTTGTACATGAGTTCTTCAAGTCAGTGCTTGAAAAGACGGCAAAAAAGTGCCGGGAAATGGAAATCTCGGCGAGGCGGATAAAAGAAATGAATCCGCTTTCGATCTGAAGGGAGGGGCTTGACAGGTGAAGGACTTTAGAAATTTTCAGAATGTCAGGATCATTCTAGACGATGGAACAATAGCCAACGGAGACTACATCCTTGAGGGCGTGACAATAAGATGCAGGAAGGGCTATCTGAACGACAATGTGGATGAAACGGGAAGTGCGCAGCCAGCGATTGAAACCCATGATGGAGGACACAAAGAGCATTGGCGAAACGGACTCCTGCACTGTGAACGGGAGCCGGCAATAGTGGACGTTCATGACAAATATGAAGCGTGGTTTTTTGAGGGGAATGAAATTCCATCAAAGAGGTAGGCTATACAAAGGCATAAGGCAAGAGCCTTTGAAAGTGCGGCTCTCTCGCTCAATTGTAGCGGAGGGGTGCGCTGCAATTTAATTGGGATGTGAAATATGGAAAAGAACGCAGAGTCAAGGCTGTCATCGCCGATTAGAATTCGCCTCACAAAAACGCTTGACAAGACCGTCAGGGCAAAAGCCATGGAGAAGGGGCTCGGCGTGTCTGAATTTATAAGGCAGGTTTTGGAGCAGTACCTTGACAACGCATTCTCCGACACCGCGCTTCTGAACCACACCTTGTCAGAACACAACAGGAAGATTGACTACTTGGAGAGCAAGGTTGATCTTGCGGCGATGATTGTAATGGAGCTGGCGCGGCATCAAATACGGCATCTGCCTGAAAAGCAGTTTATGAGCGAAGACATGGTTGAGAAGCGGTACGAGAAGTTCATGCAGGACTGCGCAAAGTCCTTGAGCGGAAACCATCGGGGAGTTTTGGAGGGAATGGTGCTTGACATATACGAGCGGACAGGAGGCGAGATGTAATGGATGCGTCCATAAATGAAATATCGCAGACGGTCAAGCAGGAGAAGTGGCTTTTGAACCTTGAGCATGATCTTCGTGAAATCAAGGGGTTCCTTGAAAAGCCGGAGGTGACTGACATAGCGATAGGACATGAAGGCCGTCTCATCGTTGAAGGCATTGGAATGGGGAAGGTTTTCACGAGCATCTACTTTGACGAGGTTGAAACAAAGCGCATAATCCTTGCAAGCGCAGCCGTTCTTGGGGTGACCATTGACAATGACAATCCAGTTGTCGAGGGGGTCCTTCCAAAGTGGAAGTGCCGCGTCGAGGGCATACTTCCGCCGAGGGCGGCGGAGCGTCCGATGTTCTTCATAAGGAGGCCGAGCGAGAAGGTTTTTTCCCTTGAGAACTATCTTGACGAGGGGCGAATAACACGGGAGAAATACGACCTTTTGATAGAGCACATAAAGCGGCAGTCGAACATTGTGGTGGGCGGCGAAACCGGCAGCGGAAAGACAACGCTTGTAAAGGCGATAATAGACAAGATGGTCGAGTTTACGCCCGACCACCGCTTCTACATCGTGGAGGATGCGGGCGAGATTGTCTGTCATGCAAAGGATGTCGTTCCGATCTACGCCGCGGGAAAGGACTGCATAAAGGCTGTTGGAGCGGCCCTCCGATGCAATGTTTCGCGCATTATATTCGGCGAGCTTCGATACGGCGACGTTGCGAACGAGCTCTTGAAGTCATGGAATTCAGGGCATAGAGGCGGAATAACGACAATACACGCCAACTCCGCCCTCACGATGATAGCGAGAATCCGCGACCTGCTGAGGGAGGTCATAGTCGGGGAGCTGCCAGATGTCTCAAAGTCAGTGCAGCTTCTGATTCACATGATTCCAACGGAAAGCGGCCCGATTGTGAATGAGATGGTGGAGACCCATCAGGCGGAATCGCAAACGTTCATGGAGGAGCTGGAGAGCAACAACTTGATATAGGAAGCAGGAATGCAGTCTGCAAGCTGCGAGTCTGCAAACGATGAATCCGCTTGCAACATAAAGTTGCAATGCAAGGCTTTTTATGGGAGGTGAACGGAAGACTATTTTTACGGAAGCACTCTGTTTAGACAGCGCAAGGCGATGATAGGCGAGGCTGTCTCTTTACTGCGGATGTTGTCCGCAGACGAAGCGTATGAATGTTTTGAAGCAGTATGAAAAAAAAACATGATCTTTCAGATGAAAGTAATGGAGGAAATCATTTTATGGAAGAGCAATACAAAACGGTTCTTGCGGAAAGGGCAAGGGAAGTGAACTTTAAAGGCGTAAACTGGAGGGTGCTGGCGATTTTCGCTCTGCTGCTCCTTGTGGCTGCGTCTCCCATATTCGCACAGTCGGGAGGAAGCGAGACGGTGGAGGTGCTTGACAACTTTTCAACAAAAATACTTGGCGTGCTGAATTCAACTTGGCTCAAGGTGGTGCTTGTCATCGCGCTGATTGGAGAGGCGTTGGGCATTGTTGTCGGGGGGCAGCAAGGCGGAGGGCAGACGGTGAAGAAGCTTATGCCGTGGGTAATCGGCACGATTTTAATTCTGTGCGCCACAGGGATAGTGAACTTCTTCTTCAACGGGAACTCAATCGAGGCCCCACAGTAATCGAATGAAAATGTCTGCGGAGGGGAGGGCTGCATGTAACAGAATCCTCCGCAGCGTGCAATTTTGGCGGCGCGAGGAGGCGCAACACCATTATGGAAGAGGTTTCTGTATACGACTATGCAACGCATGTTCACAGGGTTCTTATGGAGCCAAATGTGATAATGGGAATCGGCATAATGCCGGCAATGCTCATTCTCGTTCTTACAATTGTGCTGATGAACCTTGTGAGCATTTGGACTTCAATTATAGGCATCGCCATGTTTTTGGTTGCAAGGACGGTCTGCAAGAAGGATCCGTATATGCTTGAGATACTCCTTGAGCGGCTGATGATTCCTGACATTTGGAGCGCATGATGAAGATACCGCATTTGAATATGAGGCAGTTCAAGGAACGGCAGAACCATCTGAAGTATGTCCTGCCGTACGCCTTTATGATTGATGACGGAGTGTGTCTCTTGAAGGATGGCGCATTTATGACGACATATCAAGTTGAATATCCAGATTTGGAAAGTTCAGCCGCCTCCGACATAGCGGGCGTTGCGGCAATTTTCAATCGGAGCATTATGACGCTTGCAAAAAACGAAGGGTGGGCGGTGTTCTTTGATGTTCGCAGAGTCAAGACAAGGGAATACCCCGCAGGAAGCTTCACAAATCCCGCGGGCTGGCTGATTGACCAAAGGCGGGCGGAAAATTTCCACAACTACGGGGAGCATTACACAAGCAAATACTATATATCGTTTGTCTATCAACTTTCAAACGATGTGGAGGAAAAAACGACAAGAATTTTCTTCAAGGGCAATGGCAGGAATGAGAAAATGCAGGATGGAAAGCGAAAAACTCCATTTGGAACGAAAAACCTCGCCGCTGTGCAAAGAGAGTGCGACATATTCCTTGACGAATGCGCAAAGGTGATGGGATCAATGCAAAACAAGCTGTGGATTTACCATCTGGACAATGCGGAGCTGTTCAGCTACATAAAGTCCAGCGTTTCCCTCGATGAAGAAAATTTGATATACCCTGAGGGAACGTTCTTTTTTCTTGACAACTACATATGCGATAAGAATGTGGAGACATCCATGCCGCTAAAAATCGGAGATCGCTATGTTCCCGTCCTTTCCGTTATGGATTTTCCCGACAAAACCTATCCTGCAATTTTCGATGGCTTGAACAGAACCATGCAGGAATACAGGTGGACAACGCGATTCATTCCGCTTTCAAAGGAGGCTTCCCTGCGTGAGTCAAAAAAATACCAGGACAAGTATTTTTCCAAGAGAAAGTCGGGGCTGACGCTGTTCACTGAAATGACAATGAATGTTGAGATTGACAAGGTGGACCAGGGTGCAATTGCCATGGAGGCGGAGGCAAGCCAAATAAACGAGGACTTGACAATGGGCAGCTTTGTGCTTGGCTACTACACCTCAAACCTTATGTGCTGGGACAAAAACCTGGAGCGTGCAAAGGAGAAGTCGCGGCAGCTGCAGCAAGTTGTCCGCGCGTGTGGATTTGGCGTTATGGAAGAAAACATCAACAACTTCAACGCCTGGCAGGGAATGCTGCCCGGCAACGTCTACGCAAATGTTCGCCGTCCGTTGCTGTCAACGCAAAACCTGTCGAATGTCATACCGCTCTCGTCAGCGTGGCAGGGCAATGCCTGCAACGACTTCACGGAGGAGACCTGCGGCAGCTCCACCCCCTTGTGCGTGTGCTCGACAAGCTACGGAACGCCGTTCTTCCTGAACCTGAACAAGCGGGATGTCGGGCACACCTTCGTCTTCGGACCGACTGGAGCGGGAAAATCAACGCTTCTGTCACTGCTCATGGCACAGGCAACAAAGTATGCGGGCGCAAACATCGTCTGCATAGACAAGCAGCTTTCAAGCCGCGCATTTATGGTGGCGAGCGGAGGCGTTTATGTGGAGCCTGGCAAGGATGCGGTTGCGTTCCAGCCCCTTTCAGAGCTGAAGAACCCCGATGAATGCGGCGCAGAGGAGTACACGGAAAGCGTTCTGTGGTGCCAGCAATTCATAGAGGGGCTTTTAGTGCAGCAGGGAATTGAAACAACTCCTGCGATGAGCAAGGTCATAACGGAAACGCTGCGACTTGTCTCAACCAAGCCGAACAAGGATCTCTCGACATTCCAGGAGTACGCCATGTACCAGGATCCGCACACTGGAGAGAACACGATACAACTGGGGATAGAGCCGTACTGCATGGGAGGGCAGTTCGGCTCTATTTTTGACGCGGACAGAACAACGATGAACCTTTCAAAGCTGATGACAATTGAAATGGGAAGCCTTATGCGTCTGTCGGAAAAAGCCGTTGCGCCCGCCCTGTTCTACATCTTTCGCTACCTTGAAAAGCTTTGGAATGTTCCGCAAGGGGAAAGGCAGCCCCTGACATTTCTATTTCTTGACGAGGCGTGGCTTTACCTTCAGCATCCAATCTTCGCGAAGTTCATCCAGGAATGGCTTCGAACTTTGAGGAAGAAGAAGGTGTTCTGCATATTCGCCACCCAGGAGGTGAGCGCGGCATCGAAGTCGTCATTAAAGGAGACGATAGATCAGCAGTGCCTGACAAAAATATACCTCGCCGACGAGTCCGCGACCAACCCCGCGCTGGCAAAAAGCTATGCGGACTTCGGGCTGACAGAGAGCGAGATTGTCGCCATATCCAACGCGCAGATGAAGAGGGACTATTACTTTAAGAACCCGGACGGCTGCCGCATGTTCAGCCTGGACCTCGACGACTTTCAGCTTGCGCTCATTTCAAGCGACCATGAAATTCTTGACAGCCTTGAAAAGGAGCACGGGAGAAACACCACGAATCCGCTTGCCTTTGAACTGCTTGATGCCGTGAGACAGAAATACAAGAGGATTGGAAGGGACGCAAGAGCGCTTAACTGGGAGAAGTACCGCGAAATGCTTTGTGCAGTGCAAGGGTAAATTGGCGGCAAAAAACATTCAGAAAATATTCAGGGGGAATTCAATATGACAAGACAAAGCAGGGCAAGGGGGATTTTTTTCTCCGCTTGCATTTTGTGGGCAATCCTTGTGATGCCCTTTTGTGCAAGGGCGGATGCGCTGGGCATACAGGACACGGTGAGCAACGGATTGCTTTCATCGATACTGGGCGTAAATTCATCGCATCTTGTTGAGACAATCGGCAACGGACTGACAGCAGTGGACGAACTTTATGGAATATATGACAATGTGCAGAACACGATAACGCAGATTGAGAATCAATACAAGCAGATTAAAATGGCGGTGGAGAACGCAAAGAACATAGACTGGGAGAACATCAAGTTTGACGGCGACTTTGACATAAGGGATGAAATCAAGGATGCGAACAAGAGGGTGAACCGCCTGTTAAACCAGGCGCGCTCAATAAAAAGCGCATTGACAACAAGCATAATAAACCTTCCTGGCGGGGCAAAATACTCCCTGGCGGATATGTGCGGATTTGGAGACGCGAGCAAGGACATTTTTACGGCATCTGCGGACATATACGGCTATATGAGCGGCACAGTCAAGAGCGCAGTGAAGACTTCAATAGGAAAGGCGGACCTCACGGAAAAGCAGCAAAGGGCGATATTCTCAAAATATGGGATCTCTCCTGCAAACTATTATTTTCTTGTGCAAACGGAAAATCAGATGAGAACTGCAATAGCAAACACAATAGCATGGACGCTTGACGAGGCGAAGGAAATGGAGGTGGAGCAGTCAGACAACACCACGAACGCCATAGTGAGCGCCGCACAGGCAAGCGTTGATGAAAATGGAAGCATGACGCAAGGGGCGGCGAACGAGGCGGTTGTGCTGCTCCTGCGCAATCTTTCATCGCAGCTTTCGGACCTGAAGATGGTTATGAGGGAGGCGGCGGGAGTGTCATCCCACAAGCTGCTCTATGATCTTCAGGAGAAGGAGGCGAAGGCAAGCCAAAAGTATGCAAAGGAGAAGATGGACAACTACACAGAGAACAAGGTCCCCGCATCGTTTACATCAGGGCGTTCAAAAAAGAGGAAAAAATAGGGAGGCTGTAGAATATGGATCAGGCGGCATGGATAGACAAGCCGGTTGTTGAGGCTTTAAACTATTTTCAGGGGCTTTTGGCGTACTTCATAAATTTCGCGAATCTCTATGGCAACATCATAGGGCTTGTCGGGCTTCTTTGGACAGCCTTCAGGCTTGTAAACTCAAGGATAGGCGTGAGGGAAACATTTTGGGACACATTCTACAAATGGATGATATACCTTGTCCTGCTGAATGTCTACCAGCCGCTGACAAGCGGCGCGATGATGCTTGTCAACAAAATTGCGCTGGAGGCAGGAAACGGGATGGAGACAATATCGCAGAACTTTTCAAGCCTTAGGGAGGCCATAGAGAAAGACCTTGAAGCGTTTGACATGTGGAAGGCCGATTTGGAGGATGTCTTAAGCAACAAGCTCGGAGTGTCCGTGGAGATCAGCGTGCCGTCTGACAATCCATACTCCTTGAATAAAAAAAATGTCAATACGCAGGTGAAATCGCAGGTGGAGGCCGCAAAGGAAGTTCTTCCGAAGCAGGATGTGAAGCTTATCAAGCAGAGCCTCGAAGACGCCTTCAAGAATATGCCTGAAAAGGAGGAGTCTGTATGGGGTTCGCAAACGCTTGAGATGCTGAGCCAAATATTGGTCGAGCGGGACACGGAAGGCAACGCCGTAAACGACAACACCGCCGCATACATAGTGGACACGGACAAGCTCTTCTTGAAAAACAACAATGGAGATGACACCCCCTTCCTCTCCGCATCCGCGATATTCGGGGTTGGGCTTCTTGCAGGGCAATGCCTTATTCAAAAGGCGAGCATGGAGCCGGACAATTCTAACATCAGTGAAGATGGCGAAGATGCAGAGGATGGGTCTGACGGCTGGCATCCGTTCAAGGCGATAGGAGACTCAATAAACAGGCTCGTAAATAAAATAGTGGCATTGGTGCTCTTTGTCATAATTATTGGCAGCGTTGCATGCGCAATAATACAATATGTGATGTGCATCCTCGAATTTATCATAGTGCAGGGACTGGGGGCGTTTTTCATACCGTTCTATTTATTTGACGGCACAAAGGACCTGCCAAAGAAGCTGGTTCCAGTGTTCACGGGGCTGCTGATAAAAATAATCGTTATGCTTGTGTGTCTTGTGTTCATCATATACCTTTGGCTTGCGTTCGTGGGGGACATGATAAGCCCCGCCAACGGCGGAATATTGCATCCGTCAACGATAGCGGAAGTTTTATTCACCGCGCTGCTGTCGCTTATTTTGACCAGCAATGCGCCGAAAATAGCGATGACGCTTCTCACAGGTCAGCCGCAGCTTTCAATGGGAGAATTTATGGCGGCGGTTGGAACGCTTGCTGGAGGGGCGATGGCGGCGAGGAACGTTGCAGCGACAGCCGCATCTCCGCTTGCCGCAGGAGTCAAGAACAAGGTGAGCGCAGCAAATGAAAGGCATGTTGCTTCTGGAGCCGCCAAGTCAAATACAAAAGCCGCGCAGGAAGCGCGGTTTGATGAATCGGTGGGAGGAAAGCCTGGAAAGGATGCAACGAAGGCGGAGAAAAAGGCATATAATGCAGAAAAAAAAGCCTACATGAAGGAGCATAAGGATGAATTTGCCGCCGAGAGGAAGTCGGCGGGCAAAAGCGCAAGCAATGCGGTTAGGGAGCAGCAAAAGGCGAACTATGCGAATGCAGGCGGCATAGCGGGCACGGCGGGAAGAGTGTTTGCGCATTATGGCGGCGCGGCTCTTTCTCCCATTAGCACCGCTAAAAACGGGCGAAAGTACCAAAGCCCGAAGAAGGATCCAAGTGGCATGGACCTTGCAAAAATCGGACAGGAAAATGCAGGAGATGGAAAGCCTAAAGCCTCTCCGGAAAAGAATGGCGTAAAGGACAACGCTAGCGGAGGCGGCAAGGGCAATTCACTTCCTGACAAACTGACGGAGGGCAGGGGGCATGTGGTTTCATAGCGGAATGGCTATGGCTCTAACACCGCCCTTGCTTCAGAAAGGATGCGGCCGTAGACGCTTTCATCGGTTGACTCAATGAACAGCGGTCGCATCTTGCTTGACATGGAGAAGCTTGCAATGCTGCTTGGCAGGGCGAACCCCTTTGTCTTCGCCCCCTCAAGGGCAATTCCCTCTCCATCAGCCGCTATGACCGGAACGCCGACTATCTTTTTTGTTTTTGCAGAAAAGCTTTTTTTCGACAGCACGAGCACCTGCCTTCCCTGAATGTTCACAATGTCCCCTCGTTCAGGAATGAACGGCTCGGTGGAGGCGGGGGCTTCCGGCAGCTCTCCATCCGTGAAAAACTCTATGGGGTCTGTGTCCTTGCAGCATTCGCGGATAAAAGCTATGCTCGGCTTCGCCCTGTACACCACGCACATATTGTATGCCGCAGCTTCAGCGATTCCATAGAGCTTTTCCAGCTCACGGTAGTCGTTCCTATGCTTCAACACAAACGCGCTGTTCTTTGACGCATCCCATTTGGGCAGCAACCTCGGCTCATATGGAAGAGGCTCGTCCGTGTAAAACAGCCATTCAATCGGCGCAATAAGATGCGTTGAAGAGGAGATTATCTTGTATGTGGGATGCGCCTCCCCCAATGCAATTCTATAGATTATGGAATGATTTAGATTGTTTTCAAGGCACCACGCTCTGAGCTTTCTTCCCTCTATGAGCGTGATGAGCTTCTCCTGGGCGTATGTGATTCTTTCCGGCTTTGACTTTAACATTTTTCCCCCATTCTGGAAATTGAAATAAAAAGGCTGGTTTCATTCTAAAACGCTTCACACCTAAATTCAAGGGTTTTGTTTGATTGAGCTTTTTGATATTACAAATTGCGTTTTTTTAATGTATTTTAGCACCTTTTTACAATGCAACAAATAACTGCTTCAACAGGTACGGTTATTATTCTTATATAGACAACACCCCTTTTCCTAGTCATAAATCTTTCTTCTGTGCCCGATCTCAACAACCAAAATAATCAACTCTCGATCCCTAATCTCACAAAAAATTCTGTAAGCACCAACACGATAACGCCAAAGCCCCCTCAAATTACCAACAAGAGCCTTGCCACGAACACGCGGATTTTCCAGTTTTTCAATTTCAGCCAAAAAATCAACAATCTGCTTTTTGACAGAGTTGTCAAATTTTTTTAACTGTTTTTTGGCGGTATCTGTAAGATCGATTTTCACAATCCAAATTCCTCGCGAACTTCATCAAGCGACCAAGTGCGCTCGCCACTCTTGTGAAAAGCCTCCAAAGCGGTAGCGGCGGCTTCATAGTCTGCCTTGTCTTCCATGCACTCGTTCAAATATGTTTCCAAAGCCTTGGACATAAACCAAGACCGAGAACAGCCGCGCTCCTTGCAATAAACAGTAAGAGCATCTAGAATGTCAGATTTCACACTGAAAGACATGCTTCGTACATTCTGCATAAAAGCCTCCCAAAATTCAGCCCCAAAGGGCCAGCATTTGATACTACAAATAGTACCTTTTTAACATATTTTAACAATTTTTAACAATTTATCAAGAGTTTTTGGAACAATTTATTTGACAAATACTGATATTGCAAATTGTGTGTTTTTTTTTAATGTATTTTAACACCTTTTAACAATTCAATAAATATTTGTCAAATTTCTTCTTAAAAGCGACTTTCTGCTTCACTTTCATTATTTTTATCCAGCTTCTCGATAAGCCTTGCCACCCGCCCTTTCCAAATGTGGCTTATTGGTTCGAGAAGTTGCGCGGAAACCTTTGCGAACACGCTTCTTTCCGTTTTTACAAGGCGCGAGTGCACTTTATGCGCCTCTATAACCGCACTTTCAACGGGGCTTGAAAATCCAATCTTGATGCAGAAATTCTCCACATCCTTAAAGCCATCGCTGAACGGCGTGATTATGCATATTCCATGTATTGAAGCGTCCACAATCGCGCAGGGCTGGATGATTTTTTTTGCACGCACAAATATTTTTTGCTCAAGGCTTTCAAGCCCGAACTTTTTGCAGTTCTCCCTTCCAATTGAAATGCGCTCCTCCTTTCTTCTTCCATATTTTTCATCCTGCCTTTCAAGGCTTTCAAATTTGCCGAACAGAACCTCCACCGCCTCGTCTTCAATTCCCCCCAAAAAGGCATCGCACCAGTCAACGCCGGATTCAATGATTTCTAGAGGAACGCTGTGGACTGTGTTTTCATCCGTCACTATCTTCAGATGAAACGCGCCGCCTGAAAGCTCCACTGGCGACATCAAAGAGAATGAAAGTGCGCCTCCCTTGATTTTTCGCAAGAAACAAACATGCTCTGCAACTCCATTTGACAGTGACATTGAAACAACGCCCATGTCCTTTAGCATTTCCCCGGTGACATTCATTTTTCGCACCTCTTGTTGAAGTCTTCGAGCGTCCACATCACGAAGGTTCTGCTAGCCCTCCGGCACTGGATGGCGGCGGAGAGTCGCATCCAAAACTCAATTGACATTTTAAAGGCCGTAAACTCGTCATTTTTTGTGAGACAGTGCAGCATGCGCTTCAAATCGTCAATCCTTCTGCCTTTCGCCTTGAGGATTAGACAAAGCGGCGAGCGTACGCCAGGCAAAAAAAGCCTCTCTCCGTCTCCATCCTGCCAGCCTGTGACAATGTACGCCCTTCTGAACTCTCCAAAGGTATAGAAAAGGGCGACCGCAGTTCCTCCAAGAAATTCGAACCGCAAAAATCCTCCGTCTCCGCACTCCATAGGAACGCGTATCTTCAAGCCCTGTGCAAACAATGTGTAGGAAACGGATGCATTTTGAGGAACATCAACAACTATATTTTTCCGCATATAAAAAGTATAGGGCAATTTTCGATTTATTACAATATTTTAAATTGTACATAAAATCTATTGCATAATAATTTTTCAAGGTGTATAATATTGCTTATTATACAAATATTTTATTTATTCTGATAGAAAAACCTCCCTCGTTCGGAACTCCTAGGGCGAGGGGTCTGCCAGAATCTCGCAAGGCTGAAGGAGAATAGATGGAAGACTTTGAAAGCGCATTCACAAACAAAAACAACTACACATTAAACTCTTTTTCCCAACTCTCAACAGTCTTAAAAACGGGTGAAGCGCTTTCAGTGAGAAATCCTGCTTTGGGCGAAGTCGAAATTCGCTTTGGTGAAAGAAACGATGGATTGGCACATATCATTTTGCGCCGCATAGAAGAGCGCACCCACAGAACGCAAGGCAAAGAAACGCTTGATGTTGCCTCGAAAAAAGTCACTATGATTCTTGAACTTGTGAAAGAGGCTGCGGAAAAAAAAAGAAGCGGTAAAAGCTCCAAACGGGAAGTACAACGCCGAATTAAACGGAATCAAAGTCATTATAGGAAAGGATGCCGAGGGAAAGTATGTTGTAACAGGATTTGACAACAAGCAAAAAAAAGAGGCGACAGAAGCCATAGATGCGGGAATCGCAAAATATGGATATTCGCCTGAGTTTCTCGACATGTACGCTCAGGTGGGTGCTGTTTACGCCTCTTATACTCAGAAATTAACAAAGAATATTAACTTTGTCAAGCAAATAAAAGCCAGGGCAAATAAAAACGGAAAAGAGGTGGGAATGGAAAAAGCAAAAACAACACAGAGGGAAAGTATGGAACGCATTCAAGAGAGAGAAGATGTCGCGACAAAGTTCGTACTTGAAAAGCTAAAGAATGCGGGCATTGAGGTCGTGACAGACAAAGATGAATTCAACAGGATCTTGGAGGCGGAGAAGTTCCTGCAAAAAATGATTGAGGCGGGCGAGAACCCTGAAAAAATAGAGCGTCAGAGGCAGCGTGTAAACGGACTTGTCGCCAGTCAGGAGACGATGAACCTTTCAGACGACAACATTGCAAACGCCTTCAAGCAACTGGACAGGTCGCTTCGCTTCAACGCCAACTTTGAAATTCAAAGCGAAGGGCTTGGCGAGGAGGTCTCCGTTTTTCCAGGCTCGACTGGAAAGCACGGACTTGGCATCCGCCACATAATTGAGGAACGGACAAAAAAAGACAATCTCACCCTTGACGAAATAACGGCACTGTCCGCATTGATTGTCGACGCGGTGCAAACAGGCGACATCACACGCGATAGTGAAAATAGATGTGAAATTTCTAAAAGTGGAATTATCGCAATTGTAAGAAAAGACTTTGACGACAAGCATCAGAATTGGATATTGACAGGATTCCATTGTAAAGGTGAAAACATAGAAAAAAACAGAGAGGCGACAGAAACCATACAGACGGTTATCGCCAAATATGGTCAATCGCCTGACTACTCTTATTTCCGCAGTCAGGTGGGAGCTGTCGTTGCCTCTCTTGATTTAAGTATATCACAAACTCCAACAAAGTCAAGCGGCGTGTCGAAAATAGCAAGCCAAAGCAATGAAACGGCGGTGAAGGACAGCTCAATTTCGGTGACCTCCCTGAAGACTGAAACCATCAACAGGAGGGCTTCAATTCTTTGTCCAAGCGACACCTACAGGCTTCTTTCCCATGTCAAAAGCGAGGATCAGGAGCATTTCGGAGTCATTTTGCTGGACGCGGCTCACAATGTAAAGGCGGTAAACACGGTGTCAGTCGGAACGATAAACAGGTCTTTGGTTCACCCAAGAGATGTTTTTTCAGAGGCTGTAAAGGCGAAGGCCGCCGCAATAATTGTCTTTCACAACCATCCGTCGGGAAACCCGTCTCCTTCCGATGACGACCTGAACACCACCCGCGCATTGCTAAAGGCTTCTGAAGTCGTGGGCATTCCAATTCTCGACCATGTAATAGCGACGGAAAGCAGCTACTACTCATTTTTAGAGCATGACATATTGGATGACTTAAGGCGGGGAACGGAATTTCTCATCAAGGACAACCAAACATACGGCTTCACTCACAACGGCAAAGTCTATCTTAATCCTGAGATTATGAATGCCAACGCCGCAGTCCATGAGTACACGCACCTTTGGGACAAATACATGCAGAACTCAAACCCTGAGCTTTGGGAGCGGGGGAAGGAAATCCTTTCCAAAACACATCTTTGGAGCGAAGTGAAGGCAGACCCGAACTACGCTGACATTTCAAATGACGACGACTTGATTCTGTCCGAGGTTCACAGCCGCATCTGCGGAAGAATTGCAGAGCAGGTGCTTGAAAGGATCGCAAGGGAGGACGGCGAAATTGCAAGGGACAAGGCCATCGACTGGGACAGGGCAGCAAGTGAATATGTCGCCGCAGAATTTTTAAGCAAAGCCGAACTTGGCAAAGAAAGCTATACCGATGACCATATAAAAACTGAGTATTTGAAAGCGTTTTTATCGATGCCAATGAAAGATTTGATGAATGAAAAGCACATTGCTTTAGAAAAATCGCAAGGTGAAAATATTGAAATAAAACCTGAAGAGCTGGATATTTCCGAGCAAGAGCGGGCGGAGTTCAAGGCGGTTGTTGAGAGAAGTCCATCGGAGGCGCGGCAACTGCAAAAGGCGTTTGAAATCGCGCTCTACAAGAATCCGTCTCCTCTCGTTGAAGTGCCGCTCACGCGTGAAAACTACAACACGCTTTATCCACAGGGATATGTTGAAACGCCGATTGAAACGGTGAAGCTGGGGGAGCATCAGTTTGAAAAATTGCAACGGAGCGACAGGAGCAACCTGCTTTTGGCGGGCTATGAGACACTGACAAAGCCGTCAATTGTGTTCGATCTCTATAGCATCGACAAGACGGATGGAGAGCTCAAGCCGGTTCATGTGTACGGAAAGTCATTTTACAGAACAGAAAGCGGACATAAAAGAGTCGTGGAGTCTGTGATAATCTTTCGTGATGATGAGAGCATAGCCATAGGAATTTACAAAAAGGATGCGAATAATTTTGTCAAGCAAATAAAAACGGCTGACGACATCATCTATTGCGATGAAAACATCAGCCGAGTGGCCTCGCTCATCTTAAAAGACGGGGGAGACCATGTGCGACTTTACGGTATAAATACCGAAGCCATTAATTCAAGATACAACGCGAATGAAATTTTGTCAACACAACAATTCGTAGACAAAGAAGAAATTCAAAAGCTGGTTGAGCCAGTCAAAAAGGAGAACGCCATGAAATTAGAAGAAGGGGCAACGGTTTCGGAAGAAATGACAAGCATATTGCAAGAGCCGAAAGTCGAAATAAACGGCGAGATGACCGAATCTCTCCCGCTGCTGAATGAAAACAGATGGATTGACGGCAGAGAAATGCCCGTGTGGATTATTGCAAATGCAATTGACTATATCAATGAAAAAACGGAGTGTCCTGCAAGCAAAATCGCTGACATTGATTCAATCCCGGAAGAAGTCAGAAAAGATGCGATTTCTGTTGCACTAAAGAACCACATTAAGGACGGGGAGTATTCCTACCTGCTGGATTCAAAAAACAACCTGCGGCAGGAGGCCTTTGACAGAGAGGTAAAACGCCTTGACTCTAATTTCAAGGACACCGCCAAATTGATGTTTGAAACGCTTGACGAGGAAAACACAATGCAAAATAGCAAGGAGGAAAAAACTATGGAAGCAACTGAAAAACAGGACGGGAAGGCAAACGGGGGAGTGAAAAATCTAGATGTTATGGATGTCATTTATCTGCTTGAGGAGGCGGGGGTTGAAACGTATTTTGAAACACCTTTTGAAAAGCTAATCTCACTAAAAATAGGAATGCCTCTTGGTAATTCTGAATATACTGAATATGAGCTTTCGATTGGTGATTTTCTAGATGCGAATGACATAGCTAGAAGAACATTGAATTTTGGAAAACATTTGGAGGATTATTGGGGCACGCCCAATCAAAAAATTAAAGATTCCATCGGTAATGTATGCAAAAAAATTGAGGAAAGAGAAGATGAAGAATTTTCTTTTAAAGATGTCTTTTCTTTCTTTAAAGAGGAAGGCTTTAGAACAACTTTAAAGAATGTGTCTGAGATAAGTTTATTCGTAAAAGGGGAGGCTGATAATTATGAGAACATAATTAAGTTCCAAGATGCGAATGATTTGGCTGCAAAAATAATCGAGCTTGGCAACAACTTTTCAAGGGACGAATATTACAACAAATACGAGAGGGATGATAATGGGGAAAATATGGAGGCTTGTGGTGAAATGTTTGGCATGGGTGTTGGCGAGGTAAATGAACATCTTAAGGATTTGGCAGACAAAGTGGGGAATATTTTTGATGATGTTTGCAGGAAATTGGAAGAAAGAACAATGGTTGCGGAAAGCAATTATCAAAAAAAGGAGGAAAAAACTATGGAGACCAAAAGCATTGATGAGGGCGCACAAAAAAAACACAACTCGCTTTACGATGTAAAGGCAGTCCAAAATAAAACGGAAAACAAACCTATGGAAACAACTGAAAAACAGGACAGAAGAACAGTTGCGGATTTGGATCTTGAATATCAAAGCAAGGCATCTAAAGTCGCGGATTTAGATCTTGAGTATCCATACAAGAACAGACTTTCAGAAAAGAGCTTTTCAGGGAAGTTTGTTCCAGACAACAATGCACGGCTGATTAAAGAGGCGATAGAAAGCAACACCGCGCCGTTTCTCCCCGATGAAAGAGGCGAGATTAGCGCACACCCCATTGTCAACGCAAACACGGGGTTCTGCCTGAACCTAAAGGACTTGCTCCCCCTTCAGGTCAAGCAGGAGGCCACCATTGTCATCAACAAGGACGGGCAACCCGTGTTTGACAACACCTACTACTCTCCAATCGTGGCGACAAAAAAAAGCATAGATGCCGCGCACACAAGCATCAAGCCAGGGGAAAGGGGAGTGTTCTTCAACTTCAAGAGGGCGGACGGAACGATTGGCACATCGCAGTACTTCTTTCCGGAGCAAACGGAGCATCCTGAAAAGGTCATACAGAATGCAATTGAAAAAATGAGGGCGAGCCACGAAGGCAGGGGCAATGAAAACGGCATAATCACTCAAAAGACCATAAAAATCACCTCGTCCGAACCAAAGGAGTACCTGGCAAAATATCAGGCGGCGATGAGAACAAATTCGTTCCTTGAATGCAGCCCTGAAATAAGCAAGGAGTTTGTGAAGAAATTCAGCGTTGTCTTGAACAACCAGCTCGCCGAAAAAAAGGACTTCAAGCCCGAAATCGGAACATTGAACAAACTTCTCTTCGACGCTGACAAAATGTCATACACCATAGCAAAGCAGATGGAGAAAAACGAGAAAGCCCCAAGCCAGCAGAAGCATCTTGAAAGAAACAAGAAATCCGAGATGTCACGCTAAAATCTGCCAGCGCAGGAATAGAAAGAGAGGAAAATGGAAAGTATGGATGAAACGATTGATAAAACTATTTACACACAGGCAGAAAAAAATCACAACGAGGAGATGGTTTTTGAGGAGCAATCGACAGGGCGTTTCCTTGTCGTAAAGGCGACGGACAAAGAGTTTGAATTCGACTCTGCGCTCTATGACAGGTCTTTGGAGTTGATTTCAGAGAAGAGGATAGGCACGGTGTTCGACGACAGGAACATCGGGGAGTTTTCAAAGGCATGTGACGGCGCAATGGAATACCACCGCATGGACAAGACCGACACAATGATTTTCAATGAAGAGGAGTTCGAGGAAATGCTGAACCAAAGGCAGCGGGAGAACATGCAGCCAGGGGAGGCAGAGGAAAACAAGGACTTTGTGCCGGAGCTAAAGGCGTTTGAACAACTTGACGACTACCTAAAAAAAGAATTATCAACTTCCGTAATAAACAACGCTCTTTTTACGCCAAAAGAATACTTGAAAAATCTTCTCTCAAAGGCGGGAATTGAGGTGATTGAGGACGCGGGCGTTATGAAAACGATTTTGGACGAGGGAAAGCGCGTCCAAAAGATGGCGGTTAAATACGGAACAAGCCACAACATCGAGGGCGAGGAATCCTTCAACGGATTTGGAACTTATGTAGTGAGCGTAAACGAAGAGAACGCAAGGCAGCTTGGAATAAAAATCGCATCGAAAAAATACGGCGGAACCTTCTACATCAACGGGCAGCCGCTCAATGAGTTTCTGCAGAAGAAGAATTTCTCTCCCTATTGGACGAGCCGCCTTGAACAGTTCAGCGACCACAATGTTGAATATCTCGCCGACGACTTTTTTAGGGCGGATGTGAAGGGAAATCCATCTCTTGAAAAGGAAAGGGACACCCTGTCAACGCTGTTCTCTCTCGGTTTGGTTGACTACAAGCGGGAGCAGACATTCCTTTACTCCGTTGACATTCCAGACAACGACAACGCGAACTACCTTTTGTACAACAATCCGATTGGAATTGAAAACGCAAACAGAATAAACGAGCGACTTGAACGGATGAATGTCGAGTGGCGTGTCACCCGCAACGACATTGGAAAAAATGTTTACTTTAACACGCTTGCCGAAAAGGTTTTTGGCGGCAACAAGGAAAGGGCGAGCGAATTCCTCAAGGAAATCGGCTATGTCGGAATGGAAATGAATTCCTCGAACTACATTGTTTTCAACGACAAGGATATGAAAGTTACGAACAGAGTGCAGTACATGATTGACGGAGAGAACAACATCTATGGCTTCGCCTACGACGGCAAGATTTATGCCGACCCGGAAATCTCAACAAGCAACACATACGCGCACGAGTACACGCACCTGTGGGATGCGTACACTCAAAAGACGAATCCTGAACTTTGGGAAAGAGGAAAGAACATTTTCAAGGGGACAAGCCTTTGGAACGAGGTGATGACAGACGAAAACTATCAGAACCTTTCCACCGACGATGAAATTCTCTCGGAGTGCCACAGCCGGATTGTCGGGAGAATGGCGGAGAAGGTGTTGGGTCGAATTGCAGAAAAAAACGGTGGGCTTTCCCGTGACAAAATTGTTGACTGGGACAAGGAAGTGTCGGAGTACATTGCAAGCGAACTCGGCGCGGACTTCCCCTCTCCTGAACTTGAAAATGAAAACTATGTCTCCAACTCCGTGCGCTATGAAATTGCCAGGGAATTTCTTTCACAGCCGATGAAAGGCTTGCTGGAAGGAAAAAACATAACATTAGAAAAATCAGAATTATACAAAGAGAATGAAACGGAAATTTCCGCCGAACAAGCCGCAACAAATTTCCTGCTGCAAAAGCTCAGCAAGGCGGGGGTTGAGGTTGTCTCGGACAATCAAACCTTTGAAAACATGCTTGCCTATGTAAATGAAGTCAACATCTGTTTGGAAATGCTGGAGGAAGAGCCCTATCCGATTCAAACTATGGATGAAAAAGATGAAGGCTTAGAACACGACAGGCAAATTTCTTCGCCGCCAACAAGTTCCAAGCCTTCAAGAAAAAATTTTATCACTTCAGAAAAAGCTTGTCAAGAACTTTCTGAAAATTTTGAAAAATTAAAAGAAATGATAAAAGACTCTTCTCCAAAAGAGTTCTTGCAACAATTAAAACAAACACTTGGAACGGATACCTCCTTGAACTCAAATTATGTCAAAAGAAGAATAGATGAAAAGCAAACTGAATTGCGTGTATCCGACCATTTTGCACATGCTTATAACGCTCGTTTTGCAGATAAAACTGATAGCGTTGTAATAAAACTCACAAACAACCGATTTAAGCCTTATAAAAATTCTGTTCTAAATGAATATGTTTATCGCAGTGAGAATCTAACTCCAGAGAAAAAAGAACAAATAATAAAAGGAATTCAAGACTGGATTCAAACAGGAGAATACACAGACAAAAATTATGATGATTTTCATGTTTCACCAAAGGAAAGGCTTCAGCAAAACATCGCGGAGCAATTGACTTTGGGGGGCATCAAGAAGGGCGTTCTGACAGGAATCGCGGCGCTTTCCCTGGCGAGCGCAATGCCAAAACTGTCGGCGGAGACCAACTACGACCTGTCAAAGGCGCAGACAGACGGAATTGTACAAGTTCAGTCAAAGAATGTCGGGATCTCCTATTTTAGGGATGATTCAGGCAAAAAATACATGAAAATCATCAACTACAATGAAGAGGAGGGCGGCTCCAACGACCTTTGCATTTACCTCGATGTCACAGAGCCGGAAAAGACGAGCGTCCGCCTTGCCTGCAACGCCTCCGACTTGTTCACGCAAAGCGTGTTCGAGGAAAAACACAACATGCAGCAGACAAAGAAGGAGCGGGAGAGGCTGTACTCGTCCACGGCGGACATTCCCGTTGAGGTCTACAACTCGCTACGGAACGACGAGCTGTTCGATGTGTTGAATCCAAGCCCAAAATATTGGCCTGAGGAGCATTTGGCAAGAAAGGCGTCGCTGCTGACGGGAAACGGAAGCTATGTCGCGCAGAAAATGATACAGGATTCGCTCACCTATGGCTTTGTCCTGAACAACAAGATTTATCTCAACCCTGAAGTCGTGAACTCAAATGTAATCGCGCACGAGTACACCCACATTTGGGACAAGTACACGCAAGCCGAAAACCCCGCCCTTTGGGAGAGCGGCAAGAATATCTTCAAGAGGACGAACCTTTGGAAGGAGGTCGTTGAAGATGAAAACTACACAAGCATAAAAAACAACGAGGACCTTGTTCTGTCGGAGTGCCACGCCCGCGTCTGCGGAAAGTTTGCGCAGGAGGTTTTGAACAAAATCGCCGCCGAAAACGGCAACGAGGTCAGGGAGGAGGTCGTAAACTGGGACAAGGAGGTCGAGCGGTTCATCGCAAAGGAGTTCGGAATGGAGAATCCCGCCGCCGAGATGTCGAGCGAAGAGGATTACAATCGGCTCAAAGACTTTTTGTCGCAGCCGATGAAGGACTTGATGGCGGGAAGAAACATAGCATTAGAAAAAGAAAGGTCAGAACTATATCATGCTGCACAACAAAGCAAAGGCTTTGGCAATGGGCCTCTTCAAAAGATGGCTGTAGAAAGCGAAAGAAACAATCCGCAGGAAAATGCAACCGCTGAAGCACAGCAAAACGAGGAAAATAAAACATCGCTTTCCTCTGAAACTGACAGCGTTATACAAGGGAAGTTTCAAAGTGAAAACCAAGAGGCGTTCAAGGCTCTGGATGACTATTTGGAGCAAGGAACGCGCCCGAAGAACGATGAGTTTGTTTTTCCCTCTGTGCCAGAGGTGCTGAATGCGGCGGGAATAAGCCCTCATGAGATTGTCATAAAGACAAGCGTCATAAACAAGGCGATGAAAGAGCATGGGCTTTCAGCCGGAGAAGTCCGCGAAGCAGTCCAAAACATTTCAAATCCAGTCTTGATTTTCAACACTGACAGTGCAAGCGAGAACAAGAGGAAAAGCGTTCTTGCGCTGACGGACGTCTTTGCAAGAAACGGAAAGCCTGTCGCATTTGCAATGAACCTCGATGAAAATTTTATGCGAGGAAGAACTGTTCTATCTGTAAATCAAATTACAAGCGTACATGACAGAACTTTAGTTGCAAAAAATGGAACTGATTTGATTCAAAAGTGGACGAATGAAGGGAACTGTAGATATGTCGATGACAAAAAAATATCCGATTGGCAACTGGCAGCCGGGGTACAATTCCCCTTGGCGGTTCTCCAATCGGACGCTCACACTATACTTACAAAATCGGATATTGTCAAGCAAATTTATTCTGATGAAAAGGAAGGCATTCAAAAGATGGCTATAGAAAGCGAAAACGAGGTTTGGGAGTACATTCATTCGCCTGAATTTATAGAAAAATTCGGCGACTGGGAGAAGGCGAACAGGCTGGAGAAATTGAAGGGGTCTCAATCTCTTGATATAGACAATAAAATCTACATTCATGGAATTGATGAAACGAAGCGTATAAACGAATTAAGAAGCAATCCGAGCGATGAAAATTTACGAGAATTATCTAACCTTGTTACAGACATGGGAAAAGAAATGCTTAAAAATCTTCGTGTTGAACAAAATTTAAATAATTTTGCAGAGCCCATAATCATGGTTAAAGATGATGAGAAAAAATATAGATTTAATTTTTCAGGAATAAAAGAAGCTGGACATCACAACTTATATCAAAAAGGACATATTGAAGGCATTTTTAACATTCCTATGATTGTAAGCAATGCAATTTATATCGGCAAAGAAAAAAATGAAGACAATAGAAAGCCTGAATTGGAACGATTTTATTATTACGCATTGGGAATAAAGCTTGAAAACGCAGATTACACGGCTAAAGTCGTGTTCACAGAAAATAAAAATGGAGAGATCTACTATGATCAAAGTTTATCAACCATAGAAAAAGGAAAATTCGTGGACATAATAAAAAATAAGCCCGTTGCAGTTAACCCAATAAATCGTCGGGATAGCAACGAGCTTTCAGATGAACATCCATCTACATATTATGATAAGAGGTTATATCAAATTTGTCAAGTTCCGCAAATGCCATACCTTGAACAGAACAAGGACGGGCAATGGCAGCCCACGAAAGAAGCGGTTGAAGCGGTGCGCAATGGAGAGCTGCTTATAAAAAAAGAGGGGCAGACATACAAAATGCTGGAAAATCCGCAGGAAAATGCAACTGACGAGGCGCAGCAGAACGAGGTTTGGGAGTACATTCATTCGCCTGAGTTCATCGAAAAATTCGGAGACTGGGAAAAGGCGAACAGATTGGAGAAGTTGAAGGAGTCTCAATCTCTTGAAGGTAATAAAAAAATAATAAGGAAAGGAAAAGATATAACATCTGAAGTCAATAGCTTGCGGGAATTTTATTCAAGAGAAAATTTGAAAAAATTACAAGATATTGCAACTGATTTAGGCGATGAAATTCTTGCAAATTATCGAGAAAGGCAAGGATTAAATCAATATCAAAATCCTGTTTTTAGGAATGAGAATACAGGCAAAGAATTTACCTTCCAGACGATGGGAATAAAAGAAATCAGGCATCACAATATTTTTCAATTTGGGCATATAGAAGCAATGCAATCTATCCCTGAAATAATAAACAAAGCCGTTTATATTGGGGAAGAAAAAAATGAAGACAACAGAAACCCGTTTTTAGAGCGATTCTATTATTATGGCTGTGGAATAAAAATCGCTGGAGATGATTTCACCTGTAAAGTAGTTTTCACGCAAACAAAAGACGGTCAATTATTCTATGACCAGTCATTATCAACAATAGAAAAAGGTCGATTTTTAGATATTATGCAACAAAAAAATAAACCTGACAACTCAATCCCTTTAACAGAAGGGGAGAAGCCAGGTTTTGATGTAAAGCCCGAAGTATTTAACCCACAACAAAAAGGGTGGGATAACTCCGAGCTCTATGAAGAGAATAAAAACCCCTTCAACTATTATGATAAGCGTCTTATACAAATTTGTCAAGTTCCGCAAATGCCATACCTTGAACAGAACAAGGACGGGCAATGGCAGCCCATGAAAGAAGCGGTTGAAGCGGTTCGCAATGGAGATCTGATGATGAAAAAGGAAGGGCAGGTCTATGAAATGGTAGGAAAATTCATTTCCGATGGAAAGGAGGCCATACAAAAGATGGCTGTAGAAAGCGAAAGAGACAATCCGCAGGAAAAAGAAACCGCTGAAGCGCAACAAAACGAGGATGAGGTTATGCAGGATGAAGAACGGCAGACAGCCAATCCTGATGATGAAAATCAGATGAATATGAACTCTACAGAAAATGCCCTTGACAAACCAGACAATGACAGACAGCAGGACGCATCTCAAGCCGCTGAAGAGTCAGAGAAGGACAAAGACGCTCTTCCAGCGTTCGCACTTATCACAAGGGATGGACTGAAGATGTTCAATGGCTGCAAGGTTCAGGCGTTTGACAGCGAGGAAAAGAAATACATTGTTGCAAACGAAAAGGGCGACTCCATAAAGATAGACGGGGTGACGCTTGATTCGATAAGAAACCCTAAAAACTCAATTGAGAAGGAACCGGAGAAGAACATCGAGACCGCGCAAACGCAAAGCGCAATTGTCGCAGGAAAAACGCGGGTGCCTGAATTTGCAATGATAACGCAAAACGGGCTGAAGGAATTCAAGGATATGGTGGTGCAAAAATACAGTCCGAATGAAAAGGTGTGGACGCTTTCCAACGCGGAGGGGGAGAAGGTCTCCGTCAGCGAAAACACATTCAGGGAGCTGACATCCGAAAGCCAGCGGAACAGGGCGAAAGAGTTTGACGAGAACACGCCTGCATACAAGAAAATGCTGGAAACGCAGTACAACGACTACTTCAAGCAAAGGGAGAACACCGCCTCAAATTTCATTCACAACCTGTCGGTTTATTCAAGGAAGGAGGCGAACTCCCCGATCGATGCAATAAGGCTTTCCAGCGTCATCATAAAGCAAATGTCCCCTGGAGAAAAGCAAAAGACAAAGGAGCTGTTGAAAACGCTCTGCAAGGACGGCGAAACAATAAACAGCCTGATAGCGAACACATATCTTGAGGCGGTGAAGGACAAGCCGTTGAACGAGGAGTACATATTAAGCGGCAGGTACAAGGACACTATTGTGCGCCCGATGTATGACACAATCTCTGCAAAAGGGGAAAAGGTTGACAAGGACTTCAGCCTTCGAGTCGGCGACACGGTAAGCAATGTATCGTTCAAGTCAAAGAAGATGTTCGGGGCGGGAAGCGAAAGAATGGTGGCGGACTGGACAGTCATTTCTGCATCGAAGGAGGGCAATGTAATCACTCTGAAGAGCGGGAATTCATTCAAGGATGTTCCGCGCGACACATTCTTGAAGCAACACTCGAAGCAGGAAAAAAGCGAGCAGAAACAACAGGTCAAGGAACGGAAAAGAAATGCCCTCAAGATGGACATTGAGCGATAGCGAGCAGGAGAGTGAATGAAAGATGGAGGGGGAATTTATCCCACAATAACCTCTCTCGATATTTTTTCCACGACTCTTTCTCTATATTTAGCAAATTGTCGCCATTCTATAATTCCAGTGTGCTGCAAAATTCCCAATGCAACAGAAATCGAAACGCCAGACTCATGGCTGATTTTTGCAAGTCGTGTCGAGGTTAGATAACTTCCATATATTTTTCCAAGTTCAACAACCCTGTCCGCGTTTAACATGGCGTTTGCGTTTTTATCGGCTTGAGTCTCGCGATTGCTTTCTGCGTCTTTTTCAAGGTTGTCTAAAATTGGTTTCTGCAAGTATTCAAAATGAAGAAGAACATGAGAAATCTCGTGGGCAAGAACAAACCAAAAATTATCAATGCGATCATAGCGTCCTGTGTAGACAATAAAAGGCTTTCCCTCCAAAACAAAGGCGGCTCCATCAAGGTATGTTTTTGCTAAATGACTTTGAACAAAGAATCCCACGCCACAATCCCTCATTTCTTTTATGATTTTATTTATTCCGTCTTTCATCATTGTGTAGGAGGCAAAATCAGATGCAATTTGCAAAAGTTTCTCTCGATTATATGCAGATAAAGACTTTGCAATTTCAAGGGCGTTGAGCTTTGCGTATTCAAACCAAGTGCGACAATACCAAGTCGTGTATTGATGGTCGAACCTTGTTTGGCGAGCGGCAAAAGACTTTCCTTTTTCGTATTCTTCTATAGGAACAAAGTCTTGACCGAACACCCGCCGACATTCCTGCTTTATTCCTTCCAATGTTGAAACATCATAGGTAATCCAGCCTTTTTTTTTAAGTTCGGCAAGAGGCATGTATTTTCTAAGAAGTGCTTTCTGCTCCGCAAGCTTCTGCGTGGGGGAATTCTGATCGTCAATTTTTCTAAGGTCATATTTTGCCTGAAGATTAAGCCACATTTCTGCTGGAGTGGAAAAAGCCTTGCCGAAAAGCATCGCCGTTTCAGGAGTGATCCTTTGCTTGTTATTTATTATGAGGTTTATTGATTTTCCTGTAAGTCCTGTAATTTCCGCAAGGTCTGCCTGATTCCATCCAAGCTCTTCCATTGCATCACAGATAATATCCCCTGGACAAGGATTATAAAAAGGTTTTAATTCTTTGGACATTGTTTTAGTCTCCATAATGTTTTGTCAAATCTTCCAAATTGATGATTTCCACTTTGATTTTTGTGTCATCAGTCCATACGACTGAAAATTCCAAGCGCCATTCAATATTCATGCGCATGGAATACCTATCGTTTCCTTGTAGTTTTTCAAGCCTATAGGCGGGAAAATTCCATATTGCCTGTATGGATAAACTGCTTTCCAAAACTTCTACAGCACGCACTAATTTTTGGGCTATATAGGGAGGAACTTGTTTATATTTTTTTGAGCGACCTTTTGTATAAAGTTCTTCCAAACCTTTATTTTTAAAACTGACTACCACATATTACCTTGATGGTAATAATATAATGTCCAATGTCTGATTTGTCAACACAAAATGCAGGTGTATAAACAACTTAATATTCTGTCAATATAAAAAAAAATAGTATCCCCTCTTGAAAAAAAATTGACGGGAGGGGATATAATGAAAAGCTGGGGCTGTCAAATTCTGTGTCTATTAGGTAGTTACAATAAGCGTTGACATTAACTAGCAGTAGGGATACAATGTAATACATTGTATTAAAGACAGGAGGTGCGATATGGCTTTGACTGCTACGGCAACTTTCCGAACCACGCAGGAATTAAAAAACAGGGTGGAACAACTTGCAAGAGAAACAAGGCGAAGTGCTGGTTTTTATTACAACCTTTTGCTTGAAGAATATCTTGATGACCTTGAAGATATTTATTTGGGGCGGAAAATTGCAGAGGAAATTGAGGCAGGAAAAATGAAAACCTATCCAGCAGAAGAGGTCTTTGCTGAGGCTGGATTGTGAGAGTAGAATTTTCAGACATAGCGAAAAAAGAATTTCTCAAATTGGACAAACCTATAAAAATACAGGTGCAAAAATTTGTCCTGAAGCTTCAAAAAGCAGAAAATCCAAAAATGATGGGAAAGGCGCTTGTGGGCAATTTGAAAGGGCTTTGGAGGTATAGAGTTGGCAACTACAGGCTCGTGTGTGACATTAAGGAGGATAGGCTTATAATAAATGTCTTGAAAATAGGACACAGAAAAGACGTTTATTACGCTTGATTTTTAGCAAAACGATTGCTTTTTTTGATGACATTGAAATTTACCGCGTTGAACTTTATCTTCTTGTTTGCCTCGTCAACCTCCGCGGAGAAATAGCTTGTGTAGTCGTTTCAAGAGGTTTTATAAGGATACTTTACGATAATCAAGTCTTTTGAATAAGTACGATCTGGCTTGTCCTCTGGCTTATCCTCTATTCTAGTTGAAATTCTTTTTAGTTTTGCTTCCTCATCAAAGAAAAGTTTCTTATAGTCTATATTGTTCAAGATTTCCAAGCTTTTCTTCACATCATATTCTTTGGTTTCTTCTTCTTTGTTAGCGTTGCGAGTTTTTTTCTTGTAATCTTCCAACTGTTTTTTTGCAATATCATTGTAAAAACTGGCGACTGTTAAACAAATTTCCTTGTAGCATTTTCTCTCTTCATCTGAAAGATTTTCACTGTTGTACGCCGTCATCCCTATTTCAAAATTTGAATTTCTTGCAGAGCAATCAGTTAAATTCAATGAGCAAATCAATGTCTGGTTTTCATTTATGGCGGACTTCGCATGCAGATTTTTAAAATTCAAAAGGAACGCATCCCTATTATTTTTCTGTAATTTTTCCTTTATTTCATCCAAATATTTGTCGCTAATTCCGTCATTAAATGCTTTTCTTTTTCTACGATTTCCTATTTTTCTATACTTTGTTTTTTTTCGATAAATAAACAGAATTTTTTTAACAGAAGTGTTTTCTTCTAGCAATGTTAATACATCGTTTGCAAAATTCTGTTCTTCTTCGATTAAAAAATAAGGACAGACCAGCACTAAAAAATCCGTGGCGTTTTTTATTATATCTTTATAAGCCTTCTTCAGTTCCTCTATATCTAATACTTCCATAATCCAATTATCTAAAAAAAATACAGATACTGTCAATATCGAAAATTTGCTCTCCATGAAAAAAAACAGTTCTTCTCCTCTTGACAAAAACAATTGGGGGGGGGTATAATTAGCGAGATGATATAAGCCGCGCCCAAAAACATTCAGGGCAGGGTTCATCGGGAGGTGAATTCGCGGGCGACTGAAAATTTAATTGAAAATCGTGCGGTTGGAATCCGTGCGGAGGAAGAACTATGTTTTTAAAGAGATTTGGAATGGTCGCAGTGTTGCTTGTGGCTGTGTGTTGCGGTGCATTGCTCGCTGGGTGTGCGGATGGTAGTGGAGATGAGGACGATGAACGCTCCGATTGGGTGTATAGTTTCGACCCTGAAAACTATAAATGGATTAATGTTACAGATGACAATATGAACGATCTTGTTGGACAGTGGAGCTGTGAGGGTGAAAACGAAGATGATAAATCATATTGGAAACAGGAAATTTTTGTGAAAGTTAATGGAAACTCTTTTATTTATGAATATATTGCTACACTGGATTGCAAAAATTCACCAGATGATGTTTATGAGTCTTTGAAGAAAGATAAAGATGATGAATTTACAGAATTTAATGATAATTTGTGCATAATGAAAACAACAAAAAAGGGATTGACGCTTGAAGAACTGTATGAAGAACTTGGTATGGAAGAAGATGAAAAACTATCTATAAGCACAACAAAAGATAGATTAATGTTGCCATCTGGTCAGCCGTTTGCAAAAGAGAAATAGGAGAAAGTTATGGGCTTTTATAATAGTAGTATATCATATTTTTTTAAGGTGATGATTCCATCCCTAGTTGTTTTTTTTGTTGTTCTTTTTATTTTTCCAACAAGATCTAGAGTGGATGCAATTCCAGCCGCATATGCCGCATTTGGGTTTGTCTATGCATTGGATTATTTCATTGCCTATAAAAAGGGGCAGACACGAAAAATTATTTTCATAGACCCTGCTACAGGAATGAGAACTTGGGATACAACATCGTTTTGGTCAATAGTAAAATTCACGTTTTGGATTTTTCTTCTGTGTGTTATAGCTATATTTTCAATCTTTCTTTTTATACTGGGGTTGATCAATTTTATTATCGCTCTTGTTGATTGGAAGAAAGGCAGGGATTCCCTAAAACAACAATAAGGGATTCAATATTGCAACAATAAAAAACATTGCACTGAAAATAAAAAAGGTGGGTTGATTGAACCCACCTTTTTTATTTGAACACTTATGCTATTTCGTTGAAGTCTGATAGGTCATTAGACAATTTCTAGATTCATAAAACAACATAACTTCATATTTCTTTTGTTTGCCGTTGTGGTTGTAAGAGACGACAACCGTTCCAACGGTGGCTAAGGTTGCTGAAGTGCTTTCAGAAATCTGTTTTACAGCCTTCGCATTTTCGGTGACAATTCCTTCGTGTAGTATTAACTGAACGGAAGCTGTTTTTCCATTGTTTAAAGGACTATGAGAATCTTTGTATTTCGGACCTTCTTTATCAGGTAGATACCAAAATGTGATACTTTCAAATTCATCCTTCTCCCATTCTCTCTCAAGATTTTTGTCTCTAATTTTTTTGATTTTATTATTTTCATTTATGATAAAAAGAGAAGGGTATATATCCTCAACGGATTCTGATCGTGTATTTTTATAATTCTTTGTGAAGAGAAAGTTTATGTCTTTGGAATTCACATGTAACCCTGCCCGTGATTCTGCCCAATTATCATAACGGGCATTACCTGCATCCCATGGATGTCCATCGCCCCCTGTAAACACCAGCGAAATATCCTCTTTCCAATCCCCTGGCAGCTCCTCGTATGTTTCGCTTGCATCAAGCAGATAGGTGTCGGTTTTCGGGTTCGCCACATAGACCGGCCTGTACGCCTCGGTGACCTTGTAGACCTCCCTCATGATGTCCTCGCCGCCGCTTACGGAGAAAGAGCCGCTTGCGCTGCCCTGCACCTGCACTCCGTTGCCGCCCTGCTGGAGGCTGCCCGTTATCGATGCAACGGTGGCGTTTGTGTCTGACTTGGGGAATCCAACGGAGAAGTTCGCGGTCTCTCCGTCCCCTATGTAGATGCTTCCATCCGCATAGCGCGAGAAGTTTCCGTTCGAGCCGTTGAAGGTGATCGTTGGGGTTAGGTTCGCGTACTGAAAGCAGACTTGCAGGGTCTTTGACGCGAAGGTGTTGTTCGAGTCGTTGGGGTTGTACGCGCTCACGGTTATCTTGCACTGGCTGGGGGGCTCGCTGTTGAACTTTATCTTTATCTTCTTGTTTGCTTCGTCAACCTTTGTGGAGAAATAGCTTGTGTAGTCGTTTCAAGAGGTTTTATAAGGGTACTTTACAACGGACAAGTCTTTTGTATGGAAATGAAGTTCAAGCACTTCAGAAGAACATTTATATAAAATAGTTGACAAATCTTCTTCCTCGCCAAAGAAAAGTTTTTTGGGGTCTATATCGTTCAAAATTTCCAGATTGTCCCTTACATCATATTCTTTATATGTTCTCTCACCTTTTTTATTGGCATTGCGAGTTTTGTCTTTATACTCCTCTAATTTTTCTTTTGCAATAGTATTGTAAAAACTGGCGATTATCAAACAAATTTCCTTGTAACATTTTAAATCTTCTTTTGACGAGTTTTTCCTGTTATATGCGGACACTCCTATTTCAAAATTTGAATTTCTTACAGAGCAATCAGTTAAATTTAATGAACAAATCATCGCCTTGTTCTTACTTATAACAGCCTTTGCATGCAGATTTTCAAAAGCCAAAAGGAACACATCACTATTTTTGTTTTTCATCAAACTTGTTTTTATCTTTTCAAAATTTTCGTCATCAATTCCATTTTTCCATTTAGAGTCAGGTGCTTTTTTTCGATAGATGAAAAGAATTTTTTTAACAGAGGTGTTTTTTTCCAGCAACTCTAACACATCATTTGCAAAATTCTGTTCTTCTTTCTCGTCAAAGTAAGGACAGGCTAGCACTAAAAAATCTTCGGCTTTTGCTATTATATTTTTATACGCCTCAACCAATTCATTTGTATCCAAAATTTCCATGCCTTAATTATTTCAAAAAAGAGCGGATTTTGTCAATATTGAAAAAAGACCATTCTACCTCTTGACAAAAACAATTGGGGGGGGGTATAATTAGCGAGATGATATAAGCCGCGCCCAAAAACATTCAGGGCAGGGTTCATCGGGAGGTGAATTCGCGGGCGACTGAAAATCTAATTGAAAATTGTGCGGTTGGAAACCGTGCGGAGGAAGAACTATGTTTATGAAAAAATTTGGAATGGTTGCAATTATGCTTGCGGCCGTATGCTGTGTCGCGCTGCTTGTTGGGTGCGCGGATGGTGGCGGAGATGAGGATGATGAATGGAAACGAGAGGATGTGTTTGAACATCCTACTAAATATACATGGGAAAAAGTTACGGATGTCAACAAAGATAGTGTTGTTGGAGAGTGGAGAATAAACGCTTCTCGTTCTGAAGGTATTATAGAGAAATTAAAAATTAATAGTTCGTATAAATGCACATATGAGGCTACATATTATCAAAAATACACAGAGGGCAATACCGACTATGATGAAACAAAAAAGTGGATTAACCAATGCTTTGACGAAATTAAGGAAAGGCTGAGTGATTCGGACAAGACGAAGATAGAATTTATTCCTGACGATAAAAACAAAAAGGTTCAGATTGTTGCATCTGAGATTTCTTTTGATACTTTGCTTGAAATGCTTGACACTGAATCCTTGTATATCAGTACAGATGGGGAACGATTGCTTGCACGTACACCCCCTGAAAATGAAGAGGGTGCTAGTTATGGTGCTCTCTTGCTTTTGGCATTTTTTTTAAGGATGGATTAAAAGAAAGTTAAGATAACAATAAAAGAAGGCGGGGTTGTAAATGCCCGCCTTCTTTAACTTTTATCCTTTGTCCTCTCTTTATTTTGTCACTTTGTATGTCATTTCGCAGTTTCTCTTTTCATAAAACAGCATAACTTCATATTTCTTTTGCTTGCCATTGTGATTGTACGAAATTACAACCGTTCCTGCGGTATTTAAAACAGGGGAAGCACTCTCAGACTGTTGCTTCGCAGCCTTTACATTTTCTGGAATAATTCCTTCATGCATGAGCATGGTCATTTCTGCATCCATACCATAAGACCATTTATCCCCAGACTGTTTTTGTTTTCCGCTATTTTTTTCAGGCGCATACCAAAATTGTATGCCCTCAAAGTCATCTATATCCCATTCTTTTTCAAGGCTTTTGTCTCGAATTTTCTTTATATTATTATTGGTATGCCTAGTTAAGTGAGATGGATAAACCTCGTTGTACTCATTGCCTGAAGTTTTATCAGAACTGCCGCTCATGTAACAGTGCCGTCTTGTGTATTCTGAAGTTTCTAAGAATTTTATATTTTTTGAATTTGACTTCAAGCAACAAGTCATATCTACTGTAGGGTCGTTGTGCGCCTGATGTGCAGGAAGATGTCCATCAGCCCAAAACGACACTGTAATATCCTCCTTCCAGTCAACCGCCAGCTCCTCGTATGTTTCGCTTGCATCAAGCAGATAGGTGTCGGTTTTCGGGTTCGCCACATAGACCGGCCTGTACGCCTCGGTGACCTTGTAGACCTCCCTTATGATGTCCTCGCCGCCGCTCACGGAGAACGAGCCGCTTGCGCTGCCCTGCACTTGCACTCCGTTGCCGCCCTGCTGGAGGCTGCCCGTTATCGATGCAACAGTGGCGTTTGTGTCTGACTTGGGGAATCCAACGGAGAAGTTCGCGGTCTCCCCGTCCCCTATGTAGATGCTTCCATCCGCATAGCGCGAGAAGTTTCCGTTCGAGCCGTTGAAGGTGATCGTTGGTGTTAGGTTCGCGTACTGAAAGCAGACTTGCAGGGTCTTTGACGCGAAGGTGTTGTTCGAGTCGTTGGGGTTGTACGCGCTCACGGTTATCTTGCACTGGCTGGGGGTCTCACTGTTGAATTTTATCTTTATCTTCTTGTTTGCTTCGTCAACCTCCGCGGAGAAATAGCTTGTGTAGTCGTTTGCAATGCTGACCTTCGCGGTGGCGGGCTTCACGGAGTAGGTTGTCTCCCAAGTTGTCGTCGTTGAGGGGTCGAGCGTTCCCGTGCTGCTGCTTGCAAGGCTGAACGAGTAGTCCCACTTCGCCTGTACTGTGACTCCTGCCTGGACGCCTCCGTTTGTCGTTATGAACTTGACGGCTCCAGTCCCCTCCTTGAGGCCCGTTATAGTGAGCGTTCCTATCCCCGTATTCTTGTCATGCCCGTTGTCGGTGACGGAGAAGTACGAGTCCTTTCCCGTGCTTGAGTATATTGTCATCGTGTCGTCAGGAGGGCTTATTGTGTACGTGACCTTGTGGGTGTCAAGCGGGTTTATCACGATGAATGTTGAGTCGAAGGAGAGGGACTTTCCCATCTCCACAAGCACTGTGCAGGATGCGCTCTTTCCGTTCGGCAGCTTCGCCTTGACTGTCGTTGTTCCTGCGGACACAGGGTATATCGTGACTGTCTGCCCGCTTCCCATGACGCGGCAAATTTCTGAGTTGTTCACCCTGTCCGCGCTCCACTCGATGTTGTTGTAGTCGCTTGAGCTTTCAAGGTTTTCAATGGTCGCCTTTAGCGTTGTCCCGCTTTGCCCCTTCGTAAGGGATATGTAGGACTTGTTCAGCGTGACGGACTGCTCCTCGCTTCCGTTCACGACTATATAGAACTGCAAGTCGCTCTGCGCCTTTTCATGGCTGCAAGTCACTATCGCGTCCTCTCCTGGCTTCAAGGCGGTTATGTAGATTTGCGCTCCAGTGACAGAGCCGCTCTGCGAAATCCCCGATATTTTTATCACATCGGAGTCGCTTGTCGTCCACTTCAGCTGCCCCTGGTCATCGCTTGTGACCCCCGTTCCCGTGAGGGTTGCGCTCAATGTCAGGCTCTTGCCCTTGTCAAGGGTGTGGATTGTCTTTGTGGAGGTGATGTAAATGGTGTCAACCGCCGCCTCCTCGACATAAACCAGCATTTCGGCGCTCGCCTGGACTGCCCCGCTGCTTGAAGCTATCAGCTTTGCAGTCACTGTTGTCGTTCCCGCCCCCACCGCAGTGAGCTGCGCAGTTTTCTTTGTTCCGCTCACAGTGCAGATGTTCGGGTTCGCCACGGAATACTCCACATGCGTTGTCACCGTTGTGTTGGGGATTTGCATTGTGAAGAACTTGACCGTTCCCCTTGTCAGCGTGACGCTGTTGGTGGAAAAGTTGAAGTCGGTGTATTCCTGCACCGTCACGACAATCTGCTGGTCAAACGCCGCCTTTGGATGGCTTATGGTGATTGTGCACTGCCCCTGGGACTTCGGCGTTATTGTGCATACATTGGCGGAGTATACAAAGTCTATTACATCGTACACATCCAGCGACCACTTGAAGTTGTACTTGTCAGTCGCGCTGCCGTTGATAAGGCTTGCACTTATTGTCTGCGATGAGGCGGTGGGCTTCATTGCTATTATGCTTGACGGAACGGAGATGTAGCATTCGCTCTTGGAAGCCTCCTCGCACACAACGAGCAGTTGCGCCTGGTACGCCGCCTTTGGATGGGAAACCGTTATGTATGTTGTTCCGGCTTTGAGTGCGCGCAGCTTTCCGACTTCATTTTGACCGTACACCGCGCAGATGCTTGAGTCGTTTGCGCTCCATGAAAAGTCCGCAAAGTCGCTTTCATCCCCTCCCACAAGGTCGGCGGTGATGTTCGTGTAGTCGGTGCTGACATTGAGCGTGAGAACCGATGAGGTTAGCTGTATGTAGGGGCTTTTTGCCGCCACCACTGGGTCAACAACTTGAACTATCATTTCCAAAGGGTACTTGCAAACGGCGTTCGTCACGGTTATTATTGCCGAGCCGACAGAATTCGCCGTGAGGACAGCCGACGCCCCCGCATATAAAATGTCTACAACGGCAGGATTCGAGCTTTTCCATGAGTATCCGTCAATCACCACGTCGCGGGAATTTCTCACGGACACAGAGACATCCTTTGTGCTTCCCTCGCTTATGGAAACGACATTTGAGCTTGTTGTCAGATATGTGGCGGCGGAAAGCTCCTCCGCGCTGTTTCCGACAAGAACAAGCACCTTCTTTAAATGCCTTGCCAGTGGATGCGATATTGTTATTTCCGCCTGCCCGCTTGCAACAGGCTTTATGTATGCGAAGCCTGTCTTTGACTGCGCCGATATTGCGGCGATGTCAGGATTGTCAGAGGAGAACTCGAATCCGCTGGGATTTGCCTCCGTGAAATTTGCAAGAACTGCGTCAAGCCTTTGGATTTCATCGTCGGCGAGCATTGTCATGACATCGGGGGACGAGATGTAGCATATTGCCTGGCCCTCCGACTCCACATACTCGCTGCCAACGCGCACATAAATTTTGAGGGTGTTCTGGCTTGACGGGTGGTCAACGGACACAACCGCCTCCCCTTCATCTGCAACTGCCGTGAATACGGCGGAGCTTCCATTTGCCTCAACCTTTAAAACGCTTTCATCGCTGCTTTTCCATTCAATGCCCTGGTATTCGCTTGACGGCAGGTTTATCGCCGTGGCGTATACTGTTTTTGAGGCCTCCTTTTTGGGGAGAACCACCACATTTTGGCTTGTGGTGAAGTAGATTTCAGGGGCGGTGTTGTTCGCTCCCTCTGGGTAGACCGTTATTTTGTATTCAATGGACTGATCTTCAAGCGTGCATTTTACCGTTGTAACGCCCGCCTTCAATCCCTTTACGATGCCGAAAAGCGGGGATGCCGCGGCTTCAACCTGCACTATGCTGGAATCCGCCGCCTCCCATCGAGCCTTGCTGAAGTCATACTCCGTGTAGATTCCTTCGCCTTCGTTTTCGCCCTCCTGATATTCGCCCTTGAACCCCGTGGTTTCAACTATGCAGTACGCGCTTTCTCCCGCCTCGATGCTGTAGCACAGTTTGTCCGAGTGCAACGCCCTGGCATTTTCAAGGGAGTCTTCGTCATCGGCGGTTAGGACAAGCACCTGCTTTTCAAATTCGGCTTTCGGATGGCTTATTGTGATTGCAGATTTTGTCACGCCGCTTCCTGCGGCGGGGGCGGAAACTGTTGCGGTGGCGGCGGAAGCCTCCAGCTTTATGTTTGCGTTGTCGCTTTTCCAGACGATGTTCTTTTCGTCTCCAGCCGTTCTCTTGCTTCCCCGAAGGCTGACGGTGTAGTTCGCGCTCTCCCCGTTCAAAACCTTTATTATTCCGCCGCCGGAGAAATAAAGCGGCTCCTCAAGTATTGCATCCTTTCCAAGTACCTTGACAAGAATTTCCGTGGGGTAGTATGTCTTTGGATGCGTTATGGTTATGACGGCAAACCCTTCTGCAAGCGGCTTTATGTCCGCCTGACCCTGCGTGTAGGATGCGTTTGCCATCCGCGCATGGCTTACAGTGCCGTGCGATGTCGTCATGTCCACCACATCTGAGCTTGAAGATGACCCGTCAAAAGAAACGCTTTTTATTGACCATGTGAAATTCTCCTCGTCTCCATCCTCGCCGCCCTTGAGGGAGATGTTTATTGAAGTTGGATCTGCGCCGACCTTTGTTCGTATGTAGTTTTGGCTTGTGGTGACATAGCATGACGCGTCAATCATGTCCGACAGCTGCCCCGTGACAATCAAAAGGACTTCTCGTGTGTACGCCGCCTTTTCATGGCTTGCAACAAGCCTTGCCGAGCCGTTTGACTTTCCCCGGACTATCACTTCGTTTCCGATGCTGGACACTATTTCAGCCACGCTGTAGTCATCGAGGGAGTACTTGTAGCTGTCCACGCTGTATTCGCTTTCGTCAATGTTTTCAAGCGTGAATGTTATTGTTTCATTCGCGTCTCCTTCCAGACGAACGGTTGTGCTTGACGGCTTTATGTACACGTTCTTCACAATCGTTATCACGCGGCACAATATGTCAAGCGGATACGCCGCATCGGGGTGTGTCACGCGCAGCGTGCAGCTTCCTCCCGCTTTCGCCGTCACAACAGCCTTGTTGCCGTTTGCCTCAAACGAAATCGGACAGGATTCGCCGTCATCTATGAGCTTCCAAGAGAACTGGCTGTCAAGGGAGGACTCCTTTGCGTTCACAAGGGACACGGTTAATGTTTGGCTGTCGCTGTCCTGGTTCATCGTGACGATGTTGCTTTCCGTTGTTATGAATGTTTGGGCGGTTGAATCGTCAAAGACATAAACGCCGATGTAATAAGGATACGCCGCCTTTGTGTGGGTTATCTTTATCCTGGAATAGCCCTCGTCTTTTGCGGTTATGACGCAGTATTGGCCGGTCGGCTCGATTTTGCAGACGCTTGCATTGTCGGTCGTCCAAGAGTATCCGTCAATATCCGCGGCAGAACCTCCATAAAGAGACACGAACACCTTTTCCGTTATGCCAGGCGATGTTTGTATTATTGAGGTGTTGGAGTAAATGTACGGCTCTACGCTTGTCTCGTAATTCTCCGCGTATCCTTGAATGGTCACAAGGCAGTTTGCATCGTATCCATTGTATGAGCAGCGAAGGGATGTCTGACTTTCAGCCAAAGCCTTTATGGTCACGCCCCATGAGGATGTTGTGTCGCACTCGATTATGGACTGGTCGTAGCTCCATTCAAGCTTCACGTCCTTCTGCGCATTTTGCGGTCTTATGGACACGGATATATAGTCCATGCCCCCAACTTGCATTGAGAGGCTTTGCTTTCCGAGTGAAAGAGAGGTTATCTCTATCGTGCTCTCTTCAACAGCCTCTTCACCTCCCTTGTCGGTGAGACTTTCATAGAATTTGCATGAAGGAAATAGAATTCCTCCAAGAACAGAAGCAAGGGCAATCCCTGTAAGAAAAACAAAGGAAATCGCCCTTTTTGAGTTTGGGTGTGTCATACCCTGCCTCCTTGAAAAATTTTGTTGTTTTTGCCCTGAACCATATCCTTCCTAACATTCATACAGGGCAATGCTGTGCTTAAGCGTCTTGATTTTGCGTTTTGAAAAAAATCGAAATTAAGGCCGCTTAAAAAAACTTTCCAATGGACAAAATCCACATGGATAAAACATAGTGCTTCATTTTTCTCTTTCCGATTGCATGCATCAAAACGCTAGCGCGTTCTGATGTATTTTCGTGTTACAGGGTTGACCTTGACTGGCGGAAGCTCCAGCGGAATGTTTGTTATGAGCTTTATTTCCGTTCCAGGCTTTATTGTTATCGTGGGCTTTATGTCAAGAGCCTTGTCAAGTATCTTGCTTCCAAGCTTCGACGCTTCGGAGTATGTGTCCGCCATTGCGTTTTGAACGTACTCGTTGTTGCTTGACTTGATGTCGGATGTAATTTCCGTCTGTATTATGCTGAACACCGCCACAAGCCCCAATGCCTTTAGCGTCTCGAACGGGTGGTTTGACACACGCCCCCTTGCGCCGCTCGCTCCGTGTGCATCCACTCCGTTCATATTCCCTAGTTGCACCCTGTAGCCGTCGGGTCTAATCAGGAGGTTCCATGCAATTTGCACCCTTTTTTGTCCGTAGCTTACGGACGAGTTGTATGTTGCATAGAGGAGAGAGCCTTCCGGAATCAGAAGAAGAGAGCCGTCATAGCTTGAGTATACATTTTCTGTAACCCTTGCAATAACAAGCCCTGGATTGTCAGTGTTAACCGCCGTTTGCAGTGCGCCGGAGATTATCGTCCCCTCCCACAGGCTTGCATAAGAGAGGTATTGACCGCCCCCTGAATTTCCGCCGCCTCCATTTCCAAAAAATGCCTCCTTGTTCGATTGATATATATGCGCCATATTGTTGTTTCCGTATGACGCTCCAAGAGAATTTGCCGCCGCGCTCGCCCTTGAGGCAAGTTGCGCCATATATTCATCTTTTGTGAGCCCGTTTCCATAGCCTTGCCCTGACGGCTGGCTGAATCCGTTTCCGTTCATCATCGCAGAAACAATGTTTTGGTTGTTTGCGCTTTGCGCAGCATAGTTTTGCCCCGCTATGCCGTCAACTCTGCGCGGCGACCTTGAATTTCTTGTGTCGGGTCTGTCGCTTGTGTACGATGATGACGAGCCTAAGCTGGAGCCTATTGGAGCGACCGGCGCCTGGGACGGCGGATCCTGCGGCTTGAATTCAGGGGGAAGCGTTTTGAGAATTTCATTTATGCTGTCCTCGTCATCGTCAAAGTCTTCGTCTTCATAATCCATTCCCTCGTCGCCGTCAAGAGTCCTTTCGGCAATCCTCACGTCTGGAATGTATTTGCTTCCCGCCTTGTCAAGTTCGCTTGCATTCTTTGCCTCCTTTTTTGGTCTTGAAAGCACCATGATGAACAGAATGACGAGAATCACCGCGATGAATATGACAGCGAAGATGTTTCCAATGTTCAGCATTCTCGCCTCGTTTTTTTCGTTTGGCGGAGGGAGTTCTTCCTCCTCGTCGCCGGCATCATCGGAGTTTGCATAGTCATAGTCTGTTGTCTCTGTGTAGGTGTCGCCGCTTTCTTCGCCAGCAACGGCAGCATCTGTGTTTTTTTCCTCTTCTTCCATAGCTTTTCCTGTCTATTTGTCTTTTTCCTTGTCTTTTGCGGAGGCTTTCTTTTCATGCGACTTCTTTTTTTCAATCACAACTTTCTGCTTGCCAAGTCTCAATGTCATTTTGTTTATGAGTCGAGGAACTATGAACACATTTTTATGAACGGAGTAGTTGGCGATCTTGTTTTTTTCATTGAAGAGTATCGGCAGCTGCTTGTGCAGCACTATGTCGTCAACAACTATGTATGTCTTCTGCCCGTCGTCGTACACTCGCTTTGGAAGGAATTCCGGCTTCTTGAATCCATACTTGATTTTGTAGTCGAATGACAGGAATGCAGGGTTTGCAATCGCTAGATATTCATTTTCAACGCTCACTCCATTTGCAAGTGCGCTTCCGCTGCCTGTCGCCCAAACATTTCTTTTCTGCGGATAGGTGAACTTGACCATCGCCATGTGCGCGGTTTTGAAGCTCTTTATCCTGAAGTGGTACACCCGCCTGTCCGTTATCACAACCATGCTTGTGTCAAGGCTTGCATACGCCGGCTTTAGGAAAAGGTGCTGGATTTTCCCTCCTGTGGCGGGGTTCTGCGCGACATTTGCCGTCAGCTCCCAAACTTCCTCGCCCTCTGCAATCAACACGCTTCCTTGTACGGTTTCGCCTTCCTCAAGCGCAATGTCCGTCAAGTGGTATGGCTGCGCATAAATTTCATACACAAAGTTCTCGTTGTACTGATAGAAGAATGTGCCGTCCTTGTAATGCTCAGGCGTTTTCGTGGCTATGTTTATGCTGTCCTTTGCCGCATCAAACCCTGAAAGCTTTTTAAAGTCCTTGTCAGAGGCCTTGCTTTCCGGAATGTACACAGGCTTTTCAACATATATCACCGTCGGCTCTATGTCCTGGACCTTCATTTCCTCGGCGACAAGAAGATCATGCATCTCCTTTTCATTTTGTTCCTCCTCCTCGTTCAGTGAGCGAAGCGCTTTGTCGCCCTCAAATTTTGGCTCCACCATTTTTTCCAGGTCAACAGTTTTGCATCCAATGAATGTTTGTATGCAGACTTGCAGAAGAACCGTTGCTATGACTATGAATGTATGCTTCATGTCCTTTCCTCCTATCATAATTTCTTGTTATTTTAGTTCCTTTATGTCAAAGTTCGTTATGTATATCCCAAGCGGATTGTCCTTTATGTCATCTTCCGCTGGATTGAGCGTTCTCACGGTTATTGCCGTTCTGAACCGCTCCACCTGCTGTACGCTTCCTGAAACCTGCCTTGTCACCACCTTGTAGTCAAGTTGGTAAGTGTCCTTTGTTATCTTGAGCGGCTCTGTTTCAAATTCAACTTCCCTCGTGTATCTTCCAAAATCTTCGTAGGGGTTGTTTTCCTTGAGGAGCGTTGAATACTTTGATGCCGTCGTTGATGTCAGCAGATGATACGCCGTTTCCACATTCCTGCGGACAACCGCCCTGTCGGTGGACAGGGAGTGGTAGATTGTTATGAATTGGCGTATCGTGTATGACACTGCGATTTCAGGCACTTGGAAATTCTGATAGTTTTTCCTTGACACTTCGCCGATATAGCGCGTTTCCCCAAAGTCATTCATGGTCACAAGGACGGGAATTGAGTCGGGGCGGTTCACGGCGAATATTGTTATCCCTATCGAAAGCAAGAATGCAAGGCATGAGATGACTACAACGAATTTGAGAATTTTGTTCTCGTTGATTATTTGCCCGCAGATGAAGTCAAAGTGCTCCAGTTGCGGATTGAACGGCGTTGCATTTGTTCCTTTCGGCAGATATGTTTTTGACTGCATTAATCCTCCTCATAAAAAGCCAATCGCTAAATGCACGAATTTTATTTTTGTCGCTATGCCTTTGCGAATGTTTTTTTCATAAATATAAAAGTCAAATTTGCTCTGAATACAATTTTACTGTTTCGTGATTGTATTTTCAATATTCATTTTTAAACAAAAACAATATTAAAAAAAATAAATCATCCCATTACAAGCCTTATAAAAAGGCTTGCGAATCCCAACGCCCCGATGGCGACTATGATCCAGCTTTCAACGCTGATTTTGCCTTTGACGCAGGGGATCTTCTTTACCAGCTCCTTGTTCTCTTTTTCGCAAGAGGCAAGAAAGGAGGCGTAGCTTTTTTTCACCGCTTCCATATAGTCCTTCGCATTTTCAGCGATGCTCCTTATTTGTGCCTCGGTGCTGGCTTTTAGCTGTTCAAATTCGCTCTGCGTGCATTGCGCGGCATCCGCGCGGAATTTCAATGTTGCCTCGCGTATCAGCTGTTCCGCGCTTTTCATTTCAATAAGCTTGTCGCCTATCTTTCCGAATATCTCCTTTGTGGAGGCTTGCAGTTCGTCAATGAAGAGGGATATTTTCGCCCTTTCGCTGTCCAGCTCCTGCTCCAAAAGGTAGACCTCCCTTGAATAGTTTGCGCTTCTCAGCTTCTCTTCAAGCTCGCTGCGATAGTTGATTTCATTTGTCAGCCTGTTGTTGATTTCTGTGAATTTTTGCTGCATTGAGTTGTAGTATTTTGTAACAAGGTTCAGCCCCTGCTCGTCATCGGACTGCTTTTTTGAGAACGCCTGCTCTATTCCCTCTCGAAGGTCGATTAAATTTGAAAGCTCTTCCGAGAGGTTTATAATTGCCTTTTCAAGTTCAGACAAATTCTCAAGCTTTTCATAGGGCAGCAAATCTTTTCTTGGCTTGACAGGCAGCTTTGATTTATTTTCTATGACAGGAACATCCGCCCTTGCATTTTCCATAGTGTGCGGCTTTTCAATTCCAAAGGGGGCGTATGCTTCATCCCTTTTCATAGTTTTATCTGTCATAATCTCATCTTCCATACATTTTCATCTCCTGCTTATAATGTAGAGTTCGGTTTGCAACATTGCACCGATTGCCAGTCGGACTTCTATTCTAGAAACGGATCGTAATTGGGTGACAGCTCGTCAATCACATCTGTTTCCTTTTCACCGCTTCTTTTTCTTGCTTCGTTCTTTTGCTTTGCAATGGCCGCGCGTGCGCTTGGAAGCTTTTGAACGGCTTTCATCAAGTCATTGAAGTTCCGCACCGGCAAAAACTGCTTGTCCTTGAATCGGGGGTCTTCGTAGTACACAACCTTTTTGCCCTTGTAAGGGGGCTTCCCTTCAAGGAGCACAATGCATCGAGAGAATTCAAGCTTTGTGAGCTCGTCGGGATTTACAAGTGAAACGGACACCTCCTGGCTTGAAAGATTTGAGCTAAAGGTGTTCGCCATGTTTGATGAGATGTTGTCAATGAGAACGGATCTGTTTCCGATGCTCTCTGAAATCATTCTTGCATCCTTTATGTTTCCTGGCGCATATATTATCTTTGTCTTGCAGTGATCAAGGAACGGATGGTTTTCCCCGTACACATCAACTATTTGATTTATTGACTGGCTTACAATAAAAAATGTGACCCCGTATCCTGCAAGTATTCCCATGTTCTTTGCGATTTCAGGAAAATAGCCCAGGACGGGAAATTCATCCAGCAGAAAAAGGCACGGATTCTTCAGCTTCACGGAATTGGCGTTTGTTGTGCCGTCGGAGAATTTCTTTATCATAAAGTTGATGAGCATTCGGAACACAGGCGCAATTCGCGTTATATGATTATAGGGAACGATCAAATAAAGGGAGATTCCATTCTTGCTGTTTATGAAGTCGTCAACGGAAAAGTCGCTGTATGCAGTTGAAGCGGCGATCAAAGGATCCTGGAACAAGGATATTTTTGAAAAGATGGTTGAGTATGTAGATCCGCGTTCTTTTGGAGGCTGTTTTTGCGCACGTTTTGCGGAGTTCTTTATGAGTTCATTTATCAGCGGGTCCCCGTGGTCGTCGTGAATCAACTCGTCAAGAAGTTCGTCCGAGCCTTCCGCCGCGTCCTCGTCAATTTCCTCGTCAGCATCGTCATCTTTTTGCGAGAATTTCTTCAGCACCGTTGACATGTTCTTTTCTCTCCACGGTATTTGCTTTGAAAAGCGCACATGCAAGACAACTGCGGTGAATATGTCGCGCGCCCTGTTGTTGAAGTAGCTGGATGTTTCGTCTCCTCCTCCGCTTGCTTTTTCTGCGGAGAAGAAATTCTCCCCTATCATGTCCGCCCATGAGAAGGCCGTTGCGGGATCGTCTGGAATTTCATTGATGGGGTTGTAGTGCGCCGTCTCGCCGTTTGAATCAAGCGGGCGGAACGGAATGACAACGGAAAATTGCCCTCTGTAGCCGGCGCTTGCCTCGAAGTTTTCGCCCTTCGGGTCGAACACGACGATTGAGCCGCGTCCGCTTACTTCACCGCTGGCTTTGCTTTTATAGTACGGGACTCCATAGTTCAGGCAGGTTGGGATTATAGTTGAAACGCCCTTTCCGCTTCTTGTCGGGGCGATCATCCATGTGTTTGTCGCCCCCGAATGGCATATAAGCGGCGCAAGGTTCGCCCTTCTTGTCACAAGGTTTTTTCGCAGATGCAGGACGAGGTTTCCCTTTTTTGGATTTATTTTTGAGTAGACGTTCGCCTTTTCAAGTTCTCCGCAGACGACTCCATATCGTTGCAGATGCCCCAATTCCTTTAAGTCCTTGACCTTTGCCCAACGCGCCGTTCCATATATGCGCTGGTTCTTTTGATGCGCACTCAGAATTATACTGGTGACAACGAACAAAAAGAATGCGAGGATAATGGAAAACAGGGCGGGGGGAGCGGCCTGGAAAAAGTAATGGGAGTACACTTGGTTTCCCATGAACTTGAAAATTCCCAGCAGGAACACAAGCGGGTTGTACAGCCGATAGCCGCCCTTGAAGATGTAGAGCGGTCTCCCTATGACGCTTTCGTCATAGTTCATAAACGGAGCGAATTCTTGCGTGGTGACAAAAATGCCAACGATGACAATAAGAATGGGCACAAGATAGTTCAGTATTTTCAGCCAATAGAACTTCCTGTAGCTTTTCGGGTCGTCGCGAGAGAATTCTTCTTTGCTTCCAAACATAAGCGAATCCTTTCTTGGGCAGGCAGAATTTGCTTATAGAGGCAGTGTACCATGAATTTTAAATTTTATCAATATATTTTTTACAATTTGAAATATTTATATATTGACTTATTTGACATACTGATGTATAATTTAAAAAATGGGTTTTTATTTTCTAAATTAAAAATGTATGTATAAGGTCTATGCCTTTTAGAATTGCATTAAACGCAAAAAAGATGCAAAAAAATGCACCCGTCTCTTCAGCGCAATTATCTGTATTAAAAAAGGGTGCAACGTTGCACCCTTTTGCTAGAATGACAATTGTATTAGAGAGACGGGTGCAATATTTGCACCCTTTTTTACTCTCTTGTAAAATGAGGGCAAATAATTTTATCTTTCAGTTTCCCTTTCTCTCTTGATGCCTGTAGATATTCCAATATAGGAATTCAGTTTTTTGACGCTAGGAGAATTTTTACTTTCGCTCGTATATATTTGCTTGTTGATATTATATTCATTGCGGAAATATACTTCCATTTTGTCTGCCATGTTGGAATTGTAAACTGCTCGAATATTTTTTGCTAGATTCTCGACAATAGTATCATGATGCGCCTTGTCGGTCCATCTAGCCTCTTCACTCTTTACTTCAAGCATCTTTTCATATCGTTCCTGACAGGATTTCCAACTCATCTTTTTGCTGGCTGTTTGGATAAGAACTGTTGTTTTGTATCCATTTTTCTTCATCAGGGAAAGTGTCTTTATTGGCGTATCAGATTTTCTGAAAGTTCCTTCAATTACAATGTTGTAACGCTCTGCTACCGCCTTATTTAAAATTGCCTCGGTCATATTGCCTGCAAATTCGGCTGTATATTTGGGAGCGTTTTTTTCATATTTTTTTTGAAAATATTCATAGTCGGGATGGTACTTTCGGTAGTCATCTCCACAAATTATGATGATGTTATTTTGGCAAATTTCTATTGCCATTTTTATCAGATTTGATTTTCCAGCTCCTGGCTGACCTCCAAGAACAAAGCCTCTAGGAAGTGTGGACGGCATGATTTTTTCTTTTGTTGCTGTAAGAGTTCTATTCCAAACTTCTTGAAATGCAGCATTCACCATTTCATCGGTGTTCATATTGTGCAGTGATGCCATTTATTTTATTCGCCATATTATGAAAATCAAAAATTTCGGGGGGATTGGTAATCAGAGCACTATAAAAACTTTGAAGTTGATAATTGTTATTGTTCAAATTGTCTGACGGCTCTTGTCGAGACAATATAGCCATCGCTCCAGTTGTAAGTTCCAGAAGAACATCCTTTTCCATAAGTGTTGCCATAAAACCTCCTGCTCTTCAATTTTAATATCTATTCATATGTTATGTCAACATCGTTCTTTTAAACGGACAGATTGTCTCTTGTTCACCAGGACAAGGGCATTAAAAATATTTATCACTTTTAAAAAGGGTGCAACGTTGCACCCTTTTTGCTAGAACGATGATTATATTAGAGAGACGGGTGCAATTTTTGCACCCTTTTTGCCAGATGGTTCAGCCCCTCTATTTTTTTTCAAACTCGAATTTTGTTTCAAAATTTTCGTCAAGACAGAGCTTCGCCTTGAATTCCTTTCCATTTTTTGAAGTGAATTTCTTTAGCGATGTTTTCTTGTTTGCGCAAAGATTTTCAATGTCTTTTTCAGTCAGCCTTGCTCCCGCAACAATCTCCCAAACCTTGAAAGCGCACCCCTCCTTATAGCCTGTGCAATACCAGTTTTTGGTTCCCTTGCGAATTTCCTTTCCGCATTTTGGACAAGAAATTGAGTTTTGCCCTGTAGGAAGCGTGATGTCAATTTCTTTGGAAACAGAATTTCTCACGAAATGCTTTATGTTGGATTCAAACAAAACAGGATTTTCCTCAAGTTGCTTTTCCCAAGCGGTGGTTTCCGAAACATCCGCTATTATTTTTATTGCTGAAGAGCGAACTGCGTTTAGAACAGTTCTTCCGATCGGAGTGATTACTATATCTTTCTTTTGAATTTCAATGTAACCACAGGACTGAAGTTTTGGAATGAATGTGTGTCTTGTCGCTTGCGTTCCCAGTCCTGTTAGTTTTCCAGCGTTTTCATCTTGCGACTTGGGGTTTTCCATAAACGACAGAATGCTTGCTTCATTGAAATGCTTTGGGCTTTGAGTCCATTTTTGCTTCGTTTCAATGTCTGACACGAGAAGTGAATTCCAGTCTATGCCATCAAGATTTTGCTCATCATCCTGCTCGTCCTCAAAAGGGTGCAATGTTGCACCCTTTTTTTCTAATGATGCATGCGATGAAGGGGTGGGGGCAACATTCGCTCCCCTTTTCCATCCGCTATCCACTATTTGTTTTCCAGTAATTTTGTACTTGTGATTATTTACAGACAAAATCACCGTTTGCTTGTTATAAACACAGGGAGCGGCAAACGCAATCATAAACCGGTCAAGAATTAAGTTGTAAATTTCTTTTTCACTTTCAGTCGCTGACACAGGAATTTTTTTCAACGGAATCAGCGCATGGTGCGCTTCAAGTTTTGCATCGTTGAATACCCTCTTGTTTGAAATGGAGATGTCGGAGATTTTTGCGACTTCTATAAATTTTGGATACAGAGCGGATAAGTCTTTAAAAATTTTTTGACAAAGTTCAACATTTCCGCTCCCCATAACCTTTGAAGGCGTTCTTGGATAGGAAACGCACTTGTATTCCTCATAGAGCTTTTGGATTATTTTCAAAGTTTCATCGGCGGAGTATCCGTATAGTTGAAATGCCTCCTTTTGAATCGCATTCAAGTTGTAAAGTTGCGGAGCGGGTATTTCTTTTTTCTCTGATTTATTTTCAATGACAGACGCTGCTTTTCCAATGTCATTTCGCAAAACTGAATCACGAGAATCGTCTGAAAATGATGTTTTATTTTCATCCTCAAAATACATTCCCCGGCAAAAGGGTGCAACGTTGCACCCTTTTTGCCGAGGAATAATTGTATTGAAGTGATGGGTGCTATCTTTGCACCCTTTTGCTTCTGTTGTTTGAAACTGTGCATAATGCTCAAAGTATTTTTCACTCTTGAAATTTTCAATTCGAGAGCAGCGTTCATCAATTGCCGACAGTATCGCGGTTTGGACTCTGCCAATTGTCAGTTTTTTATTTGCGTTTACAGAGATATACCTTGTAAAATTAATTCCCACAAGCCAGTCGGAATGCTGGCGTGCAAAGCCCCTTTGAGCGAGTTTGTTATATTCAGAAAGCGGCTTTGCATTTTTGATTCCCTCTTCGATTACTTCAGGCGTAAGCGCCTGCGAAACCCAAAATCGCTTTATTCTTGAAAAGTCTGTTATTCCACTCATCGCAAGGCATTCGCGGGCTATTATCTCACCTTCTCGATCGGCATCGGTTGCAATGAGTATTGAATCGTATCGATGCCTGTTGAGCATTTCTAGCACAAGCCTTGCCTGGCTCTTCGTGGCATCGTTTTCAATGTATTGAAAGTCCTCTGGTATTATGGGAATCTCTCTCCATGACTTGAATTTTGGGTCGTAGAGTTCTGGACTTTGCAGGGCAAAGAGGTGTCCCCTGCAATTGGTGATTTCTGTTTTTCCGTCTGTATAAATTCCAGAGCGAAATGAACAGCCGAGAGCGCATGCAAAGTCTTTTGCTACGCTCGGTTTTTCTGTGAGAATTAACATATTGTGTCCTCCATTTTGGGCAGGCAGACACAACATATATTTTGCTTAAAAAGAAATTTTAGTCAAGTGAAATATTGCCATAAAATATGTTTTTGATTGTTTTTCTGCAAACAGTAAAAAGTGGTCAAATATCGCCCCCGTCTCTTCAGCACCCTTTTTTTGGGAACGGTAATTGTATTGGAGGAACGGGTGCAATATTTGAGCCCTTTTTTGAGCGATGCAGCGTTTAATCAAGCGAAAAATATGAATGTTTTTAGTCATCTGAAATTATTCACAAAAAATGCAAGGAAATGAACGAAATTTTGGGGAGAAAAAAAAGAGCTTAATAACAACTGACCTATTCGGCAAGATAAAGAAAAGTCCTACGAATAGCACTAAATGTATGTATTATATGTATTTAACTGTAGGTCTGCCAGTTGTTCTGTAGGACAATTTTAATTTTCTACTATAATAGCGATGTAGGACAAGCGATTTTTCTGTTCTTTTTTGCATAATAATTCACTTTTTCCAAAATAAACATTGACTTTTTTTGCATGTCAAAATATCATCTTTTTTAGTTTGCTAAAATTATTCATTTTTTTCAAAGATCAAAGGGTGTTTTTACTCTGTCGTTCTAGAAAAAGGGTGCAATGTTGCACCCTTTTTGTCGAGGAATAATCATATTAGAGGAAAGGGTGCAACGTTGCACCCTTTTAAAAATCGAGGGGGCAGTCAAAATGACAAAGAATTTTAAAATAAAGGAAAAGGAGAAAATCAAGCGGCTTGCAAAGAAAATGGATTTGGAAGTCTACAGGATAAGAATCTCTCTTGGAGAATGCTCCAGCCAAAATGTTGTTGAGATTATGGACTTTCTGCTGGACAGGTGGGCCCGCATTTCTGCCAATCGCCTGAATGTTTTCTTCAAGTGGTTTTTAGGTTTGATTCGAGAGCTGCGCGTTGATGTTATGGGAGATGTTTGCAAGCCTTATTTGCAGCTGCTTTGTTTTGCCGACAAACGAAAATTTGCAGAGGAAAGGAAGCTGCTGCAAAAATTTGTTTTTCTCGCTTGGATAAATCTGAACAAGATGGACAGGATTCCAGACGGCATTTCAACGGAAGGTATAGAGGCGGACAGCCTTGACAAAACAATCGATGAACTGATTCTTCCGTGGGTGCGCATTGTGAAGGCAAATGAAGAAATTGAAGCACTTCTTGACGCTTACCAATACAACAAGCAGCTTTGTTCAAGAAGTGGAATTGTATCGAGAAGGAATCTAGAGCGGTTGCTGTCCAGGGATTTTGAAAGGTGAGGCAATCTTTTAAATTTTCAGTTGAAACATGAAGAAATTTAAATATAATAAAAAAATGCGCGAACAGAAGAACAGCGAGCTTTAAATACATGGCATGAAAAAGTGCAGCCTGTACTAATTTAGGAAGGAATGAATATGAACTATGTTCTCTGCCACAAAGAAATTTCTGTTTTAAATATGGAAATTGACAGCGACGGCACAATTATCAAAATAAATGAAATATATGACGAGGGTCACGCCCCAATTGGCGTTTTCAATAGTGGATATGAATCCCCCGTGTCCGCAATGCGCCGTTGGTGGAAAAACCGTTCCATTCCTGCAAGCCGGCAAAATTTAAATAGATTCCTTGACAGCCTCGCAATCTCTTCTCCAATTGAACTTGTTTCAAAGTCCTTTGGTTTGAGCCTCTCAGACCATTACTGGATAAAGCCCGCACAAGCAAAGGACGGCGACATTTCTTGGAAGTCCATAAATTTCTTTGAAAACAATTTTTCAGAGGATATTGGCGCGCTTCTATCTGGCATTGGAAAGGCACGGGATGCAGGTCATGTAGATTTTCTTTCCCCTGAAAATACTTCAGATGGGTGGCTTAGAAAAAAATGGATCATTGCAGGTGAAAAAAGAATTCTTCTGAAGGGTGGCTCTTATCCTTTCCAACAAGAGCCGTTCAATGAAGTTATAGCAAGTGATATTTGCACAAGGCTTGGAATAAGTCATGTCGAATACACTTTGAAATGTCATAAAGAAAAAATGGAAAACAACTTTCTTTCTTGCTGCCCTTGCTTTGTAACAGTTGATACGGAACTTGTTCCCGCCACAAGAATTCTCAGTCTTGCAAGAAAAAGCAATGACACATCTCCATTGAAAAATCTTTTAAATTGCTGCAAGACTGTCGGAATAAATGACTTGGATTTAATAAAACGAGACTTAGGAAAAATGTTTGCACTTGACTTTTTGATAGCAAATACTGACAGGCACTTCAATAACTTTGGTTTTTTAAGAAATCCAAATACGCTTGAGTGGCTTGGACTTGCGCCTTTGTACGACAACGGAACATCTCTTTTTTACAATCAGGGCATTGCAGATTTGACGAATTCAGCGCGACACGAATCAAAATATGTTGAAACAAAGCCCCTCGCAAAGACTTTAGACAAGCAGCTAACAAGGGCATTGCGAGACACACAAATTCCATCCCTCGACTTTTCCTCTCTAAAAGGCATTGGAGAGACATTCGCTCAAATGCTTTCTGAAAATCCACAGAATGGCGAGCGTTCTCAAGAGTTGGGGAAAATTCTCAACGGTCGTATTCTTGAAACTGAAAGGATGCTTGACAAACTGCGAATGAAAAATGCATCGATTCAGCGGTGACAAGATTCTATGGAGCGTTAATGCAAAGCAAAGCACCTTCCAAATCCCTGAAAAATATTTTCAATCGCTCTCCGCAGAAAAACACCCATTCGCAGGAAGACTTGTTCAAGTGGAAGAAGCCTGCGTATGTGAAAAATGATCTTGAGGCGTTCAACAAACTTTTTAAAAACTGGGGCAAAAAGCTAAAGCAGGATGCGGGATCATTTTCAGGATTTCATTCAAAACCAGGGCATGCGTTTGTATTTCCAGAGCAGAACCAACGTGTCACCTTCAAAATGTCGTACTCAAATTCTCTGTCCAGCCATGACAAGTACATAAATCACTATATGCCACAAGAGAACAAGGATTATGTCGAAGAAAAGCCTGAACTTTTTGGAATGAGTCAGGAGGAGTACGACAGGCACAAAGTGCCGCTCAACTTCAAATTCATAATCTCGCCTGAAAATCAGAATGTTGACTTAAAGGAATTGACACATGCATTCATAAAGCGTCTTGAAGCGCACACAGGCTATGTGCTTTGCTGGAGGGCTGCCATTCACAAGGACACGGAGCATCCGCACACCCATATCGTCATAAACGGAAGGGACGGCAATGGCAAGGAGATATTCTTCAACAAGGAGACGGTGATTTTAATGCGCTCGATGTGCATGAACGCCGCCACAATGATGGTTGGGGAGAGAACAAAAGAGGAAATCGAACTTTCAAAGAAAAATGAAGTAAGTGCGAACCGCTGGACAAAGGCGGACTCTCTGCTTGAGAATTTCTTGTCTGCGAAAATAACGAGGAACAATCTTTCCCCTTTGCTGGAAAACCGTCTTTTACATCTTGCCAGCATAAACATGGCGAAAATTGACAAGGAGTCAAACTCCTACATCCTTTCGGAAAACTGGAAGGAGACGCTAAAGGCTGCGGGAAGATACAACACCTATCTTGACGAATATGTAAAGAGCGGAGAGAAGCTGGAACTTTATAATGGCGGCGGAATAAGCGGAACTGTGGAAAAAGTCATAACGTTCGACAAGGACGAGGCATGGAATGATGCGCTGATTATACAGTCGGGGGAAAGGCGTGTGTATGTTCCAGTGTGGCAGCTTCACAAGGAAGACTTGAAGGGAAGGCGTGTTTCCATTCGGGATTTTGGAAATGCGGGGGAGGGAAAAATTTCACGGCAAGTGAGCGACAGGAATATTTTTGTGCGAGACTGATAAAAAGGGTGCAACGTTGCACCCATCCCTCTTATATGATTATTCCTCGGCAAAAAGGGTGCAACGTTGCACCCTTTTTAAATGATTTACAAGATTCTATTGCCTGTCGAACACTTCATTTATCTTTGGCAAAAGCGGGAGAAAGTTGTCAATTGAATCCATCAAATTAGCCCTTGTGTAGTATTCAGTCATCTCAATAGAATTGTGACCAACAAAGCGCTGGACAATTTCGGGCTTGAATTTGTAGCGCATCATAGTAACATAGGTGTAGCGGAGAGAGTGGGGAACAAGCGTTCTTCCTTTTATGTCAATCCCAGATCGTTCAAGACTTTTTTTGAATTGATATTCTGAAGCGCACTTGCTGAACGGCTTTCCTTTGTGTGTAAAAAGGTAGTCGTCGCAAGAAAGACCGCTGTCCTTTATGTACTTTATCAGTTCTTTTAAAACAAAGCTAGGGATTATAACAACCCTATATTTCGGCTTTTCATCGCTGCCCTTCTTGTTGTAGTGAGTTCTCGTTCCATCGTTTGCTAAATACCCATCAACAACAAACGCACTCTTGTCCTCAATAATCTGTTTGACCTTGGCGGCGCGTATTTCTCCTAGTCGCAGCCCTGCTGTGTAGCAAAGGAGAAAGAACAGATATCGAGGATAGTCTGAAAAGTTAAACGGTTTGAGCAATCTGACAATTTCCTCTTGGGTAAAACAATCGCGTTTTTTACATTGCCGTTTGAAATTTTGGAAAATCGGCATTGTGACATTCAAGTCTTGCCATGATGCTTCCCTGTAAATTTCTCGCAGAGCAGACAAAAACTCATTCTTCCAGCTTTCACTCCTATTCCTGCCAATTAAGTAATTAATGACTTGATGTTCTGTTAGATGCCGAATGTCATAGTCGCCCCAAACTTCGTTTATCTCGTTGATATGTCGTTTTAGCATTTGAAGCGTGATATGGTTCACCGATTGCCCGCGATATTTTCTGCGGCTATAAGAGCTGCTTCCATACTCAAACATATTTTTTGAAATGTTTCGTATCAAGAACTTGTCTTTGACCGACAGTATATTCTTGTGAACATAGTTTTTTGCATCATCCTCAGATTTGCAACCATTGCAGTTAATCCATGTTAACTTTCCATTGGATATAAAGAAGTATCTCCATACAGGGATCTCCTTTTCCAATACAAGCATAAGATTTTTCATAATAGAACCTCTTTAGAAAAGATTTATCTAAAAATCGTCATCCCCCCTTAAAACTTCAACAAGTTCGTTTAGAATTTTTAGTTTCCTGCTTGATAATCCCTGCAATTTATTAAAGAAATGTTCAAGTTCACAAAGCGCACATTTTTTACGAGGGGCGCCCTTTACAAGATATTCAGCAGAGGTGTCTAGTGCTTCAGCTATCTTAACTCCATTGGTAATACTCGGAATTGAATTCCTGCTGTCAAGGTAAGAATTCAATACTCCATATTTGATTCCTGTTTTGTAGGCAAGTTCTTTTACACTAAGATTCTTTTCTCTCATAACCCTTGTTAAATTTTCTCTAAACATAAGTGCATTTTAATAATTTTAAGCAATAATTAAAGTTATAATTTTTAATAAAAATTATTGACAAAAAGAATAAATGTTGTATGATAAAGAAAAGTTGGAAACCGTTCTTTATGTTTTTTAATTGAGATATGATACTAGGTTCAGGTCCTAGTGGGAGTG
>JAAGKN010000726.1_pt1 | contig 60331 bp, 52 predicted proteins | sample 6206371 | NCBI WGS metagenome assembly JAAGKN01 (sample SAMN11533720, study PRJNA540317) | gut metagenome | isolation source: fecal pellets from male and female animal of same cohort | host: Peromyscus leucopus | place: USA:CA | collected 2017 | reverse complement strand
ACCTACCTCAAATTTTAAAGAGCCAGAATTTGAAGAGGTTCTGGCTTTTTCTTATTCTTTGCTCCCTTGAAAAGCCGTTATAAAATTGTTATAATAACAAATAGATTTATATCAGGAGGAACATATATGAAGGAATTTGAAAAGCTTTTGTTTGAGGATACAAAACGAAAAGAATTTGAGAAGGCTTTAACAGAGGTAAAGTTAGGGCTGTTTGAACAAAAGAAGGAAAATGCATTTGATTTTAATGCCCATACCTTAATGACCTATGGGAAAAAATATAAGGGACTATATGACCTATATCAAAACAACGAAACTATGGAGTTAGTTTTTGTTTGCCCATTGATAGAAAACAATCGGGGAGATGAAAATGAAAGAAAGGATATGCAGCCTTATGCCTATGACGTTTTATATTTAGAATATTTGGATGTAGAGGCTTATGATTTGGTTAAAAAGGCTGCAGTACATGAAAAAAGCCGATTCATTGATTTCTTTTATCATCTGTCTATCGTGGCCTACTTTGTCTTACTAGCGTTAAATTTGGCATCTATTATTTATTTATTAATTTTAAATACAGATTTTTTACAATTGGTACTGATTTGCGGATCCTTATTGGCAGCACAGTTTGTAATGACAGGCGTATTGCTTCTTGTCCTAATTCAGTATCGTAAATTTAAGGCACAGTAAGATGCAAAAGTATTTTATTTCTTTAGAGGAATTTGAAAAGGCAACCCTTACAGATGAGCTTGCATTTCAGATTCGCAATGTCTTGCGTGGAAGAGTAGGAGAATCCTTCTTTGTAGGTGTAAAAGAAAAAACGTATCTTGCAGAGATTACTGAAATAGGGAATAAGGAAATAAAATTTAGAGTTGTTAAGGAAGAAACTGGCAATTTTGAATTGCCGTTTTTTGTTTCTTTATTTCAAGGCTATCCTAAAATGGATAAGCTAGAAAATATCATCAAGTATGGAACACAGCTAGGTGTTCAGGAGATTCACCCTACTTTGATGAGGCGATCTATTTTTAAGCTAGATCAAACCAAAAAAACAAATAAGCTAGAAAGATTTAATAAGATAGCTAAAGAGGCTGCAGAACAATCCTTCCGGAATAGAGTACCTAAGGTTGTCGATATTGAACGGTTAAAGGATATAGATTTTAGTGAGTATACGGTTAAGCTTGTATGCTATGAGGAGTCTGCGAGGGAGCAGGAATGCAGTGCCTTTAAACAGGCAGTTCAGGGATTACAGCCAAACGATAAGGTTGCGGTAGTAGTAGGTCCTGAGGGAGGAATTACTCCTGAAGAAATTGCATATCTAAAGTCCTTGGGATTTGTCTGTGTAGGCTTAGGTCCTCGAATCCTTAGAACGGAGACGGTCGTTTTTTATATTCTTTCTAGTATTAGCTATGAATGGGAATTAAAGCAATGAAAAAGAAAATTGGATTTCAGACCTTAGGCTGTAAAGTTAATATTTATGAGTCTAATGCTTTGAAAAATGAATTGATAAAAAGAGGATATGAGGTAGGAGAGCCTAGTGAGGATTGTGACGCTTTCATCATCAATACCTGTTCTGTTACGAATCAGGCGGATGCGAAAAGTCGTAAAATCATTCACAGGATGGCTAAGCTGAATCCAGATGCAGTCCTATGTGTAATGGGTTGTTACAGCCAGACAAATCCTGAGGCCCAAGAGGTAGAAGGGGTAGACATTTTAGTGGGCAATGGAAATAAGCTAGAGGTTCTATCGATGCTAGAAGAAAGACTAGCTCATAAGGAACAGGTAAAGCAGATCAAAATATTAGATATTCTAAATCAGCATACCTATGAGAATTTAGAGGTAACTACCTATGACCATACGAGAGCCTTTGTGAAGATAGAGGATGGCTGTGAAAATTTTTGTACCTACTGTATCATCCCTTATGCAAGAGGACCTGTCAGATGTAAACCAGCAGATGCAGTCATTGCTGAGCTGAAGCGAGTTACAGAAGAGGGGTATTTAGAGGTTGTTCTAGCAGGGATTCATACAGGGAGATATCAGGATAATGGTCTAACGCTTTCTGGATTGATTCAAAGAATTCTAAACGAGGTTCCGTTATTAGAAAGGCTGAGACTATCCTCCATAGAAATTAATGAGGTCGATGATACCTTCATTGAATTACTGCAGAAGCATCAGGTTCTGGCAAATCATTTGCATCTTCCCCTGCAATCTGGTAGTGACTTAATATTAGAAAAAATGGAAAGAAAGTATGATGTGGCTTTTTTTAAGCAAAGGGTAGAAAAAATCAGAAAAGCCCGTCCAGACATTTCTTTATCTACAGATATTATTGTCGGTTTTCCTTATGAAACATTAGAGGAATTTCAAAAAACCTTGGAATTTTCCAAGGAAATTAAGTTTAGTAAGATTCATGTTTTCCCGTATTCTATCAGGCAGGGAACCAAGGCTTCTTTAATGCCACAGATTTCAGATAAAGAAAAGAAACAGAGGGCTACTGAGCTGATTGCTGTATCCAAAGCCTTGGAGGAATCCTATGCCCAAAAATTTGTAGGAAGTATACAAAGTCTGATTGTAGAACAGACGGTGGATTCCTCCTATATGACAGGACACACCTCTAATTATTTACAGGTGTTTCTCCCTTTAGAGCCTTCTTTGATTAAGAAAAATATTCAGGTGGAAATTACAGAATATAAAAATGGAAGACTTTTTGGGAAAAAGGTTGTTCTTTAAATATTTTATGCCTAATTTCCATTTTTTATAAAAAAAAGAAAAAAGTACTTTACAACATTTCAGAATTGAGGTAAAATAGTAAAGGAATTCGTCCTTGGAAGGAGGCTTAGTCATGCCAAAAATTGTTGTACGTGAAAAAGAGAGTATCGAAGATGCATTACGTAGATTTAAACGCGATGTCTCTAGATCTGGTAACCTTCAAGAGGCGAAAAAACGTCAATACTATTTAAAACCTAGTGATGTTCGTAAACAAAAGCGTCAAGAGGCTAGAAAAAAATATAAGTAAGATGGAGGGCACTATGCCCTCTTTAATTTTTAAGGAGCTGATCAAATGAAAAAGATTTTTATGATGGGAGATTCTACAATGAAGTATAACAATATATTCCGTTATCCTCAGGTAGGATGGGGACAGGTACTTCATTTATTTGCCAAGAACGATTGGTTGATTGAAGACCATGCAGAAAATGGCCGTAGTACGAAAAGCTTTAGGGACGAAGGCCGGTTTGATGTGATATTAGACCGTATGACTGAAGGGGACTATGTGATTTGCCAGTTTGGGCATAATGATGAGAAGCAGCAGGACCCAACGAGATATACAGAGCCTTATGGTTCTTATCAGGAGAATCTTTCCTATTTTGCAAAGAAGGTCTCTGAAAAAGGGGGGCATATCCTTTTTGCAACCTCGATTACAAGACATAAGTTTGAGGATGGAAAATGTGTGAATTCTCATATGGATTATCCTCAGGCAATGCTGGATTTTGCTAAGGAAAATGGCTATACCTGTATTGATTTGAATCGATTAACTATGGAGCTTTATACGAAGCTTGGAGAGGAAGAAACCAAGAAGTTTCATATGATTTTCCCTGCAGGAATGTATGATGCGCATCCAGAGGCTAAGGATGACCATTCTCATTTAAGATATGAGGGGGCTTTGATGATTGCCGAGCTTTTTGTAAGAGCAGTTGAAAAGACTGAGGATCCGATTCGGGAGTGCTTTTTAGATTTAAGTGAAAAAGAAATGATTGATGAGAAAATGCTCATAGACTGAGTACTAGCTTCTAGGTAGAGTCCTAGAAGCTTTTTTAGTACAGAAAGGATAAATCCTTTTTTGATGTGCTCATTACATTAAATATAATCCCCATCATGAACATTGAAATTACTAAGCTCGACCCACCATAGGAAACAAAGGGGAGGGTTACTCCAGTAACTGGGATTAGTCCAATGACGACGGCAATATTGATAAAAACCTGAATCATCAGCAGGGATGTAAAGCCAAAGACCAGATAGCTTGCAAATTTATCCTTTGTGGATTTGGCAAGCTTATAGCCTAGATAGATCAATAGGCCAAATAAGAAAATTAACAGGATTCCTCCTACAATTCCTAGCTCCTCTACTATGATAGCAAAAATAAAATCATTTCCAGGCTCTGGCAAATAAAAATATTTTTGTTTGGACTGAAAAAGCCCGTACCCAAACAGGGATGCTGGAGAAATAGCATAGAGAGATTGAATGATTTGGAATCCACTGCCTAAAGGATCATTCCAGGGATTTAGGAACGAAACGATGCGTTCTAATCGATAAGGAGCAGTAAGAATCATTAGAGTAAGTCCGATTGCCGCCGCTAATATTCCTAATATGATATTCTTCCATTGAAACTCTCCGATGAATAGAACCATAACGATGCTCATTACCATAATTAATCCACTACCAAAGTCAGGTTGTAAAAGAATTAGTCCAAAGATGATGCCTACAAACAGCATATACAGGTAGAAATAAAGATTTTTCTTTAGAATGCCCTCATTTTTTGTTAAAAACTTCGCGGTGAAGATGATTAAACCAAGCTTCATAAATTCGGCTGGCTGGATGGAAAAATCACCAATTCCTATCCAGGATCTAGCTCCGCCCCTGACAATACCGACTCCAGGAATCAGGACTAAGACTAACAACACAAGACAGCCTATAAAGATTTTATTTGCATGCTTAAACCAAAACTGATAATGTATCTTTGAGGCAAAGATATAGCCGATCAGTCCAACGCCAAAGAAGAGGCCTTGTCTTAAAAGATAGTAATAGGGATTTCCTGTTTTATATTCTGCCCAAATGCTAGAAGCGGAGTAAATCATAATTAGCCCTATGCCTATGATAGAGAATAGAACTACATTGTATAGGATTAAGTATTTCTTCATAGCGTCACCTAAACAATTTTATGTCTTATCCCTTGTAAATATTAAAAAAAAGGGTATAATAGTTATAATTGCGACTGAATCGCAAAAGGAGTTAAGATATGTATCAAACGAATCATTTCAAGGTATTGCTTGATTTTTTCTCTAAAAATAGAAATAAGTCCTATAGTGCTTTAGAGCTAATCTCTAAATTTTCTAAAACGATGGATAAGGCAACCGTCTATCGGAAGCTGCAGCTATTGGAAAAAAATAATCTGATTCATAAAACCTTCAATCCTATCCATCATTGTAATGAGTATCAGTATTCAAAAGATTGTGAGAATCATTTTCATTTGATTTGTCAATCCTGTGGAGAGGTTACCCATTTGACGATAGATACGGCAGATTTATTTATGAAATCCATCTTAGAAAAATATAATTTTGTAATACATAAAAATACCTCTCCAATTTATGGATTATGCAAGGAGTGTAGAAAAGTATGTTAGATGTATTTTTAGACGCACTACTTGATAGTCTTAAGGTATTTGGCCTTGCCTTTATCGTCAATGTTTTGTTGTCCTTTTTTGAGGAAAAAATCAGTAAAATTTTTATGAGACATCAACAGATTTCGCCTTTATTAGGAGCCAGCTGTGGTCTTATTCCTCAATGTGGCATTTCTGTAGTTGCTGCTGACATGTATCGTAAGGAGCACATCACGGCGGGAACTCTACTGGCTGTCTTTTTTGCTTGCTCAGATGAGGCGTTGCCCATTTTACTTACTGATTCTAAAAAAATAATATATGTTTTCCCTTTGCTGGGGATAAAGTTTGTTTTAGGATTTCTTTTAGGATACATTGTGGATTTTGTTGCTAGAAAGAAGGAGATGAAGGAGGTAAAGGAGGATATCCATATTGGCTGTTGTGGTCATGAAATAGACAATCAGGAGGAACCAGTTCTACATAAGCATGTGCTTCATCCACTCTTACACAGCCTAAAGATTTGGTTCTATGTATTCCTAATCAGCTTCGGCTTTGGTCTGCTGTTTTATTGGCTTGGAGAGGATAACATTGCAGCATTTTTAAATGGAAATAAGAATTTAGCGCCTCTATTTTCCGGAGTGATTGGACTGATTCCTAACTGTGCCTCTAGCGTCATTTTAAGTGAGCTATTTTTAATGGAAGGAATTTCCTTTGGAGCTCTTGTCACTGGTTTATGCGTGAATGCAGGGTTGGGAGCTATTTACCTATTTAAGTTTAAGGATAAAAGAAGGGATGCTCTTAAGCTGTTAGCTATTTTATTTCTGTATTCCTTAGGAATAGGCTATTTGATTCATTTTATGATGGGGTGGATTGGATGATGGAAGAACGATATACTACCGCAGTAGAAGCTTTTGAACGCAAGGATTTTGTTGAAGCTCTTAAGCTTTTTTCTCAAATGGAGGATGAGGATAGTAAAAGGTATGAAAACCAATGTGTTGAGGCCCTAGAGGATATTCTTTTTTATTCTAATAGGAAGCAGGCTCAATCTCTTTTGAAGAGGCTAGAATTCTATCAGGATTACAGCTATTTTTTAGATGCAAGAAACCGTAAAAAAATGGATGTGATAGCGAAAGCTATGATGTTTGGCTGTGCAATTCTAGGGACAATTCTCTTAATCCTATTCTGTATAAAATAAAAAGAATGCCCATAAGCATTCTTTTTTAACTGTATATTACAGCAATTATTTAAATGGTGACCTGTACGGGGTTCGAACCCATAAATGCATGCGTGAAAGGCATGTGTGTTAACCGTTTCACCAACAGGCCAATTAATGCTGCTTTTTAATTATATCATAATTTATATTGATGTCAACACTTTTTTTTCCAAAAATATGATTTTGAAGGAAATCGAAATTTTCTATAAATTAATTTAAAAAATATATGGTTTTGATTTACTTTTTTTAAATAAAAATGCTATAATATGAGTAGAGGATTAGTAAATAAAAAGGAGGAAAACGTATGAACTTTATAATTACAATTAGTCGAGAGTATGGTAGTGGTGGTCGTTTTATAGGAAAGCTGGTGGCAGAACAGCTAGGGATTAATTTTTATGATTCAGAGCTTTTGACAAAGGCCTCTGATTTATCGGGAATTTCTATGAACTGCTTAGAAAACTATGATGAGACCAAGGAAAGTGCCTTTTCTTATGCACAGGGTCTATATGGAATGGATATGTCCTTAGGGCAGAAGGTTTTCTTAGCTCAGTTTGAAACGATTAAGAAAATTGCTTCTGCAGAGTCCTGTGTAATTGTAGGTCGTTGTGCGGACTACGTGTTAAAGGATCATCCAAATGTAGTTAAGGTTTTTATCTGTGCTCCTTTAGAAGACAAAATCAATCGGGCGGTTACCTATTATAAAATTAATCCGGCCAAAGCCTCTAGCATTATTGCGAAGAAGAATAAAAAAAGACGCTCTTACTATAATTTCTATACCGATAAGGAGTGGGGAAAACCGGATTCTTATGATTTGTGTATCAACTCTAAAAATGGTATTGAAACAGCAGTAGAGGCAATTTGTGCTTATACAAAGCGCAGATTTAATATAAAATAATCTGGTGTAAAGTAAAGCTCGCTTCTTGGCGAGCATTTCTTTTAAATATGAAAAATATTGTGATTTTAGGGGCGACAGGAACGATTGGAAGTCAACTTGCTGAAAGCTTGAAAAATGAAAATTTAATAGTGGCAGGTAGAACCAATCCCGGATTAGGGACCTTTCTATTTGTGGATTTAGCGGATTTTAAAAGTGTGATAGAATTTTCTAGAAAGATGGAAGGTTTAAAAATTGATTTGTTTTTTATCAATAGTGGGGCTTCCTTAGCAAAAGAGACCATGCCAAATGGAATAGATAAAAACTTTATGGTCAATTGCTTTTCTCCTTATTATATAGTGAAAAGAGTAAGTGAAAGGCAGAGGGATTGTACCTTTGTTTTGACCTCCTCCATCAGTATTATCAAAGCGAGTTCTAAGCCTGGAGATAGTAGAAGAGAGTTGTATAGAACGGCTAAGCTCGATGAGCATAAACTGTTTCATCGGTTAGAGGCAAAGGATATAGCCAATCGCTATACGTATGCACATCCAGGAATAGTGGGGTCTAGTCTGTCCTACTCTTTACATGGCAGATTCGTAGGTTGGTTTATCCGGCACTTTGGCAACTCTGCTAGCCAAGGAGCTCAGTGTTTACTGGAGGCATCCAAGCTTTCTAATTGTAGACAAGCCTGGGTTTGTCCTTCTGGCTGTTTTCATTTGAGAGGAAAACCTAAGAAATATAAAATAAAACGAAGCTTGGAATTGAATTCTAGCGAAATAAAAGAAATTGAAAAAATAGAAGAAAAACTGGAGGTAAGTTATGGGATTTAGAGCTTTTGATCATTGTGTAAGTGTGATTGCATATCAGAAGGATGGAAGGAAGTATGGGATGACCTGTGCCTGGGCAATGCAGGTAGATTATGATAAGCTTGTCTGTCTTATTGGGTCTCAAAGTGATACAGGTAGACAGATTAAAGAAGGACAGGAAATCGGTGTATCCGTTTTGACTAAACACCAAAAGGCGATTGCTGAGCATTTTGGAGAAGAGCACTCTTCCTCCTTTGATAAATTTGAGGGTGTGACCTACACAGCAAAGGGATCTTCCCTATTGATTCCGAATTCTGCGAGAGCTATGGTCTGTCAAGTGATTGAGGTTCTTCACCTAAAAGGGATTGAAGAGGACCAGCTTGTCTATGTATCTGTGAAAGAGAGCCAGGAGAATTCTTCTGAGTTCTTACATTATGGAGAAATGTAATGTATACTGCTGATTTACACTGTAAGGGAGAAACGGTAGATACAGCCCTATATAATCTTAAACAGGCGTTCATCTTAGCCAGAAGGTCTAAAGAAAAGGCAGTATGCTTGATTGTAGGCTATGGAAGTACAGGTGGCACCCATAAAATTAAAACTGCTGTCCTTCTTGAGCTAGAAAGGCTAGCCAACCACAAGCAGATTAAGGGGTATATTTTAGGGTCTGAGCTGGATATCTTCAACCCTAAATATCAAACTCTGTGTGGTAGAGAGTGGATTGATGAAGCCTGTTTCAAAAGAAAAAATCCAGGAGAGGTAATTGTGATTTTATGAAGTATGAAACAACTGTCAAAGGTCTAGAGCTTTTTGACGCAACCATAGAGAATGTTATAGATATTTTAGGCTTAATTAAAGAGATAGCAATCTATGAAAAAATGCTTAATGAGGTGACGGCCACTGAGGAAAGCCTTAGAGTCTCCTTGTTTGAGAAGAAGCGAGCCTTTGTGGTTTTAGCAAAGTATAATCAGAGGATTGTTGGCTATATGCTGTACTTTTTTAATTATTCTACCTTTGTTGGGGATGCAAATCTTTATTTAGAGGACTTATTTATCTTAAAGGAATACAGACATCTGGGAATAGGCTCTGCTTTTTTTAAGGTTCTTGGGCAGATTGCCTTAAAGGAAAATTGTAAGAGAATCGACTGGGTCTGCCTAGATTGGAATGAGCCTAGTCTTAAGTTTTATAAGTCTTTAGGGGCAAAACGTTTAGACTACTGGGTGGTGCACCGGTTAGAGGAACAGGAAATCCAAAAACTGGCGAAATAGCTTCTTAACTAAAGCGCTTTATGATTTTACTAATTGGTCAGTTTATGGTATAATTGAAAGGCTGATAAGGAATAGTGATGCAATATGAAGGAAATTAAGCAATTTGATGTCGTAATATTAGGTGGAGGACTAGCAGGAATCTATACTGCCTTAAATCTAGATGAAAGCCTCCATGTCGGCTTGTTTGTTAAGGATGCGATTGAACGAGGGTCTTCCAATTTAGCTCAGGGGGGAATCGCTGCTGAGGTAAACTGGGATGAAAAGAAGATACAGGAACACTATGAGGATACCTTGCGTGCTGGATCCTATATCAATGATCCAGTTGCTACAAGAGCTCTTGTAGAAGAGGCTGGAAAGAATATTAAAAGACTTCTAGAGATAGGCGTACAATTTGATACAAATGAGGATGGAAGTCTAGTTACGACATTAGAGGGAGGGCATCGTAGCCGACGGATTCTTCATGCAGGTGGAGATGATACAGGCGCACATATGATGCATGACTTGCGAACTACACTTGCTCAGCATAAGAATATTGATGTTTATGAGGATGAAATGGCCATAGAGCTGCTTCATAATGATAATAAGGCGCTCGGTGTGATTGTGATTAACCAGCAGAATGAAGAGGTTTATGTTCTGGCAAATAAAATCATTTTAGCTACAGGCGGCATTGGAGGAATCTATAAAAAATCCACCAATGAAAAGATTGCCTGTGGAGATGGAATTGCCATGGCACATCGGGCAGGTGTAAGGATCAAAAATATGGAATTTGTCCAATTTCACCCAACTGGCTTTTATGTAGAGGATCAAATTGGTAAGACCTTTTTGATTAGTGAGGCTGTTCGTGGAGAAGGTGGAATCCTTAGAAATATTGAGGGAGCCCGCTTTATGGAAAAATACGATAAAGAGCGTATGGAGCTTGCCCCAAGAGATGTCGTCTCTCAGGCGATTCACCGAGAGATGTTTGATACTTGGTCTGACCATGTTTATCTAGATATTACTCATAAACCTAAGGAATACTTGATTAAGAGATTTCCAACCATCTATCAGCATTGTTTAGAATATGGTATTGACATTTCTAAGGACTATATTCCTGTGGCCCCTGTAGAGCATTTTCTATGTGGCGGTATTGACACAGATGCTTATGGTCATACAAGTATGGAAAATCTATACGCGATTGGAGAATGTGCAAACACTGGCGTACATGGTGCGAATCGGTTAGCCTCCAATTCCTTATTGGAATGCATTGTGTTTGGAGGAAGAGTCGCTGAGGAAATCAATCAAACCAAGGATAGCTTTGGTAAAATTGATGTCGTCTTACCGGATATGGTGTTTACCCATAAGAAATATAATTTTAAGGATATCCGAGTTGAAATTCGAGATGTTATGAGCAAATATGTCTTCATCGTTCGAAAGGAAGAGGATTTGCTGCTGGCAAAAAAATTACTGACTCGGCATTACAATAATTTAAAGAAAATTAATGTATTTTCTAGATACTATTATGAAACAATCAATATGGTGACTGTCGCGTTACTAATCATTGATCAGGCATTAGAAAGAAAGGAATCCATTGGCTGTCATTGCCGATTGAACTAGGTGAAACAATGAAGGAAGAAATTGTGAATATTATACAAAATGCTTTGCGGGAAGATATGCCTAGTGGAGATATCACTACGGATACTTTAATTCCAGAGGGACATCAATCCAAGGCCTATTTCATTATGAAGGAGGATGGGATAATTTCTGGTGTATCCGTAGTAGAACAGGTCTTTAAACAGGTAGGAGGCAAGTATACTCTTAGCTTTACTGTGAAGGATGGTGACCATGTTTCAAATCATCAAATCATTGGCACTGTAGCTGGGGATACAAAAACGATATTAAAGGCAGAGCGTGTGTCTTTAAATCTTTTACAGAGGATGAGTGGTATTGCGACGACTACAGGAAGGTATGTTGCAAAGCTCAGAGGAAAGTGTAAAATTTTAGATACAAGAAAAACAACCCCTAATTTAAGAATTTTAGAGAAGCAGGCTGTGGCTGATGGAGGTGGAACTAACCACCGCTATTGTCTGTCTGACATGGTTATGATTAAGGATAATCACATTGACGCAGTAGGTTCCATCTCTAAGGCTGTCGCTTTAGCAAAAGAGAAAACCAGTGGCGTAAAAATTGAGGTAGAGGTGGAAACTCTTCCTCAGTTTGAGGATGCATTAAACACAGATTGTGATATCATTATGCTTGATAATATGTCAAATGAGGTTATGGCAGAATGCGTTAGACGGAACCATAATCGCAAGCAGCTTGAGGCTTCTGGAAATATGTGCTTAGAAAGAATTGAAGAGGTATCAGAGCTTGGCGTGGATTTTATATCTGTTGGTGCGTTGACCCACTCCGTAAAGTCTTTGGATATATCCTTGAAGTTTCATGAAGTGGAGTAGAGATCAGTGAATTATATAGAAGAAATTAAAAGATTAAAAAAAGAAAAAAATGCCTGTATTTTAGCTCATTATTATCAAGAGCCTGAAATTCAGGACATTGCGGATTATTTGGGAGACAGCTTAAAGCTTGCCCAAATTGCCATGACGACAGATGCCGATATCATTGTGTTCTGTGGAGTTCATTTTATGGCAGAGACAGCTAAGATTTTAAATCCTGGGAAAAAGGTTTTACTTCCAGTGATGAAGGCAGGCTGTAAAATGGCAGATATGATTTCTCCTTCCGCACTAAGGCGGTATAAGGAGGAACATCCCAATACGAAAATTATCACCTATGTGAATAGTACGGCAAGTGTTAAGGCATTGAGTGATTGTGTCTGTACCTCCACAAATGCTTTGAAAATCATCAACCATTACCTAGACCAGAAGCAGGAAATATTATATTGTCCTGACCAGAACTTAGGAAAATATGCCATGCAGCAGGGCGGTGTCAAATTTGATGTTTGGCCAGGCTGTTGTCCGATTCATCATTTCTTAGATCGTAAAAAGGTACTAGAAATGAAGAAGAGATATCCAAATGCTTTACTGATTGCCCATCCAGAATGTAAGCTAGATATTTTGGAGTTGGCAGATTATGTGGGTTCAACCAAGCAGATGCTGGATTTTACAAAGGATAGTGAGGCAAATGAATTTATTGTCTGTACGGAAAAGGGCGTTCTGCATGCTATGGAGAAGGCTTCTCCTTCCAAAAAATTTTATTTGGCCAGCAATACGCTTTCCTGTTCAAATATGAAATATACCACCTTAAAGGATGTCTATGAGTGTCTTTCCAAGGAATCCAATGAAGTGTTTGTTGAGGAACAGATTGCAAAGGATGCGAAAAAAGCATTAGATAAGATGCTTGAATTATCTTGATTTTTATAGAAACTGAAACCTATTTCAGTTTCTTTCATTTTATATTTTAAGGAGTTAACTATGAGTGTTTTAAAAGTTTCTGATGTTTCCTTTTCCTTTGGAAACAGAACCATTTTAGAGAATGCCAGCTTTGTTTTACAAAAGGGCGAGCATGTTGGTTTAATTGGACTCAATGGAGAAGGGAAGTCTACCTTTATTAAGATGATTACTGGAACACTTACGCCAGATCAGGGGAAGATTGAGTGGTGTAAAAGAATAACAACAGGGTATTTAGACCAATATACAAGTCTTACGAAAGGCAAAACCATTCGTGAGGTTTTACGTGAGGCCTTTCAATCCATGTATGATTTGGAAAAGGAAATGAATCAGCTATATGAAAAGATGTGTGACTGTAGTGAAGAGGAGATGGAGGAGCTTCTTGAGGAAACTGGTGAGATTCAGTCTGAGCTGGAATCCTCTGGGTTTTATGCGTTAGAGGCTAAAATTGAAGAGGTAGCTAACGGCTTAGGGCTTGGAGAATTAGGATTGGACCATGATGTGGCTAACTTAAGTGGTGGACAAAGGTCTAAGGTCTTGTTAACTAAGCTACTCTTAGCCCAGCCTATGATTTTAATTTTAGATGAACCTACGAACTTTTTAGATGAGGCTCAGGTGAACTGGCTAAGAACCTATTTGGAAAATTATGAAAATGCCTTTATTTTAGTTTCCCATGATGTGGAGTTTTTAAATCGTGTAGTTAACGTCATTTATCATATGGAGGATGGAACGTTGACAAGATACACTGGAAATTATGATGGCTTTATGCAAATGTATGAGTTGAAAAAAAGGCAACAAAATATTGCCTATGAGAAGCAGCAGAAGGAAATTAAGGATTTAAAGGAATTTATCGCCAAGAACAAGGCCAGGGTTGCTACTACAGATTTAGCGAAATCCAGACAAAGACGCTTAGATAAAATGGAGATTATTGATAAGGCCAAGGAGCAGGTAAAGCCTAACTTTAAGTTTAAGGAAAGCGGTGCCTCTGGAAAGTTTGTTTTAACAGCTACGGATTTAGTGATTGGTTATGACACACCATTATCCTCTAAACTCAATTTTACGATTGAGCGTGGAAAAAAGGTAGTGATCAAGGGAGCCAATGGAATTGGTAAGACGACGCTACTTAAAACACTGTTGGGATTGATTCCACCTCTATCAGGAGAATGTAAGTTAGATTATAACATCCATTATGGATACTTCGCTCAGGAGGAATCCAATTCTAAGAACACAGCCCATGAGGAAATCTGGCAGGAATATCCAGCGATGACAAATGCCGAGGTTAGAGGGGCTTTAGCGGCCTGTGGCTTGAATAAGGATAAAATAGAGTCCTTGATGATGGTTCTTTCTGGTGGAGAGGCTGCCAAGGTTAGACTATGTAAGATTATGCTGAAGGAATGTAATACGTTGATTTTAGATGAGCCAACCAATCATTTGGATGTGTTGGCTAAGGAGGCGTTAAAGGAAGCGTTGATTGCCTTTAAGGGAACCATAGTCCTCGTATGTCATGAGGCAGAATTCTATCAGGGGTTGGTCACAGATGTTTTAGATGCAGAACAATGGACGACTAAAATTCTTTAGTTGTTTTGAAATAAGGAAAAGAGGTGGGGGCAATATGCATAAGGAATTTAAAAATGTAGAGGTAAACTATGAAGCAGACGCCTTAGTAGAAATTGACAATAAAAAATACAAAATTCATGGCTGTATTATGGGAGAAGATATCCTTGTAGAAACAGAGGGAAAATATCCTTCTTTAGTCAAGGTTTTAAAGCCAAGCGAGCATAGAATATTAGATGGCTGTCCTTATCAAAAGGAATGTGGTGGCTGTCAGTTTATGCATATGAGCTACGCCTATGAAATCGAGCAAAAAAAGAAATACTTAAATGATTTATTTAAAGGGATAAAGGGAATTCCGCCGATTGATGTTATTTCTACCTTTGAGCCTCTTCATTATCGCAACAAGAGTCAAATGAGCTACAAGCTATCTAAGACAAAGCAGGTGGTATGTGGGTTTTATGAGGAATATTCTCATCGTCTAATTCCTGTGGTAGATTGCCAGCTTCAGGCTAAGGCTGCCAATAAGACAATTGTAGCTTTAAATAAAATTTTAACAAAGCATAAAATAAAGCCCTATGATGAAAAGACTAGACAGGGTGTAATTCGACACGTTTACGTCCGGTATGGCTATCAGACAAAGGAAGTGATGCTGATATTAGTGACCAATGGGGAGATGTTTCCTGGAAGAAGTAATGTGGTTAAGGATTTACTTAAGGAAAATTTGAATTTAACAACCATTGTGCAAAATTTTAATGCTAGAGATACCTCTATTGTTTTAGGAGATAAAAATAAGGTCCTTTATGGGCCAGGGTTTATTTATGAAAAGGTAGGGAATTTTAAATTTAAAATATCACCAAATAGTTTTTTTCAAATTAACTCCCTAGGAATGAAGCAATTATATAGCTTAGGCTTAAAGGCTGCTGATATAAAAGATACGGATATAGTGTTAGATGCGTATTGTGGAGTTGGAACGATATCCCTATTTGCCTCAGCCTATGCGAAGCAGGTAATTGGGGTGGAACTCAATCGTCAGGCCATTGCGGATGCTAAGCTGAATGCAAAAATCAATCAAGTTGACAATGTATCGTTCATTTGTGATGATGCAACCAACTATATAACCCATGCAGCTAAGACAAGAGAAAAAATTGATATCGTCATAATGGATCCTCCAAGGGAGGGCTCCACTAAGCAGTTCATAAATGCGATAGGATACTTAAAGCCTAGAAATGTCATTTATATATCCTGCAATCCAGAAACATTAAAAAGAGATTTATATCAGTTTTTTGATAATGATTATATTGTAAAAAGTATAACAGGATTCGATATGTTTTCTAGGACGAAACATATTGAAAGTGTTGTCCAATTAACCCACATTGAAAGTGTTCCAGTAAAATAAATAAGATTAGTTTTAGAAGTCATTAGAGGGCAAATTGTCTTTTGGTGATTTTTTTATTTAAGAATGAAAAACTTTTGAATATTTTATTTTTTATAAAATATTATTAAAAATATTAAATTGTGATATACTAATATAGTAAATATTAACTTAATTATTATATTTAAGAAATAAGTAAATTTTTGCTATATTTTCTTAATATGACAAGTGTTTTATAATAAGAGCATAATTGAAAGGGGAATGATATTATGCAATATTATAAAGTACAAGCAAAATGTGGACATGTTGGTAGAAATAACTATATTTTAAAATATTTTTATGTTAAAGCAGAAGATGGAGTTGATGCGGCTAAAATAGTAAGAAACAAACCTAGAGTGAAACATCATCACAAATATGCTATTCAATCAGTTGAAAAAATAAGCAAGGAGGAATATTTATATGGGATTAGATGCAATCAAGAAGATAAATATTTTCAATCTCATAATTCTAGAGAGCAAAGATTACTTGATGCAGTATCATCTGAAGAAATATTACCTGAAGAAAAAATTGAGCAATATAAGAAAAAGCAATCTAAACGTCAATTAAAATATTCAATTTTAGAAAAAGAATGGGTGAAAAATTCTAGGAGGTATTAGAATGGACAAAAAGAAAATGGGAAGATTTATTAAAAAATTAAGGAAGGAAATAGTTGGCTCTCAAGAAAAACTTGCTGACATATTTTCAGAAGAATATGAAGTTGATATCACTCCAAAGGCAATTAGTGATTGGGAAAAGGGTGTTTCTATCCCTTCCATTGATAATTTAGAAATTCTCTCAAAAATTTTTAGTAGATCAATGGATGAAATATTAGAAGGTGAAGAATTTGCAATTGTTGATTATAAAAAAATATATTTTATAGTAGATGATGATTGGCATAAAGAATATGATAGTGATACATTGGAAGAAGGAAGATTTAATACCTTATATGCAAATAGACAACGCCAAATTATAAAAATAAATAGAAGATTTAAAGAATTATTGCTAATTAAATTAAATAAGGAATTCTCTCATAATGAAGAGGAGGAATTTAGATTTTTATTTAATGGATTTTATTCTAATTCAGATTATGGAGTTCAAGAATATTTAACCATAGATTTAAATGATGAGTATTTAAAATTTAAAAATATATTGAAGAATTGCATTTTTGAAATTAGGAATCTGAATCTAGAAGAAAAATACTGGGAACTTCAAAAATTATATTATAAAAGAAGAGATTTATATTATGATTTCTATGATTTTGACGAAAGACAATTTAAGAATAATCATTATCTTGTTGATAGATATTTAGAGCTAGAATTATGGGAAAAGGATTTATTGCTTGCGACAATACAGAATTGTGATCCTGTTTTAATAAAACCGAACCAGTGGGGGGCTAATAGTCTTAGGGAATATGAAAAAGAAAATGGTAAAGCATTTAATTTAGAACAAGTAACAAAAGATACAATATGTTTTCTTATTGAGCATGGTGCAATGCTTAATACTTATTTTATGAGTTTTTATCATCAAACTAAAATTGAAAGAAGAATTATAGATAGATTAGAAGAATTACATAGTTTATGTTTTAAACCATTTATTTTCTCGATTTTTAAGGAGAAAGGTAAATGTGATTACTATAAGGTTGAGAATAATAAGAAGAATAGATTTATAAAGAACTACTATTATTCTCTAAAAAATTTATTTATTAATAAATCAGTTGATGAAATATATGATATCTTAATAAAAAACGATACTATACCAGAATATATATTTTTAGAGCAAGCTCAAAAATATAATATTGATACAAATCGAGAGGAAAAATATTGGAAGGCAGATTTAAATATTCATATTAACTATTATGTGAAAAAGTGGGAAGAATTTAAAGTGCAAGAAAGGAAAATAGAAGAAAGTATAATAGAAGCTAAGATATTGGAAGAAAAATTAAATAAAGGTGAAAAATTCTATTATGATATTCAAACGGATTATATAGGTGAAACAGATCCTTATAAAATAAGAGATAAAATCATTGATTGGAAAAGCCAAATTGATTATGAAGAGTTCTTATCTAATAGAAACGAAGATCTAACTAGGGAATTATTAGATAATTTAGATAGATTAAGTATGATAGAAATTAAAAGAAGATATTTTAAAACAGAGGTGATAGAATTTGAGTAATACTTTACAAACAGCAATTCTATTAAAGCAATTGCGAAAGGAATCCAATATGACAATCCAAGATGTAGCACAGGCAATTGGGGTAAGTAAGGCAGCTATTAGCAAATGGGAAGCTGGCGATGGTATAAAAACTGAATATTTATTTGATTTGTCCAAGTTTTTTGGAATCAAGTTTTCAGAATTACTAAATGGAAAACTTGATAGTGAATCAAATAGTGATTACTGGAGACGAAATTATGATTTATCCAATTATGATTTTGATGAGTTCTTAACAGAGGATAATTTAGAATTATTAAAGGATTTTTATAAACATTGTAAAATTGTACGAGAGGAATTTTTTAAATTACTTCCCAAGTGGGCTAATGATGCCTTAACTCAAAATCAACACGAAGAATTTGATTTTCTTAAACAATACTTTAAATTTGATTCTAATTTTGCAATATATAAAATGTATGGTCATACAAATAGAATGGAGTTTTTCTTTGAAGATGAGGAAAAACTATTTGTTAAAAATTTTTATGAAGAAATAAAAAATTTATGTTCTGTTGATTATCTTTGGGAACTTTCTAAGTTATATAATTTCACCTATGATATTAAATTAGATGAAGTTCGTGAAAGTAGGAATTTAAAAGCTTTGGAATATATACTTGATTTCATACCACAGGTTGAAAAAGATGCTTTATTAATGGCAAATTTGAAAAAGTCAATTGAAAAAGAAGATTTTAATGGGTTGAGTACTTCTAAGATACAAACAACAAGAGAAGTGTCTACAGAAGAGATAGAACGAATACCATATTATAGGACAATGCTAAATAGTGGATGTAATTGTGTTTTTAATCGTAATTCTTTTTGGCATGATAGTTGGGATGAAGATTTTCTAAACTATTTTGAAGGAGATATAAAAAAAATAAATGAAATAAGTCAAGTTCAATGCTTAATGGACGAAAAGAAACTATATGATTTAGATGAAATTTTAAATTGGTGGAAAATTTGTTCCTACCAAGAATATTTAATATTTGTAGATAAAGAACGAACACAATACTATAAGGATATTGTCAATTTGAAAAATGATAATCCGATTAAATATTATGAAAACTTAAGGAAAAATCAATCAGATATGATTTAATGTGGGTATTTTAATATCTCGTTGAGACTGTATGTCAGTTATCTTTGAGAGACGAAACGAAACATATCCCCAAGTGATAATTATTATGCATAATAATTAAAGTTGAAAAAGCAATTGATATATATTTATCATTTAGAGATATATTTAGAACATTACTGCCTTCATTTGTATTGGTGCAAGGGTAAAGTCTAAAAGTTATCAAACACATACAATACTGCCGTTAGTAGACAATTATAGTGGTACTTTAAATTAGAGAGGTGTAGGGAAAAACAACTACAAAAGGGAATAGAAAATGCATTGATATTTCGCGATATTTTCTATTCCCATTTTTTGTTTTTATTGATAAAATAGCCAAAAATATAAAACGCCTACCCCTTCTTCAGCAAAAATAGGGTAGTAACGTCCGGGGTGGGCGTTTTAGAACGTAGCAGTAGGCGTTTTATATATAATATATTATTTTAATTTGATAATTTGTTAAAAAGAGTATTGTTTGAATCATTTTTCACATCCCCTATTTAATATACTTTATAAGGAAAAAATTAGCACTTTATTGATTATATTGCCAAAATATGGTATATTGTAATAAAGGATTTTTAGATGAAAGGAGATAATGACGAATGAACATTCAAAAAAACATATATGATCTTTTAAACGACAATTCCTCAAAAGTATATGAAGAATATAATAGAGAGGCAGACATTTTAAATAGTCAAATCAGTAAAGATAATGTAAATAATGTTGCTGTTGTTGCAAAGTATGGAGCAGGAAAAAGTTCTGCTATTAATACCTATTTAAAAAATTATAGAAGCACAGATTTAAAGAATAAAAGTGATTCAAATAAATTAGGAGATCCAAAGAAAAACCACTACGTTAGAATTTCCCTATCAACCTTTAATGATGTAGAGTATGATGAACAGGCTATTGAAAGAAGTATATTACAACAACTTCTATATAGTAGAAAAAAGAAGGAATTACCAAATTCAAAAATTGAGAGAACAAATAAAACCTCATTAAAAAATACCCTCTTTATAATAATAATGATAGCAACCTTAGGAACTTTTAGCTTATTTACAGGCTTAGGATTTGCAAAGAAAGAAGAAAAAGCCCCAATAGAAATATTGTCATTAGATTGGCTAAAGTATTTGTATTTAGTGATATCTATAATATCTTTTGTCGCTCTTTTTAGTTACCTTTTATATTATAGATATTTAAAAAGATTTAAGTATAAAGATTTAGAAGCTGATTTTGTTTCAGATAAAGATAAAAATTCTCATTATACTAATTTAATCAATAAATTTATTGATGAAGTTTTATATTTTTTTGAGTGTGTAAATGTTAACTTAGTCATTTTTGAAGACTTGGATAGATTACCCACAACAGAAATATTTGCAAAACTTCGAGAATTAAATTTAATTATCAATAATAGTGGAAAGAAATCTGAAAAAGTAACTTTTCTTTATGCAGTAAAAGATGACTTATTTAAAACAGAAGAAGAAAGGGCAAAATTTTTTGATTTTATTTTACCTATTATCCCTGTCATCAATCCAAATACAACAAAAGTTAAAATAGAAGAGAAATTAGAAAAAATTAATGGATATAATCCCAAAATGCAATTGTCTGGAAAATTAATAAGAGGTGTTTCAGTATTTATTCCAGATATGCGTATTTTAAATAATACGTTTAACGACTACATATTAATGTATGAAAAGATTTTGAATGATAAACATTGTCCTAGTTATCTAAATAATGATAAAATGTTTGCGTTATGCTTATATAAAAATTTATTTCCTTATGATTATGCCTTGTTAGAAAAAAATGAAGGACTGATACCATCAATTATAAATATTAATAAACTACATGATAAATGCTTAATTGAAATAAATAATGAAATTCATGAATATCAAATTAAAATTGAAGAACTAGAGGATTTAAAAATAGAATCTTTTGAACAATTACATGGGTTATTTTTAAGGGAAATAGGAAAGTTAAACTATAGAGTTAATAATGGTAGTATAGATCCTTGGGAAATCAAAACATTTAAAAATCTTGACTATAAAAGAATTAAGCATCCAAAATACTTAAACTATTATAATTATAGTGTAGATTTAAATGATGATTTAACAATAAATGGGGAGCGTTTTGAAGACTTAGAACAAAAAATCACCGATAAAAATAAGGGTAAGAAAAATGAGTATAAAGAAAAATTAAATGCTTTAGAAAAAAGGAAACAAGAGGTTCTTCTATGGAATGTCGGTCAAATTCTTGAAGAGAAAAATATTGATTTCTTCTTTTACAAAAATTGGGATGAGGAGTATAAGGAGAAATATAAAATTGATAATAAAGATATTCACCAATTAAATTCCACTTTTGAACTTCAAACTAGGTTTTTACGTTTTATGATAGGGCAAAGCTTTATTGATGAGCATTATATTGAATACACATCTAATTATAAATCAAAGATTATATCTCCTGCGGATACTTCTTTAATTCAAAGGATTATGGCATCTCAAACAACTTTTGAAGATTCTGTTGTAGATACAAGAGAAGTCTTAAGGCTTTTAGAGGAGCAAGAATTTAGTAAAGAACACATCATTATAAAACCTTTTTTAGATAACTTAAACATAGTTAAAGAAGAAAAAGATAAGAAATTTAAAAATTTAATTCAATTATTAAAAAAATTAGATAAAGAAAAGGTAAGAGAAAATCTTGTAAAATATATAAATGTTTCAGAAGAAGAAAAATGCAATTTTTTGCTAAATGAGTTATTGCAAGGGGATTTGGATTTTGCAGTCAAATTAATAAACGATAAAGACATTGTCTTAGAAAGAAAAAATTTAATTTTAATTAATCTTATAAATACTAATATTAATTACGAATCTTTAAAGAATAATGATATTATATTTAATTTTTTATCTTATCATAAAGATTATTTACAGGTATTAGAACAAACAAAAAATAGAATTAAAGTTTTTGAATTTTTAAATACTATTCAACCTAAGTTTTTTAGATTATTTGCTGAGGAAAATAATGATATACAAAAATATATCATTGAAAATAATATGTATGAGATAAATTTAAATAATTTAGAACAAATCCTATTAGATAATTCTAATCAAAAAGAATTTTACACTTCAAATTATAGTTTTATTTTATCTTCCGATCTAAAAGATTATTTCCTATCCAACCTAAATTCTTATGTTGAAAAAATATTATTAAATAATGAAATTACTTGCGAAAATGAAAAACAAGAAAATGTAGAAGGATTGCTAAAAAATGAAAAAATAGATATTGATTTGCGAAAATCTTTATTGAAAAAATTGAAAATAAAAATACAAGATGTTCATAAATTTTCACAAGAACTTTATTATGGAATATTAGAAAATAATTTAATTGTTTTCTCTTGGTCTAATTTAGAATATATTTACGAAAAAATAGGTTTTGCACAAATAAAATGTTATCTTCAAAATATAGAAGAAATTTCGGGTAATTTTGTTAAATTGGAAAATATCTTGCCAGAAACGCCAAAAAATCTCATTAATGATATTCTGTGTAATATGGAATCTAAAGATTTGGATAAATTATTGAATTATCTTCCTGCTACGTGTTCACTTGAACTACTTTCCTTAGATAAGATTATTGATGAAAATTTAACACTCTTTATAAAAACAAATCATATAACATTTGCAATAAATGATTTAGAAAAAATATTGAATTTTCCTCAATCCTTAAATGAGTATTTAAGAATGTATGGGCAAGAAGTGTTAGATAATTTTGACCAGTTTTTTGATATTGCTTTACCTTTGATTGATAATACACAAGTTTATGAAGGTTATAGGTATGTCAATAAGCAAGTTGTGAATGCAAAACCTTCTTCACAAGAAGTTATCATGAAGGTTTTGCAATGCGATGATATTAATGTATTGATAAAAAACAAATTGATTGATGAATGTCAAGAAATTATCAAAATTAGTGCTTATGAAGAAATTATGGCAAAATACATTATTGAAAATAATCAATCTGTTCCTTTAAATATTTTATGGCAATTTTCTAATAGTGAAAAAGTATCTCCAAATGACAGAAAGAAGGTTTTGAAAATTTGCATAGAAAAAATAGATTTGAATCAGGATAAAGACAAGGTTGATTCATATCTGAAAAATCTAGGAGAGGATTACAATGATTTTATTGTAAATGATACACCATTAAGCATTTTGCCAAATACTGTTGATGATGAGTTATTTGATATTTTTAAAGAAAAGAAAATTTTTAGCAAAAGAAAAAGTAAGGATATCTATATAGTGAAAAAATAAGGAGAGAAGTAATATGCTAAACGAAGTTTTAATTGGTATAATAGGAGCAGTTATTGGCGCTATAATTTCTGGTCTTTTTGCTTTTGCATTGGACAAAAGAAAGGCTAAAAGATTAGAAGCCAAAGAAAGAGAATTAGAATATAAAAATATGATTGCTAATAGACCTGAATTAAGGATAATAGATTTTTAAGATTACAGAAAACGCATTGGTTATGGAAAAAATAATCAAGTTGATATTCAAATTTTTCTTTCCCACATAAAAAATGTATTAGTAAAAGATAGCAGGGTAGAATTCTTATATAATAATGATGATAAAAAAATAGAAGAATGGTGTTATGTTCTTTATACATTTGAAAATGTTGGTAAAACAGATATTGCAATAATTGATGTAATATGTAATGACAAAAAGGACACTGCATTATTTGAAGCTGAGAATGTGGAATTTTATTTGGATAATAAAGTGATAAACTATTCTATTTGCTTCGATAAGAAAATTAGAATAGGGGAAAAATTTTCTCTGAAAATTTGCTATCATAAAGATAGAATAATTGAGGGAGGAACTACAGCATTAATTTGCATCGGCTTCAAAGACTCAAATGGAAATCACTGGAAGCAACCACTATTTGTTCCAGAGGAAAAAATTTATGAAAGCTATTATATAGAGGGAAAAGAATATATTGATGAATGTAAAGTGGATAATGCATTAGCGTGCTTTAGAAACCCTTATCTTTGGTAGAATAGAAAAAACTATACAAACAATATAAAGAGAAGTAAAATATTATATTTATACATTATTAAGGAGTTTTCATTAAACATAAAATTAATGAAGGGTAGGTCAATTATATGCCTAGAGATCACATTATACCAAAATTTATATTACGAGGATTTGCTATAAATTCAACTGCAAATAAATCTAACCAAAAAATTATGATTTATGATAGAAATACGAAACAGATTAAAACAGAAAAAATTGCAGATGCTTATGCTATACAAGATTTTAATTCTCCAGAAACAGAAAAATTTTTAGCTCAAGAATATGAAACTGATGTTGCAAAGATATTTCAACGCATTAAAGAAAAAGTAGAGAATAACCAAAAAAGTATTTCTCTTTCTAATTTGGAATATAAGTTGTTATTTAGATTTTTTGTTATAATGTGGAGAAGAAATGATATTCAGGTTGACAAGATGAAAGAAATGGGTAAATTGGTTAATGACTATATTAAAAATCTTATAGGAGAACAACAGTACAAAAAAATGCTACGACCTGAATATAGAAATATCTCTATGGAACAAGAAATAGACCAACATATAAATGAGCTTAGAGAACCTTTCTATGATAGAGTTATTCAAGAGACAAATGATTATGATCCTACAGTTCAAAAAACGATAAAACATTACAAGCCTCATATTATTTACAATACATCTAACATTCATTTTATTATGCATAATGCGTATGCAACCTTAAAATACTATATTTCAGGGGACCATGTTCAAGAAGATGATATACCATATTTTTTTATAGAGCCCATTTCAAGCACTCTTTGTTTTTGCTTGTCATTGAGTAAAAATGAAATAGACTTAAATAAAGAATATTATGAAATACCAATTGAAATTTGGAATGAGGATGAATTAATTAAGGAACACTTTATTAAAGGTTATATCACTGAAACCGCAACTAGTTTTGTTGTAGATGAGACTAACAAAGATTATGTAGAATAGTTTACTTTATATACAGTCGTTAGTAGACAATTATAGTCTATTAACGACTCTTTTTTTATTTTCCGACAACATTAGTTCATATTTTATTATACAATAAGTGAATAATGTCGGAGATAGTAAAACAATGAGTAAAGCATTGAAAAAATAAATAAGTTTACCTGCTTGGGCATAAAAACCCAAGTTTTTTTTGAACTTTTTTTCATTTTAATAGGTGCGTTTATATAAGAAGTCGTCCAGTAGGGTGAAGAACTATACAAACCCTAAGGAGGACAACTTATGTCAAAAATAACAATGAAGTATGAATTTGGAGGTAGAGGCAATTTCTTAAAAATTCAAGTAGAAGAATCTGATGTTCAAACTCAACATTTAATCAAACAAAATAATAGAGAGGTTTGGAAAACAGAAAAGAACATCCAAAGACATATTGCTAAATTCTCTTTAAATGGAGATAGTCTTATAGATGAAACCTCAGATCCCTTAATTAAAAGAATCCTACAAGAAAGAGAAGAATGCTTTAAAAAAGGACTAGCTTTATTATCAGAAGCCTTATCCAATTTAACCCCTTAACAAAGAGAAGTTTTTAATTAAAAGAATAATTATACCCTAGTATCAATCGCAAATCTCAAAGGAACTACTCGTTATGCAGTCCAACAATACTTCAAGTTATGAAGAAGCTTCGTGATTTCTAATCTTAATATCTTTTTTAAAAGTTCTTTCCTATTCTTAAAGGAGGTGATGCCATATAATCTGATATAAAAGCATATAACTAACACAAATAAATTGTTAAAGCTAAATAGGAAAAAAGAAAGTAAGAAAATTACAAGGGAGAAGTAAGGCACATTTAATTAGGGCAGGAGGTGAAGGTGCCGAGAAGAACCTATTTGATTACTTGTTTAGAAGTAAAGAGAATTACTCATTTAATCAGTTGATTTACTAAATATCTTTTTAAAAATCTAGCACAATTTTAGTTTCTATTCCTTGATTATAAATTCTATGATTTTTACCGTTTTTTTAAATTCTTAACAAAATTTGATATTATTTACCATTTTTTTCTATTTGACATACTTCGACATTGGTTTTCAGTATAATTAATATATCAGAAAAATACAAGGAGAAAAAGAATGGCATATCATTTGAATTTATCAGCAGAAAAAAATTTTTAAATTAACTATATCTTATACTTTTTTTGGAGGAAAAATGATAAGATTCAAAAGAATTAAATTTTCAAATTAATAATAAAAAAATAATTTAAAGGAGCAATTTATAAATGATTAAATTAAAGAAAATAGGAATATTTGCTGTAATTCTTTCAATATTTTTAACAGCATTTTCAATAACATCAAATGCTCAAATAGTAGATGAAAAAAGTGATAAAGGCTATAAAGAACATCCATATTACGAGCCGCTATATGATGATTTATATGATGATTATTCAAGTGAACTTGAGGGCTTTCCATCTACTTATTCAGTTGATGCTACGATAGACGAATATGAGAGTAATGACTCATTTGCTTCTGCAACCTTGTTATCACCATCATTCTCTGGTACATCTGTTCCTTATGATTATAATAAAACAATAAATGCTACGTTGCATAGAAATGAATGGCTATGGGGATTGTGGAAAAGAGAAGTAGATGAGGATTATTATAAGATTCAAATTTATGGCAAAGCAAAGTTGAAAATTAATTTAGATAATATTCCACAAGATTGTGATTACGATTTGGAATTATATGAATTTGATAATGTAAAATATTGTGAAGAAGATGATATTTCACTTATTTCATACTCAAGATACACTGGAACTTATAGAGAAAAAATTGAAAAAGATATATTACCTAATGTCTATTTTATAAGGGTGTATTCCTATAAGGGATTTGATGCACAAAATAAATATTCATTGAATATTGATATTGATTATCAATATAATAATGAATCAATTTCAGATTTGAAATATACCAATGGTGCAGGAGCTGCAATGTGGATTTCTGATTATGATCCATTTGGTATAGGTCCATTTACAACTACATCTAAAGAAGAAATAGGATATTTTACAAGTAGTAGCTCATATTCTGCTTATAAGATTAGTCATCCCTTTACAAGTATACTAAAAGGAAGAGATGAAGTTTTGCATGCATCTATATTTATTTGGGATAAAGATTTAAGGTTAGCATTGAATGAAATAGTCAAGCAACTAATTGTTGTTACCGAAAAAGAACTTGCATCAAATGAAAGAATTAGAATCGAGATTGAAACAACAGAAAATGTAATAAATGGGGTAGCATTAGTAGGAAGTGTTGTTCTTTCCGTCTATTCAGTTACGGCAGCTGCCGCAAAATATGCAGTGGAAGTGGCTTTAGGTTCCATAGGACTTTCAGTTACACCTGGAACATTAAATGGAATTTTAGAAGCCTTTATTCCATACGATAAGATAGAACAACAAAAAAATTACATATCATATTTAAGAGTATTATCAGCAGCATTAGAATGTAATAAAAATACCGATTCTAATGAGGTTGTTAGGATTGACTCAAAATATAAAATGGTTACTGAAAGTGCTATAGGAATTGTTCATATGGACTATATGCTTGATTTTACTCCAATGTATCAAGAATCTTATCTCTATGGCAAAGATGTAATATCTGCTTATCAAGAGGGTGCATACTTTAATGGAACAGTTTATCCTATACAATCCTTGGAAGATGTTAAAAGGGCAAGACAAAAGAATCAAATAGAATTAGAAGAGGTTAACACAGGAGGAAATACTCCTATCCAACTTAATTATCCAAAGATAGATTCTATTGACACTGGTCAGTATTATTGGTATAATTTCACAGCACCTGAAAATGGAGTTTATTGTTTTTTCACTCAAGGGGACACAGATACAGTAGGTGAATTGTTTCATAATATAGTTCCTGGTAGGCAAACAAAAGGCTGTATTCTATCTCATGATGATATTGATTTGGTTAATGGAAATAAAAACTTTAGAATTGAGTATTCTTTGTATAAAGGGCAAACAATTTATATAAGAGTACATGGTTTTAATTGGACAAGGACGGGATTATATCTATTTCAAGTTGAAAAAATTCGAGAATTAGAACTCACTACTGAAGTTATCAGCAAAGAAAAATTGAATTATAGAGAGGAATATGTTGATAGTCCTGAGACTACGGGGGTAACACTTGATTCTGGCTTTGAATTTACTACAAAAAGATTAAGATGTGGATATATCTCTAATAACTATTTAACTTTATCTGCAAAATGTAAAGATGCTGGAGTTGCATATTTGGAATTTGATTTTAATAGAAAAATTCAATCATTTAATTTTGATATGGCAATTTGGAGTACAGATGAAAGATTAAATAAAGATTCATATATTATTTTTGAAATAAAAAATTCTAATGGTAATTGGAGCACATATTATACTTTTGATGTTGCAAGTCTTTCTAAAAATAAAGATATTCTTAATTCATTTAATTTTGATTTTGCTGAAGGTGTTTATGGTACTAGAATAACAGTTGTAACAAATTTAGTAACCTCTACAAAAAATTTAGGAAGAGTAGTATTAGATAATATAATATTGAAATATTAAATTGAAATGAGAGAACATACATGTGATTTAAAAGATACAATTGAATATAAAATGTTGCATAAAGTATATTATCCTTTAATATATATAATTTTTATTATTTTAGTGTGCTTTTTAGGACTCTACATTTATATTTTCCTCGCATTGCCATTCGACATAGCTATTTTTGTTTTCATTGTTTTATTAATATTTTGTTGTCTAATACTTAGTTTACCAACACATATATTACTTTCTGAACTTAAGGAAAAAAGAACCCTCAGTATAAATTATGATTCCTATGAAGAAGTAGAAGCGACTTTATCTATTCCAATTAAAGTGAGAGGTAATGGAGTTAAATTTATGATAAATGTAAAGTTAAATGATGGCAATGAAAAGCAATTGGAATCACATATTTATTCTGAATCACTTATAACCAGTAAGAGAATGTTAATTGGTTATAATTTAACTACTAAAGATGTTATTTTTTTGAGAAACCTTTAAAAAAATAATAAATAGGAAAAGCCCTTAATGTATTACTTTAAAGTAATTTATTAGGGACATTTTCTTTTCTATCTATTCAGTAGGAACTCGTACCGTAACCTTATCTCTTCGGGAAAACTACACTCAAAATCCCTATGAGGGGGAGAGGAGTATTAATTTCATAATAACTCTGTAGCGTTAATCTTAGATAAACTAGATGAAATATTAACTACTGATGAACTTATTCCTCGTTCCATTGAGCAAAGTAAAGCCAAGTACAAAAAAATGATGTCAAGTAAAAGAAATGCTACAAATTATATTGAAATTCTTCAAAAAAATTCAGAAAAATTGAGAATAAAGGATGAAATTAACTTTATTTTAGATAGGTTTCATGAGTATGAAATAAGAATTGATACCTGCTGTAGGTCTAAAACTAAAGAAATTTCTTATGATGTCTGTGTTGAATTATCAAATCTTTTAAGTTTAATACAAAGCAAAATTTGTGAAGTGAGAATATCTATATATAATTCTAAATAGTTTAAAGTCCTAATTTCTTTTGAAATTATGATAATATGAGTAAGTGTATAGCATATTGCTTCTCTTCTCTAATAAATAACTACTATATTATAAATTTTTTAGACTGTTGGCAAAACAATAAAAGTCAGCAGTTTTTTGTCAATATTTAGAGAAATTGTTTAGTTTAAATTTTAGAGTGTTTTTTATAAACCTTGCAAAATAGGGAACATTATTATATAATGAAAGAAAGAAAGTTCCCTATAAGGAGGTTGCTATGGATAATTATAATAGAATTCAAGAACTATTGCATAAAAAGGCCGATTTACAAGCAAGATTAAATTTAATCCCCTATGATGGCTCTCCTGAAATCAAAGGAACAAATGGAAATAAGTATATTTATATTAGAAAAAGAATTGCTTCAAAACTGACCTCTACCTATGTAGATTTATATTCTGAGGAATTATTTCAAAAATTACTTAAAGATGCCAAAGAGAGTAGAGCCTTAAAAAAGGAATTAAGACATTTAGAAAAAGAATTGGCATTGTTAGGTTATGTGAAAGAAGAATTAACTAATAATGTATTAATTAATTTAGACTATGCTAGATCCGCTATGAAGGAAATCATTTATGATCAGGCGATTTTGGAAGGTGTTTCAACTACTTTTCCTCAAACAGAAACGATTATAGAGAATGGTAATGTTTCTGGAATGAAGGCATCAGATATTCAAAAAATTTTAAATCTTAAGCATGCATGGGAATTTATTTTGGATAAGGATATGATGACATATCCGTCTGATTTCAGCCTACTTTCTCATATTGCCAAGGTAGTAAATGAAGGCTTTTATGAATATGGTGGCAAGATTAGAACAGTATCAGTGTCAATAGGAGGGTCAACTTATAGACCTATTATTCCAAATGAAACGGATGTAAAGAGTACTATAAAGAGTATTCAGGAAGAAAATGTCACTTATATGTCTGCAATAAAATTATGTTTATATTGTATGAAAACGCAAGTTTTTATTGATGGTAATAAGAGAACTGCTGTTATTTTTGCAAATCATTATCTTATATCTCATGGACTTGGCTTACTGGTCATTAAGAATGAATTTGTTCCAAAATTTAAACAATTACTAATTGAATATTATGAGGAGAGAAATACTGATATCATTGATTTTATGATGGATAATTGTATTAGGAAAATCATTTAAATCTTTCCTTTTTATAGAAATATTGAAAGTATTTGAGAAAATTTAAAAATAAGTAAAAAATAGTGGTGAATGTATGGAAAATCTAGGGAGAATTTTATTAAAAGGAGTTTATCAAAATTCTTGGATAAAAATTGAATATAGAAATAAAGAGGAAGAGATTACGCATTATATGATTGGTATTAATGATATAAATCCTTTTAACAGAAAAATCAATTGCGATTCTTTTAATATTGCCTATTCAAAGGATGTAGATCAGAGAACCATTTTCTTTGATTCTATTTTATCTGCTGCAGTATGTGAACAAACATTCCATCAAACGCCACAACCTTTATTAACAAAGCTTCAAGAAGATAAGGAAGAATTTTTATTTTTAAATCCAACTAATAATAGAGAGGATTTATTAGATTATTATATTAGTTGCTTTAAATTAGATACAATTCCCTATATCTCTAAATATGGTATGATTCCAGGAATTGATATGGATTGTCTATTAGAAAATGAAGAGTTTCCTTTGACAGAAGAACAATTTAAGATATTAGCAAATAATGCTTTTTTTCAAGAAGAAAAAAAGAAAAACAAAGCGGAAAAAGGGAATGAGAAATTCGAAAATACACTTGCTTGTAATGTATTAAGTATTAATACGAAGAAAGGATTGTTTGTGTTAGCTTATAGAAATTTAGATTTAGATATTTCTAAAAAGGTATTACGTGCAGCCAAAAGTTTAATTTTCAACAAAGAATTTAGTTATGATTCTAACACAAAAGATATCAAAAATGTTGAGAGTATATACAGATACATTCCTGAAGAAGAATATTATTTGTTAGAAGAAACCCAGGTTGATTTAAGTAGATTAGTAGCGGTCATTCATGAATATAACAATACAAGAACTAGCACATATAAAAGCGAAGTGAAGACAGATGAACGTCCATTCATTGTAAATCTTGGCAAGAAATATACGGTAGATATCGTTAAGGAAATTAATGGTATTAAAGCTATGATTCAACATCCAGAAGAAATGTCCCTGCCTATTAAAACCTTTTTTGGCGATCCTGACAGCAAACTAGCAAGGCGAATGAATTATCCTATATTTACTGTGGATAATAAATTTAACATTGATCAGATAAATGCTATTCATATAGGAATGAAATCTCCAGTCAGCTATATTCAGGGTCCTCCTGGAACGGGTAAGACTCAAACCTTATTAAATGCTATAATCACAGCTGAATTTAATGGTAAAACGGTATTGGTTACCTCTAATAATAATATTCCCATGGATGGAGTTTATGAGGATATATTAAAATTAAAATATAAAAATGAGATTCCACTACTTTTCCCAGCAATTCGACTGGGAAGCTTTGACAATTGTAGTCAAGCAATAGAAAGAATTTTAGAAATGTATTATTATGCAAAGGATTTGAAAGCGTTTGACTCTAGAATTATGCAATTAAAGGAAGACAGAAAAAAGGATATGAACCAATTAGTTCAAATGTTAGCAGATTATGATCGTTTGACAGAACTAAAGACAAAAGAACAAGGACTATTATCCATTCTAGAAAAAAATTCTAATGACATGCTTAGTATAGACATTCAGACTCAATTAGAAGATATTCGTAAAAAAATATCAGATTTAGGTGATATTGAAATCGAAAAATTTGAAGATTTAATGCATAAGGAAGATAAGTATTTTTATAATTTTTTTATGGCTATTCATTTTGAAACTGCATCTAAACTGCAAAGCTTGGACAAGCAAAAATATAAAGATTTGATGAATATTTTGAAGATGAGTAATAAAACTAAGGAAGAAAGTGCAGAGAGGACGAAAGCCTTTAGAAGTTATTTATCTGACAATGAAAATTTAGGGAAGTTCCTAGATATTTTCCCTATAATTATATCCACAAATTTATCCTGTACTTTTTTAGGGGATCCAAGTCCTCATTTTGATATGGTTATGATGGATGAAGCGGGGCAATGTAACGTTGCGAATGCTTTAATTCCTATTGTTAGATGCAAACAGCTCATGCTAGTAGGTGATCCTCAGCAGCTTAAGCCAGTGATTGTGTTAGATAAAAGTATCAACAAAGAATTAAGGAAAAAATATCATATTGCAAAGGAATATGACTATATAGAAAATTCTATTTATACAGTTTTTACAAATATTGATATTATAAATAATGAAACTTTATTAAGTTACCATTATAGATGTCATGAAAAAATTATAGGGTTTTCCAATCAAAAGTATTATCATGGAAAACTTAAACTTAAAGCTCCAAGTGGTGAGAAAAGACCATTAATATTTGTGGATACAAGTAAAATAGATAGTAAAGCCCCATCAAATATAAGGAATATTTCAGAAGTAGAAGCTGAATATATTTGTAAATTCATTGAAGAAAATAAAGAATTAAATGTAGGAGTTATTACACCATTTGTTCATCAAAAAGAATGTATAGAATATGCCTTGGAACAGCGTGGTATAAAAGATGTTACTATAGGGACAGTCCATGCATTTCAAGGTGATCAAAAGGATGTCATTATTTTTTCTACGGCAATTACTAATCATACATATCCCTCTACATATGAGTGGTTAAAGAATAATAGAGAGCTGATTAATGTAGCCGTTTCAAGAGCTAAAAATAAATTGATAATGCTTGGAAATAAAGAGGCACTGAAAAGTCTGTCTAAAGATAGTGATGATTTAAAGGAATTAGCTGAATATGTTTCTACCAATGGGGAAAGTATCGTTACAGATGTATCCATTTCATCGGTGGCTTTGGGGACAAGACAGATAAGCACGGAAAGTGAGAAGGAGTTAGCTAGTACGATTTCTCAAATATTATCTGTAATAAATAAACAATGCTATATTAAATCTGAGGTTCCAGTATCTAGCATTTTTAATGAGGATAAGGTGGATTCTAGTATTTTCTTTAAACAAAAATTTGACTTGGTTATCTTTGAAAAGCAATATTCCAGAGATGTTATCCTTTTAGCAGTTGAATTGAATGGACCAGAACATTACTCTGATGAGGAAGTAATAAGGCGCGATAAAAAGAAAAAAGAATTTTGTGATAGCCATAGACTAAAGCTATTAAACATTCCTCGCGATTGTGCGCGTGACTACTATGATATTAAGGAAAGCTTGTTATCGTTTGTAACAGTGAAAAAATAATATGGATGCAATGGATTTAAAACTTGAAGAAAAAAATTTTGCTGTATGCAATAGTGTAGATTTAAAGGATTATGATATAAAAGATTTCAAAGTTAGATCCTTCTTGATTTATTCTATTGAACAAAAGAATCAAATGTTATACCTCCAAAAGCCTTTTAAAAAACTATCTTTACATATAGAATCTATCCAATATATTCCTATTGAAAAATCAGCAAAAGACTATCGGATTACAATTCATATCCTAACGAATCAGGTTTGGGTTATATTCAATAGTTCTTTAAAGATAGAGGTATATTATCTCATACTTAATTTATTGAAAATAAGGGTACCTCAAATAACTAATGTTTCAGCCTATTCTTATGCAAAACATATGAAATTAAAAAAATTTTTTATGAATTAATTTGTGTATAGGAGGAATTGATATGATAATTAGAAAACCTAATCAGCAGGATATAAAACAAATAGAAGCCTATAAGAAGGAATTTATAGATAGTAGAAGTAGTATGGATGGAACTGGAATTTTGATGAGAGTTCCTGCCGATGAATGGTTAAAATATAATCAAGATATGGAAATCATAGAAAATCCCACCCTTTCTAAAGCATTACAATATGGGTTATTTGATGAGAATGATAGACTTTTGGGATTGCTTCAAATTCGATTAGAGCTTAAGGGCTATCTATTAGAGTTTGGTGGGCATATTGGTTATTGTGTTAGACCTTCGGAAAGACGGAAAGGATATGCAAAGCTGATGCTTCAAAAAGCCTTAAGCATTTGTAAGGATTTGGGACTAGATAAGGTTTTAATTACTTGTTTAGAAACAAATATGGCCAGCTCAAAAACAATAGAAGCCTGTGGCGGAGTTTATGAAAAAACAATATTTGATGATGTAAACTATCAGGCAAATATGAAAAGATATTGGATTGAAGTTTAAGGAGGTCAAGCTATGTTACATGAGATGAATTTATATCCAGAGTCATATCTGGCTATTAAAAATAAAACTAAAACCGTTGAAATGCGTTTACATGATGAGAAAAGAGCTTTGATACATCCAGGAGATGTGATTTGCTTTAGGAATACAGAGACAAAAGAATGTCTGCAGGTTTTAGTTTTAAAGACAGAGGTGTTTCAGGATTTCAATGAGTTGTATTCTCATTTTGATAAGGTATCTATAGGATATGAGCCAGAGGAGCTTGCTAATCCAAGAGATATGGAGCTATATTATAAAAAAGAAGATATTGAAAAATATGGTGCATTTGCCATCACGATACAGCTGATGGAAGAAAATAAATACCAAAAAGCATAGAGTAAGGCTTTAAATAGGGAGAGGAATAAGAAATGAAAGTGTTTTTGCCATTCAGGATAGGACTACCTTATTTTGAATGGCTTTTTCTTTTATTTAGGCATAATCCTGTCCTGCTTGTAAATATAATGAATTGGGAGAATATTATAGTAGTTTACCTTTCATTTTATTACAAATCGTTTAAAATTTCTTATATTTCAAGCTATTTTTTTGTATTTTAAAAGAAAATTAAAAAAACTATTGTCAAAATGAAAGCGCTATGCTATAATATACTTAATCGGTTAAGTAATTCAAAAAAAACTAAAAAATTATAGGAGATGGAAAGATGAAAAAAGCTATCAAATGGGTAGGTTTCTTTGTCATTGCAGTAGTTAGCATGCTGTCTATCGCTATGCTTTCTGCTTGTAATAATACTGAAACTCCCGAAACCAAAGAATATACTGTAACCTATTTTGATGGTACTACAGTATTAAAAACTGAAACCGTTAAGGAAGGAGATAGAGCAGAGAAATGGACTCCTACCAAGCAAGACTATGTCTTTGTAGATTGGTTCGCAACTCCTAATTTCGGTCATAAGTTTGATTTCGATCAGGCGATTACTGAAAATAAATCTGCATTTGCTCAATGGACTTCTGCAAAACAGACGGTGGATACGAGAGAATATTATATCGTTGGTAGTGGAACAAGCCCAATTTTAATGAGCAGCAACTGGGGTAAGGTTTTTGATGAAACAACCAAGATGACCAAGGCTGCAGATAAAAATGAGTATACCTATACCTTAGATTTACAGGTAGGAGATTTATTCCAGTTTGCAATTAATGAAAGCTGGCATAATCAAAGAGGAGTTGGATATCTTACAACTTTAACGCTTGCAGATGGAACCGAGGCCTTTAGTGGGGCAAGCACAATTGGAGATAACTCTTCCTATAGATTAAATATTAAATGCGAGCTTGCAGGTAACTATACGTTTACTCTTACTACACATCCTGATGATGATACCTATGAAACGAATAATGCAAGCTATACTGAGGCTAACAAGGAAGCCTTCAATATCAATACTTTAGATAAGATTTCTTGGGTTCGTAATGGTGATGTTACAGCTCCAACTCAGGTAATTACAGATTTCTATATTAAGGGATCAGGCATTACCAATTGGAAGGATATGTATAATGATGCAACTAAGATGAAAAATGAGAATGGTGTTTACACCTTAACTGTTTATCTAAAGGAAAATGAAGAGTTCATGTTTACTTCCTTAAATACTGTTGGAACAGAAGTAGGAACTGGAACAGATTATCTTCGTGCAAGCAACCTAGATGATGCTAGTAAGGCATTTGTAGATCAAAAGCCTAGTATGAATATGGTGGCTAAGGCATCTGGTTCTTATACCTTCACTTATACAAAGGCAACTGAGGTATTATCCGTTGCATTTGATGGAACTAAGACACCAGTACCAACCGATTACTACATTGATGGTACTTTTGCAGAGGGTGTTGCTGACTGGAGTGGCTATTGCTTCAACCCTGACTTTAAGCTAGCTGAACTTGAAGAAGGCTCTGGAGTATATGAAATCAAGAATGTTACCTTAAAGGCGGATTCTCAAATTATCATTCAGGCATTCAAGGCTGGTTCAACAGAACGTGGTGAATGGGGCACTGAAGGTTATAATGGTTTAGGAAGCTACAATTATACGTATCTATATAATGGTGGAACTGCATTTGCTGCTGTTGGTGGCGGTAATAACAATATCAAGGTATTGACTGCTGGAAGCTATGATATTACCTTCGATAGCTATGCTAAGATGATAACAATGGTAGAGCATATTGAAAGTGCAGATAATCTAGACATTTATATCAAGGGTTCAAATATTAATTCCTGGAGCCATGGCTGGTCTGCAGATTACCTATTTACAATCTCTGAGGATGAAACTCAATATGAGTATATTCTAACAGTAGAAGAGGGTAAGGCTGTAGAATTTGGTTGTGAAAAGCATCCAAAGGGTGAAAAGCAAGGCTATGGAGACTACCTAGGTGCATCTACTATGGGAACTAGTGGTGATGCAAATGACAAATTCACTCCTGAAGCTGGCAGTAACTTCACTTGCTCAGTTGCAGGAAAATACAAAGTAGTTTACGTTATTGCTACAGGCGAAATGAATTTCTACGCGCTTCCAAACGCATAATTTGAAACGCCCGTAACATAGGAAAAAGAAAACGGGCGTTCCTAAAATGGAACGTCCGTTTGTTTATATTAAACCTTATAAGTATGAACGTCGAAAGGTTCTCGACTAAGTGCTTTGTAGATACAGCTGGCAACCTGATTACAAATGGGAGAATATGAATCTTTGAAAAGAAGATTTACAGGTTGGCCCTTAAAAAATTCTGTTAAAAGACCATGGATGGTTAAAACATTTTGTACTTTTATTTTTTGAAGGCTAGTGCCATTTTCTACAAAAATTATGTTTTTAAAAACAGATTCAATTTGTTTTTTAATTGCCTCGTCTGCAGGAATTAAAGATACAAAATAATATTCATCCTTAAAATAAGCATCGGCTTCCCTCTTTAGTTTTTCGTAGTCGATGCTGACCTGGAAAAAGAGCTTGTCTTCCACAAGACAATTTACGGCAATCAGAGGAATATAGTTCTGATTTCCTATTTTATAAAAGGTTTCTTTTGAAACATTATAGGCAATGATAGCATCGGCATTTGAGATTCTTCCATAGGGAGGCATAGAAAAAATGATGTCAAAGTTTTCTCGCAGGGATGCAGAAAGATCCTCTAGAATATTGACAAATTCGGCCTTATCTAGGTAGCCTTGAATTTCAGAGCACACTGCAATTAACTTGGAATTAGAGGAACGTAAATTTTTGGCAAATACGTTGGGCTTATAATTCAGCATATTAATTACATGCCATATTTTATTTTTAGTTTCCTCGCTGATGGTTTGTCCCTGTTTATTGTTGATAACATAGGATACCGTTGCTGCAGAAACTCCAGCTTCTCTGGCTATGTCGTGAATAGTAACTTTTTTTTCCATACTTAGTATTATAGCAATAAAAAATAAAATGTCAACAGCAAAGAAGGTTATGTTATGGACGAAACAGCAATACTACATTCTCCCGAATCTAAATATTGTTTTGCTTTAAACGCAAAAACATTATGCTTAAGATTGAGAATATCTAAAAAAGATTTTCCTGATAAGGTAAGCGTTGTCTATGGTGGAAAATACACCTTTGCCCTAGAACGAGAAACCGTTAGTATGCAAAGATATTGTGAGGATAGACTATATGCTTATTATATAGTCACTCTAACAGTGACAGATGTAAGGGTCGTCTATGTTTTTGAGATTACCCTTGATGGTAAGGTATATTATTTTTCAGAGGATGGCTTAACCTCAACCTATGATTTTGAATTAAGCTACTACAACTGTTTTCAATATGCCTACATCAATACTGTAGATTTAATACAGCCTGTAGACTGGATGGCGACAGCCACATTCTATCAGATTTTTGTAGATCGCTTTTATATGGGGGATAAGACGAAGGATACAAGCTATATCACCATGAAGTGGGGAGATATTCCGAATCCAAAAAGCTTTGCAGGTGGAGACATCAAGGGGATAATTGAAAAGCTTCTTTATCTAAAAAATCTTGGAATCAATGCATTATATCTAACTCCTGTTTTCACATCTATATCTAATCATAAATATGATATAAGCGATTATAAGGAGATTGACAAGCACTTTGGAACCAAAAAGGATTTAAAGGAATTGATTACAAAGGCTCATGCCTTGGAAATCCGTATTGTTTTAGATGCTGTCTTTAATCACTGTAGTGACCAACTAAGTCAGTTTCAGGATGTATTAAAAAAGGGTAGAAAATCCAAATATTATAACTGGTTTATCATTACAAACGATGAACCATTAGAATATGAAATGTTTGGGGCTTGTGATTATATGCCTAAATTTAACACCTCAAATCCCGAGGTCTGTGAATTTTTAATCAATATCGCAACGTACTGGATAAAGGAATTTGATATTGATGGCTGGCGGTTGGACGTTTCTGATGAAATCTCTCATGATTTCTGGAGACAGTTCCGTAAAGCAGTGAAGACCGTTAAAAAGGATTGTGTTTTAATTGGAGAAAACTGGCATGATGCGAACATCTATCTAAGAGGAGACCAGTTTGATTCTATTATGAATTATGCCTTCACGAAGGCCTGCTTGGATTTTTATGCCTTTGATAGGTTTAATGCCTCAGAGGTTGCAGATCAGCTAAATCAAATTTTGATGCGTAATACAGATCAGATTAACCAGATGATGCTCAATTTATTAGATACCCATGATACACACCGATTTTTAACTAGGGTTGAGGGAAATAAGGATAAGCTGATGAGCGCTCTTGCCCTTACCTATTTTTTCCCAGGTACACCTTGCATCTATTATGGAACAGAGATTGCAATGGAGGGGGGCTATGATCCTGACTGTAGAAGAACTTTAGATTGGGAGCTAGCCGAACAGGAAAATCCAGTAAATGCTTTAATTCAATGCTTAACGAATTTAAAACAACAAGAGAATTTTAAAGATATCTATGTGAAAATTTATGCAAAGGATGAGATGCTAATCCTTGAAAGAGGTGCATATAAGCTTATTATCAATGAGAGTAAAAAGGATAAACCAATAGAAGCTACAGAGATTCTTTCGGAACATCATTATCATGAGGGAATTTTACAATCTGGTGGCTTTGTAATTTTAAAATAAATGAGGGAGGTAAAAAATGAAAAAAACATTACCAGCATTACTTACGCATGTGGTTCTTGTTTTAGCACTGATCATTGGAATGGGAGTTTTAGGAATCATCGCTTCTGGTATTGACACAGAAGGCAATGAGAAATTTACGGGTGAGCTAGAGCACAATGTTACTCTCCGTATCCTTGAAAATGATACTGCGAAAGAACAAGGGTATCTAAAGGAGCTTTTAGATGCTTTTAACCAAGAATATGCAGAATATGGAATTACTGCAGTAGATGCCAATATGGACCAATATACGGATTTAGAAACAGGAGGTCCATATGGATATGGTCCTGATGTATTATATCAGGCCAATGATGCACTTATGAAATATGTGGATGGTAAGCACATTTTGCCATTGCCAATCAAGGAATTAGATTGCTATTCCTTTGTGAGTGAGAGAGCTTGGCAGGCCTACCATTCTACAACTCAGGGACAGACCTTTACCTTTGGAGTCCCAGTAAATATTCAGCAACCATTACTATATTACCGGGCCGATTTATTGCCTGTGGATTGGCAGAGTACCTGGGATGATGACCAAAACGGAATTCCGGATATGATAGAAAACTGGACGGATTTATATCGGTTCTCTAAAAGCATCCGTCAGGATAGCAATGGCAGTAAATATGGCTATATGAAATCCTTAAATGATGGTTACTTTGCTTCTGGATATTTCTTTTCCTATGGTGGCTATGTCTTTGGCGGAGAAGATGGCAAGGATACGACAGATGTTGGATTTTCAAAAAATGAGGGCTATCGTGGAGCTAAGATTATTCGTCAATTGGCTACAATTATGAATTTAGAATGTACAGAGGATACCATTACGAGAAATTCCTATTCTCGTATGGCTCAGGGTACCTATTTTGCAACGATGACTACTCCAGATGTGTATACGTTATTTGTCAAAGAAATGATGAATGCAGGATATACAGAGGCCTACGCCAAGGAGAATATTAAAACTGTGGATGTTCCACGTCTGCCAAAGAGTGGTGATTTAGAAGACGAAAGTCAGGGCTTTATGGATATGACGGTTATGGGTGGTGTAAATGGATATGCGATAAGCTCCTATACTAAAGCTCCTAATGCAGCCTTAGCCTTTGTCGATTTTGCCACTTCCTATAAGATGATAGAACGTCGTTGTGAGCTATTAGGAATATCTCCTGCGAGAGGAGATTTGGCAGAAAAGCTTGGTGGTCTTAATGAGGTAATCAACAATAATTTAGATGCTGGATCTATCTATGTGATGCCAAGCGTAAGGGCTCTTGCTCAGGTATGGACACCTTTACAGACCTTCTGTGCTAAGCTTGCTGATGATGCTTTAACTGGAAAAAATGCCTTTGCAACAGAAGAAGCGTTGAAAACTGGTACAGAAAATGTAGATAAGCAGATATATGATGCCATTCATACCTTGGGTGGTTCTTAAAAGGGGGATAAAAAATGAAATTAGTTAGAATAAAACAATTTTTTAAATCAATCCCGAACAAAATAAAGGCATTCCCAAAAAGATTCTCTGCAAAATTTAAGGGGGCAAAAGAAATCCTTACGCAGGGAAATGGAAAAGTCTCTGCTTCCATGGTTGTGATGGGATTGGGACAACTACTCTATAAACAATGGGCAAAAGGAATTATGTTCCTGTTTATTCAGGTCATGTTCATTGTATATATGGTTTTAATGGGAGCTACAGATTTATTTGGATTCTTCACTTTAGGATCAAATGAAAGTAATGCATGGTATGGAATTGAAGGAGATAACTCAGTTGTGATGCTGATTATGGGTATCCTATCCATTTTAGTTATCATTCTATATATCGTGATATATATTGCAAACATCAAGGATGTTTACCGTACCCAATGTGCAGTAGATACGCAGAAGAAGCCAGCTACCTTTAAACAAGAGGTTGGGGCATTATTTGATAAATCCTTTTATAAAACAGCCTTGGCTTTGCCGGTTATAGGCGTATGCGTATTCAGTATATTACCTATCATCTTCATGATTTTGATAGCCTTTACTAATTATGGTGGAGATATTGTTCCTCCAGCATTAGTGGACTGGGTAAATCTAGAGAATTTCCGCAAGATTTTATCATTGGGGCAGTTTGCACCTACATTCTTTAAAATTTTTGGCTGGAATATGCTTTGGGCTGTTCTAGCTACTGCAATCAATTATTTTGCGGGGTTGGGATTGGCACTTTTATTAAATAGAAAGTGTGTCAAGGGGAAAGCAATTTGGAGAGCCTTTCCAATCCTTGCCTATGCTATCCCAGGCTTTATAACCCTCTTAGGCTTTAAATTTATGTTTTCCTATGGAGGACCAATCAACTATTATCTTACCCAGGGTGGTGGAGAAGCCGTTGGCTTTTTAGGACTGGATGCGAAATGGACAGCAAGATTTATAGGACTTGCCGTAAATGCTTGGATCAGTATCCCATCTACGATGCTTCTGGCTACAGGTATTTTATCCAATGTAAATACAGATTTATATGAGGCTGCTCGTGTAGATGGGGCTAGTGCTTGGAAGCAGTTTATTAAAATCACCTTGCCTTATGTCCTTTTTGCAACTACGCCAGTTCTGATTTCTCAGTTCATTGGTAACTTCAATAATTTTGGTATATTCTATTTCCTTAGAGGTGGACTCTATGTAGATGGCTATTTCCTAGCTAGTGATACGGACCTTCTGATTAACTGGCTATATAATATGTCTATTGATAATAACTATTATTCTATAGGTGCAGCAATAAGCCTTGTAATCTTCCTGATTACCTCTGCAATTTCGTTAACGGTTTATGTGCTGTCCCCATCTTATAAGCAGGAGGAAACGTTCAGATGAATCAAGCTAAAGTTAAAGTATTCCAGGCCAAATCTAAAAAGGCTCTGGGTGTAATCATAACCTATTGTATCTTAATTATAGTAGCCTTCATTTTCTTGTTTCCATGTCTGTGGTTAATTCTTGCATCCTTTTCCAAATCGGGTTCTATTTACTCCTTTGATGGCTTTTTCCCAGCAGAGTATGGCTTTGATGCTTTCCGGTCTTTATTTACAGATACGGTAATGTACAATTATCCAAAGTGGTTCTTCAATACATTATTTATTTCTGTGATGAGCTGTATTTTTGGTACAGGACTTACGATTCTTACTGCATATTGTATGTCTAGATTCCGCTTTAAATCTAGAAAAGCCTTGATGAAAACAACCCTGGTTTTAGGAATGTTTCCATCCTTTATGGGTACCATTGCAGTGTATTTAATGATGACTCAGTTCAATTTGATCAATCAGCATTGGGGACTAATCCTGATTTATTCTGCCCAGGCACCTATGGGCTATATGGTTCAGAAGGGTTTCTTTGATACCATTCCTTATTCGATAGATGAGGCTGCTCGAATTGATGGTGCATCTAATTTTACAGTTTTCGTGAAATTTATTCTGCCGATGGCAAAGCCAATGCTAGTATATACGGCGCTTACCGCATTTACCTGGCCATGGTCTGATTTCATCTTACCAAAAATGCTATTGGTAGATAAGAATTTATACACAGTAGCTGTAGGACTAATGTCCCTGGGTGAAACTGAATTTTCTAGATTTGCAGCAGGGTCAATTTTTATAGCGATACCTATCATTGTGCTATATTTCTGTCTTGTTAAATATATGATAAACGGAATGGCTGCCGGAGCAGTTAAGGAATAAAGGGGGAATCAAAAATGGCAAATTTAAGTTTAAAACATATTTATAAAGTATATCCGAATGGCGCTAAAGCAGTAAATGATTTTAATATGCAGATTTCAGATAAGGAATTTATTGTCTTTGTAGGTCCTTCTGGTTGTGGAAAATCAACCACACTTCGTATGATTGCCGGCTTGGAGGAAATCACAGCTGGTGAATTAAAGATAGGAGATATGGTTGTAAATGGAATGGAGCCTAAGGATAGGGATATTGCGATGGTATTCCAAAACTATGCATTATATCCCCATATGACAATTTTTGAAAATTTAGCCTTTGGGTTAAGAATGCGGAAAATTCCAGACATCAAGCGTGATAAAGAGGGCAATCCTGTTCTCAATAAAAAGGGTCAGGAAATTCCGATTATGCGTCACTACAATAAGAAAGAATTAACTGCAAAGGTAAATGAAGCGGCTGAAATCCTGGAGATTTCTGACTATCTTAAGCGTAAGCCTAAGGAGATGTCTGGTGGACAAAGACAAAGAGTCGCCTTGGGAAGAGCTATCGTTAGAAAACCAAAGGTCATGCTTCTTGATGAGCCTTTATCAAATTTGGATGCAAAGCTCCGTACTCAAATGCGTAGTGAAATAGTGAAGCTTCATAAGAAATTACAAACGACATTCATCTATGTAACCCATGACCAGGTAGAAGCAATGACGATGGGAACTAGAATTGTAGTTATGAAGGATGGCTTTGTCAAGCAGATTGATACACCGAAAAATCTATATAAGTATCCTGCAAACAAGTTTGTGGCAGGCTTCATTGGAACTCCACAGATGAACTTCTTTGAGGGAACTTTAAAGAAAACAAAGGATAAGGTTGAAATTAAATTTATGTATTCTGATGCGGAGGTTACAGTTCCATATTCCATGCTGATGAAGACTCTACCAGAATACCTAGATGGGTCTAAAGTTGTTTATATTGGCTTCCGTGCTGAGGCCATTTCCTTAGACGAGGAAAAGGTTAAGACCAGTAAGACAAAAATTAAGGTTCGCATTTCTCACTCTGAGGAGTTAGGAACGGAAACTTTAGTCTATGGTGATATCAATATGGAGGGGGATGGCTTTGCAGAGACGAGTACGCGCGTCATCATCAAATCTGCTGGCTTTAAGGAATATGAGCCAGATACCGTCTGTGAAGCAGCCTTAGATATTGAAGGCATTCATCTTTTTGACAAGGATACAGAGGAAAGTATCATGCCAAGAATTCCAAAATATAATACCTTGGATTGTACAGTTAAGGGCAAGGAATTGAGCTTTTTAGGAAATCAAATCGTTCTTCCTGAGGCTATTGCCTGTGAGCAGGGTAAGGGGGAATTGATTCTTCCTGTAACTGCAATCCAGTTTAACGGAGATATTAAGGCCGAGGTTATCGACAATGAAACTATCAATGGAGAAATTCTAGTTTCTTTAGATTTGAATGGAAGCAGAGTATATGCTTTATCCGATCAGCCTAGAGAAAAGGGAGAAATAGGCATTGGGCTTGATTTCAAGAAAATCATTGTAAAGGTTGGGGGAACAGAAATTCAGCCGATGCCAGATGTGAACGGTTTGGAAGGTACCTTTGTTATGGAAAAGGTAGTGGAAACCGTAGTAAAGAAGGAAAAAGAAAGGAGGGAAAGAGTAGCACACTACTATTTACAAATTCAGGGGGTAAAGCTAGAAGCTCCAGCATCCGTTTATGAATTGATGTTTGCAGCAACCTCAGGTAGAAAAGTCTACAATTCTGTTTTTAGATATGAATGGTCTCCATACGATTTTAAGATATCAGATACAGGAATAGCAGCAGAAGCGTTAGAAATGCTGGATTATGGAAAAGAAAAATTTTTACGATGCAAGGTCGGAGAAACCATTTTATTTGTGAAGACAGATGTAGAATATCGAGGTAAAATTCATTTATTACCTGATGTGAGTAAGGTTAGTGTAATAGAAAGTGAAAGACAAATTAGAATCGTATAAAATTTCGCAATCATAAATATATATTTGTAAATTTTAAGAATGGGAGAAACATATGAAGACAACAAATAAAATATTTAAAAAGATTAATCTAATTTTTGTTATGGTATTAACATTCGCCATAGCACTGCCATCTTTATTACCTGCACTCAATGCTTCAGCTGCTACACAAGCGATGAAGGATTCTGATGTATCCAACTCAGCAAGCTTTTCAACGGATACGATTTATCAAATTGTGACGGATAGATTCTTTGATGGCGACCCTAGCAATAACCCTACAGGAGCTATTTTTGACAAGTCCAATAACCGAAAATATCATGGTGGTGACTGGGCAGGTATTACTCAGAAAATCAATGATGGTTATTTGACAAACCTAGGAATTACCGCAATCTGGATTTCCTCTCCTGTTGAAAATATAACTACAATTGACCCTTCTAACAATAGTGCTGCATATCATGGCTATTGGGCAAAGGATTTCTATCGTACAAATTCATTCTTTGGATCTGTTCAGGATTTCAAGACAATGGTAGATACTGCCCATGCTGCAGATATTAAGGTTGTTATTGATTTTGCTCCTAACCATACATCCACTGCTGAATATGGCAGCATGGTTTTCCCAGAGGATGGAAGATTATATAAGGATGGCCAACTAGTTGGTGGTTTCAAGAATGATACGGCTGGTATCTTCAACCATGAGGAGTGGACTGATTTCTCAACCTGGGAGAATGGAATTTATCACAGCATGTATGGTCTAGCTGATTTAAATCAGATGAATGGAACTGTAGATAACTATTTAAAGGAATCTATTAATGTTTGGTTAGATTATGGTGTTGATGGAATTCGTGTTGATGCAGTTAAGCATATGCCTATGGGCTGGCAATCTAATTGGTTAAGCAGCATTTATTCTCACAAGCCTGTATTCGTATTTGGTGAATGGTTTAATGGTGGTACTGGCAGTGATGCTGAAATGGATTGCTTCGCCAATGAAAGTGGTATGAGCTTATTAGATTTCCGCTTTGCAAATGCAGTTAGAAATGCTTTAGGAAGCAAGACGATGTCTATGCAGGAATTCTATGATGTTGTTGTTGCAACAGAAACTGGCTATAAGGAAATTAATGATCAGGTTACCTTTATTGATAATCATGATATGTCTAGATTCATGACTCTAGCTAACAACAATTCTAGTAGTGTTGACACTGCTTATGTAGTACAGATGACCTCTAGTGGTATTCCTACCATCTATTATGGTTCAGAGCAGTATGCGACCGGTGCTTCTGATCCTGATAATAGAGGAGATATGCCTTCCTTCAATACAAACTCTAAAGCATATAAGATCATCTCTAAATTAGCACCAATGCGTAAAACAAATCCTGCTGCTGCATATGGTAAGACTGTAGAGCGTTGGGTAAATAGCGATGTCTTAGTTTATGAACGTACTTTTGGTAACAGTGTTGTTTACACAGCTGTGAACAGAAGCTCAACAACTGGCTATAATATTACTGGCGCTTTAACAGCATTACCTAATGGAACCTATAGTGATGTATTACAGGGTCTATGCGGTGGAGGAAACCTTACAGTTAGCAATGGTGCAATTGGTAGCTATTATTTAGGTGCTGGTCAGTCTGCTGTATGGCAGTATACTGCAACTAGTGAGGCTGGTCCAGAAATTGGAAATATCGATCCATTGATGGGTATCGCTGGCAATACAGTTACAATTACTGGTTGTGGCTTTGGTTCTACCGCAGGTACTGTAAGCTTTGGTACTAAGGCTGCAACAGTTGTTTCTTGGTCTGATAGCTGCATTCAGGTTAAGGTTCCTACTATGGCTGCAGGATACTACAGCATTAAGGTAACTACAAAGACAGGAGCATCTGTTTCTAACTATGCTAAATTCAAAGTATTAACGGCAGAGCAAGTAGCAGTACGCTTCATTGTTAAGAATGCTTATACTGATTTTGGTCAAAATGTTTACATTGTAGGAAATTGCTTAGAGCTTGGAAATTGGGATACAGAAAAGGCTGTTGGTCCTTTCTTTAACGCAACCGGTTCTATAGCAACCTATCCAAACTGGTTCTTTGATGTTTCTGTTCCAGCAGGAACAAAGATTGAATTTAAGTTTATCAAGAAGGATGCTGCTGGCAATGTCGTATGGGAGGGTGGAACAAACCATACCTACACTACCCCAACAGGAACTACTGGAGAGGTAAGCAATTATTTCTATAATTAAATAAAACCTCATTGAAATATCTTAATTTAAGTAAAAAGAAATACTTAAATCTTCAATGAAAGATTAAAGCCACAGGATACAGGGATTTTTTCTTCCTCCTTCCACCTCTATCTGTGTGGCTTTTTTCTATGCAAAAGGTTAGGTCATTGTAAAATTATAGTTTTTCCTATATAATCTATGTAATGTGAAAGGAAGTAGAAGAAATGAGTTTGTTTCAGGAAATTAAAGATTATCAGCCTAAGAATACTCAGGAGGCTTGTGATAAAGAAATTATGCTTCAATATATCAATGATCATCCAGATTACCTCCAAAGAGAAAATTTAATTGGTCATTTTACAGTTTCTATCTGGACCGTCAATCCAAGCAGGACTAAGACCTTGATGGTATATCATACGATTTATGATTCCTGGTCCTGGATTGGCGGGCATGCAGATGGAGAAGAGGATTTAAAGGAAGTTGCTTTAAGAGAATTACAAGAAGAAACGGGAGTTAAAAATGCTAAGTTAGTCAGTCAAGATATCTTCAGTTTAGAGATTTTAACGGTCAATGGACATGTAAGAAGAGGAGTTTATGTACCAAGCCATTTACATCTTAATGTTACCTATTTGGCGGAGGCAGATGAAGAGGAGACGCTCACCATAAATGCGTTAGAGAATAAGGGTGTGAAGTGGTGGTCCTTTGAGGAAGCCTTGAAGGTTCCTAACGAGCCATGGTTCATTGAGTGGGTCTATAAAAAACTGATAGATAGAAGCAAGATTTAATAGGATTTTTTAAGAGGAAAATATTATTTTGAGAAAAAAATTAAGTGGAGGAAGCTATGAAGTTAGACGGATTCGGATTATTTGTCAAAAATATGGCTACAATGGTACGCTTTTATAGAGACGTATTAGGTTTTGAAATTCAAGAAGGAGAAGATGCAGTCAATGTTTATTTAGTTAAAGATGGAACATTGTTTATGCTTTATGAAAGAAAGAACTTTGAAAGTATGACGGGGCGCAAATATGAGTATATAAATGGATTAAACGGCCATTTTGAAATCGCGTTATATGTAGATACTTTTGAAGAAGTTGACAAGCGTTTTGCTGAGGTTGTTAGTAAAGGAGCAACGCCTGTACTTAAACCCACAACCGAGCCTTGGGGACAAAGAACGTGTTATATTTCCGACCCTGAAGGTAACTTGGTTGAAATCGGTTCATTCAATAAACCATTGCAAAGATAAAAATTTAAGATATTGACCAATAAAAAGAGCGAAGATTTTTGATATTTTTTGCTCTTTTTTATTTAATTCCAAATTGATTGTCAAAAAAAGTAAAAAAATGTCAAAATATGGTATAATGAGTGAAATTGGGAGGTTTTGGACAATGGGCTTATGGAATAGTTTTTTTATTTTTAAAAATTTCAAAAATGATAACCCATTGTTTAGCTATTCAAATCAAACGGATTCAACGTTTATATTATCCAGTATTTTTAAAAAAGATACTGGATTTTTTTAATTTTATAGCAATTCATTTCCCGATTCTTTATATCCTGTACAGATAAATTTAGAACATTTTCAGTTTAGAAAAATTGTTCTAAATTTTTGTTTTATCTGAAGGTATAGAGGGGAGGTGAGCAAATGAAAACCAGAAAAACACTTCTTCAGTATCTAAAAAATATATCAGAGGAATGCTTGTCTAGTCTTCTAAGTGAATTAGAGGGTGAAATTAGAGAGTTTTATTTGATGTTAGATTTATATTATAATTTAGAAATTTATGTAAAGCTTTTTGATATTATCTATCTTTCGAAGGAAAAAATGACAAATCTTGAAATTCATTTTGAATATTACGTAGATTTGAAAAAAATTACAATCTTTGTAAAAGATACTGAAGATTTTACAAGGAAATTGATACAGAAGAAAGAGAAGTACCTCGTATTTCGAAAATATATCCATAAATAAGATGTTCTGTCAAGGGTGAATTTTGGACTTTAAAATCTTTATGGAGATATTAGAATTAAAGTATATTAGGTGGCGCCTAATAGTTGTTTTAAGATCTTAAATCAATTCTAAAGAAAGGAGAAAAAAGAGTGAATGAAATAGTTGTAGGAGTGATTGGACTGATTGGAACAATCTCTAGTATTTGCTTCGCCTATTTAGCCCTGAGAAGAAATCAAAATTTTGATACTAAAAAAACTGGTAAAACTGAAGGAGTGTTAATCTCTGATATTGGTTATATCAAGTCCTCTATTGATCGTATGGAGTCAAAATTAGATAGAGTAGAAACGAATTATCAAAATTTACTTTCTAGGCTAATCAAGGTGGAGGAGGTTCAAAACTCATTAGAAAAACGACTGGAACACTCTAAGGGGAAATGAGAAATGGAATATGTTTGTATACCTGCAATTGGTGTGTTCTGTTATTTGGTAGGAGAAATTTTTAAATTATCTCTATTCAAAAAGAAAAGTAAATATAAATATATTCCGATTTGTGTTGGAGGAATAGGAGGAATTCTGGGTTTGATGATTTATTTTTTCAGCCCTGAGCTGTTATTGTCTGTTGACAACCCATTTACAGCGATTGCTGTTGGGATTGTCAGCGGTTTATCCTCAACAGGTGCTAATCAAGTGATAAAACAGATTGTAAAAGGAGAAAAGAAAGATGACTAGAAACAAAGTATCACCCTCCTTTAAACAAATGATGTTAAGGTGGTGTTTTTATGAATAGCTCTGAGTCTATACCGAAAGATTGCGAGCTGATAGTTCATAAGAAGGTCGGAAAATTAATTGAAAAAATAGTAAACTTTTATGAATTAAATTTGAGTCATGAACGTTTTAAAGCCGTGATATTTAATCAGGATGAATTTCAAACGGGATTAGAAGAAAAAGTGAAAAATTATTATGATGCATATCAGTATCTTTTAAATAATCATAAGATGCCATTCACCACCTCTCTAATTAAAAAATTCTATTATATTATTTTCGAAAAAGAAATGGATGAGAATATCGCATTGAAACTATCTTCAAACTATATTTTTTTCTGTAATCTTCCAAGAATCACTAAGGCAATAGAGCTCTATCTATATGCTTTTGATTTGCTGGAACAGGAAAGCGAATATGAAAGATGGATGATTTCTCTAATGTTCTTAAATTACGTTCTAGTTAAAGAACATATTCCCTGTATCTACCTTATGTATAGTGATTTAAAAAAATATTTAGAGTATGGGAATGATAAGGAAAAAATTAGGAAGCTTTTATACAACGTAATTGTAAATTCTAAATTTCAAAAAAAGTCGTACTATAGAAATCTAAAAAAATTAAATAGGAATGATATTCAAACCTTTATTCTTGCAAATGAAAAAAAATTAAAGGAAGATTTCTATTTAGAGCATATTTTTCTTTACGGGTCTTTTGCAAAAAATTCTGAACGGTTGGATTCTGACATTGATTTGTTGGTTATTTTTAAGGAAGACATTTCCTATAAGGAAAAAAAGGCAAAGAAGGAAGCCGTAATAGAATTTCTGACCAAAGCATTTCAAAGATTCGTTGATATTCAAGAGATATTTACGATGCTTTCAAAAGAAATAGTACTGGAAGCATCTCATACAAAAAAATTATTATAAAGGAGAAAATACAATGGCAAACCAAGGCTTAAGAAAATGTATTCAACAAAAACAAGTAAATATTGGTGGAGCGACAGCCCATGTAAATATGTTCAGTGCAGATGCGAATTTGATTGTTACTTTACCAATTTTTGCAACCTCAGGATATACTCCTGTAAATTTAAGTTTAATTTATAATCATCAAAATAAGATGGAAAAAGAATTATTTGGTAAAGGATTTAAGTTAAATTACTTTAAAAAACTAAAACAAAATTCAGCTCAAAGAGTAGATATCATCAATGCAGATGGCTCTATAGAAGTTTATACTGGGAAAAATAATAGCTTTCATAATAAAGAGACTCATTTAGAGATAACCAAAGGCTCATTTCAAGGGGAGAATAATACTACAAAACCAGGCTATGAAATTAAAGATCAGCAACAGAATACCCTAAGATATGAGGAGCCTAATTTGGACTATCCTAGTTGGATGAAATCCTGTAAGGAAGAAAAAATTACCTTTGATTTTAATAAAGCTAATCCTACAATATCTAATGAAAATTCAGATATGATTTGTTTTGTTAAAGGAACTACTGGCTTTATTGAAGAGATAGAATGGAAACATGGAGCAGAATCTAGGTTAAAAGCTACTTTATCCTATGAAAATCAATTTTTAACAGGTCTGATTGTTAAAAATAGTAGCACTTTAACCAATGAAATTTTAGCGAACTACAAAATAGAATATTCAAATAGAATCATTGAAATTGTAGATGTATTTACAGGAGAATGTGCAAGGTTTACGATATTAGATAATAAAGTAACCAGAATAGAAGAAGATTTTAACGGGGATTATCCTGAGGACAATACTTTAATTACAAGCTTTACCTATCAGGAGACTAAAACTACCCTTGTAAACCCACATGGTAAAACCAGCACAATCGTCTTTGACAAAGAAGGCTTGACAAGGCTAGTTAAGGATTCCAAAGAAAATTTCGTTGCATATACCTACGATTTAGAATCAAAGGCTCTGCTTGCAGAAACACCACTTCCAAAACCATTGGATTCAAAAAATTTGTTAAGGAATATCACCATAAACAATTTTACAAAGGTTGGAAGTATATCCATTCAAGGAGAATATAAAACCATTGACCCATTTTATCAAACTCATGCTGGTGAAAAATCGTATTACATGAATGGAAATAGTTATGTAAAATATACATTAAGTGGTAAATTTTTACCGACAGACACGATTACTTTGCTGATTTGGGCCAAACAAACTATGCCGTGTGTACCAGGGAGTGTCTCTGGATATGCCCAGCTAACTTCAGGAAATAAATATTCAAATTGTTATTTTAACAAATCCATTACGGATGATGAATTTTTTCCTTTGATTATGGGTTTTACCTTTACAGAAGCTGCTAAAAGTATTGACATCTCCATTCATTTTTCTACTTATTTTAGCTTAGAGGTAGGTGCTATCCAGCTTTTTAAGAGAAGCTTCGGAGCATTTTACCAGTATGATTCCAATGGTAATGTTATAACAGCCAGTTCAGGTGGTAACGAAAGTAAATATTCTTATGTGAATGGATCAGTAAGCGGCTCTGAATCATGGACTAGCCATGGGGTAAAATATACTAGAGATCAACGTAACCGGATTATTGAAGCTATTGGAGCTTATCAAACCAAGCAAAGCTTAACCTATGATTCTAAAAATCGAATTACGCATTGTAAAACCAGTAATTTTAAAAATACAATGTTTTTTGAAACTTCTACAGAATTTAGCTCCAACGATACACAAGTGACCTCTACAGACGAACTTGGCAATACTAGAGTAGATTTTATGGACAAGTTTTATAATGTTATTCAAACCAAAAATCAAATCAATCAAGTTTTTAATACTAAGCTTAACGATGCTTGGGAGGTAGAAAGCTTAAATTTATTGTATGATTCCATTGTGAAAAATGAGGCTTCCTACACATACGATGAGAACCACCATCGCTTGGTCAAAACAATAAGTCTTAAAAATGATATGAAGTACACCTTCAACTATGATACCAGGGATAGAATATCCTCTATATATTTGAATGATATGCCATTAGTATCGTATACTTATGATAAATATGGACAAATTTTAACCCAAAAATATGGAAGTAGTACATTTGAAATAAAATTTACTTATACGAATGAAGAACAAATTCAAACGATAAAAACTGCAACAACCACCTACACATATGCCTATGATGATATGGGCAATTTAAGTAGCATTACAGATGGCACTACTACTTGGGAATATACCTATAATGAGGATAATAGGGTTGAATCAGCAACCTTAGAAGATGGTAATCAAAAGGTTTATGATGTTTCTTATGAATATGATAATTTGGGAAATATAAACAAAGAAAAAGAAAATGTTTTTTCTACAACTCATATCAAAGAATACGAGGGATTGTATAGATCTAATGGCTGTAATGCTGAGAATTTATCTTCAGAGCTTCAAAGAAGAGGGGATTTCTTAAGCTGTATGTTTATTGGCAATGATGTATCTTTAAAGAATGATGACAAGACGATAGAAGCCATTATAAATGGAAACTCTTTAAGTCATTATCCTACTATTTTAGAAGAAGCAGTTCCATGTATCTCTGTTAGCAGCAATCTCCTTAAATATCGATTTACAGCAGCAAATACGTTTGGTGGAGGTTTTGGCTTTTGGTATAAGTTTAGCTACTATCCAAATTCGCCTGTGTTATTGAGAATTTCACCTTCATCCGGAAATCCTTATATTGATTTATATATCAATAGTGAACATAAACTAGCCATACAGCTGAAGGAAGCAAATGGCTCCCTTAGTACAATTTATAATTCCAAGTTTTCTGCAGGAAGTAGTGGTTGGCATTTCTTAGGAATTGACTGGTATAGTGATTCTGGGCAAACAAAATTTTTGTTGTTCTTTGATGGGGAAATTGAAGAGTTTATAGTTGGTAAAACTATTGAAATTGAAAATCCAGAGTATACAACATTTTATAATGTAAGTGGATATGTATCCAGTGTAATAGCTGGTGATACTCAGAATTTACATATTTTACATTTTATACTATTTTATAGAAGCACATTAGATTATATCTTTAATAAGATTAAAAAAATTGATTCTTTTGATTTTTCTAGTTGTACCCATTATGTGGCTCCTACTGGATTTGAACTTTATCCGTTACACCATAATTTAGAGTCTCTATCTGGACAAGCACCTCACCAATTTGGCTTACGTCAAGTCATTGTAGCAGATACGGATAGAACCTTTAATTTTAATTCGGCAATCGGAAGATATGCTTATGTTGCCGACGGAGCAGAATTAGTATATGATTTGAATACGAATGGTTCATGTACTGTAGCCTTGAGAGTCTATGTAAAAGAAATAAAAAATGAAATTCAATATATTTTTGAATTATTTAATTCCTCTGAAACTATAGGAGTATTCATCAATCCAGAAGGGCAGGTTTGTATTAAGGCATTAAATCAAATCAAAACGACTAGCTTGAGTATTCGTACAGGAAATTGGAATTTTATTGGCTTTACATACAATCAAACCCTTGCTTCTGATTCCGCTTCACTAAACAGTATTGGATTGAGGCTGGTTGTAGAGGATAAAGAATATACTACTTCCATTTCTTCTGAAAGTACTATTTCTAGTGTATATTGTTCATTGGGAAGAAAGAAACAAGCAACTACGAAAACTACAGCCTTTGGTTCTTATGAACAGAGCCATCCTTTATATGGACAAATTGAAATGTTTGCAGTAAATAAGAATTATTCTTCGTTAAATACCCTTTTGACTCTGAAATCTAAGTTATTATTAGAATGTAAGGTCAATGGATATAACGAGTTTGGTCTGCCTGCTGGAAGTTTTATAAAATCAGATCAAAGAGATATTACCACCAAAACGATTAAATATAAAAGTTTAAAGTCAAATACTTCTAAAAAATCCTTTGATATTGCCTCAGAATCTAATTTTTATTATGGTAAAGGTATTTATTCTAGAGTTTATGAGACAGATAACTTAGGAAGACTTACCTCTGTTACAGATTCTCTTTTTGGTTCCCATAGTTATGCTTATGATGAAAGAGGATATTTGAAAGAAGCAGATGGTATCTCTTTCACTTATGATGAAAATGGAAATATATTATCTGCAGGAACAAAACAATATGAGTATAATCATACCATTAAAGATAGACTTTCCAAAGCTTTAGGATATGAAGTGAACTATAATGATACTATGAATCCAGGAAATCCAACCAGCTGGAATGGCAGAACGTATGGCTGGGATTGGAGTAGGAGGCTTGTATTATTAAACTATAATAAAATATATACTTCCTATGAATATAATGCAGAAGGATTAAGAACTGGAAAAAATCATGGTGGTTTTAAAACGGATTATTTTTATTCTGGAGACAAGCTTATTGCAGAAAAAAGCGATTTTTATAAGCTATATTTCTTATATGATGAAAATGGATTATTATATGGATTTATAAAAGATAATAGTACAAAGTATTACTATATTAGAGATGTTTACCAAAATATTTTAGGAATTATAGACAATACTGGAAATATTGTGGTAAAATATAAATATGATGCATGGGGTAATGTAAGTGTTTTAGACGGAAGTGATGTGGTAAACACTTCTAGTACCTTTATAGGTAATATAAATCCATTCCGATACAAGGGATATTACTATGATAAAGAATCTAATATGTATTATTGTAAATATAGATATTATGTACCGGAATGGTGCGGATGGTTAAACGCCGATCATATAAGTCTATTAAATCCACTTAGCATTTATGAATTAAATTTGTTTAGCTATTGTAGTAACGATCCTGTGAATATGATGGATCCTAGTGGGTATTTTGCTATTAGTACTTTAATTATTTTAGGGTTGATTGCAACTGGAGCAGTTGTTGGTGGAACTGTTGCAGGAGTTAGTAGCTATAATAATGGTAATGCTGGATGGGAATTAACAGGAGATGTTCTTGGTGGAGCATTAATAGGAGGAGCCATTGGTGGAATCATAGGATATTTTGCTGGTCCTAGTATTGCTGCTATGTTGTCATCGTCTGGGACAATTGGAGGAGTGTTCGCATTTGCTGGGGGAATAGGCTCCGTAGGAACTGGTATTGCAATTAGTTCTGTTGGGCAATTGGTTTTAGCAGGAACAATTACTTCTGTAGGAGTTTTATCTGGACTTACTGTAATGGCTGCTCAAACAAGGAAGAGCGGTGGTTACTATGGAGAGAGATGGCCAGGTGATCCACATAAACCTGATCATGTTCATTTAAGAGGAAATGGAATAGATATTAGAATAGGAAGAGACGGGAAGCCATTACCAGGTGAAGATAAATTGAGTTCTCAAGCTAGAAAAGCATTAGAACGGTTATGGGAAGAATTTGTTAAATTATTTAATAGGTGGTAGAATATGAAAATAGAAAATGTTGGCACAAAGTATTTTTTACATGATTGTGTTATAGATAAAATAGAAATAAAAGATTCAAATATAATTTTTTGTTCATGTAATGGTGTTTATGAATTTGATGTAAATACAGGAATTTCTAAAGTGATGAAAAAATGTAACATAAATTTTAAAATAGGTAATCTTATAAAAGAAAAATCTTATGAGAATGTTTCCATAACCATTTTCAAAAAAAATATTAGAAAAGACATTTCTTTTAATAAATTTTGTGAAATGGTCGATGAAAATAAATTTAGAATTTATTTGGATTTTTATTCTTGTTTTGCACAAGGGCTATTAATAAAAGGATATTGTAAGAAATCTGAAATTGAACTATTCATTACTGAAATAAATGATGTTCAATTTACATTTGATTAACAAATAAATTAACCTAAGCTTGTAGGGGTGTAGCTGTCTTATTAGATAGTTACACTCTTTTGTAATAAAGAAGCTAATTAAATATTATTATATTTTTAAAATATATAAAGATTCTTATCTTAAGCTATTAGCTTTTAGGAATTGATTTTCAAGTAAGATTTGCTATAATTAAAATAGAAAGTAGGATTGAAGTTATGAAAAAAGTTTTAGTATTTTTATTTGGATTCCTTGCTTTAGCGATGGTGGGGTGCTCTAAGGAGGGTTACTCTATAAAGTATGAAATTAATGGGCATGGAAATCCAGTTGAGGAGGTTACTAATGTAAGTCAGCTTCCAGAAACACTGCCAGTTTTAACGGAAGAAGGTTGGGAGTTTGAAGGCTGGTTTTATGAATCTTTATTTCAAAAGCGAGCAGTTGGTGGTGAAAGTATAGAAAAGGATACAATTCTCTATGCAAAATGGAAAGAGATTAGCCCTCTACCTCCAGTGATTGAAAAATATAAGGTAACGTATATTATAAATGGTCATGGACTACAGCCAAAAGGGCTATCAGATGTTACTATGCTACCATCCAGTTTTCCTGTACTGAGTGAAGAGGGCTGGACCTTTGGTGGTTGGTTTTTGGATAACAATACCTTCTTGCAGAAGGCTGTGGAAAATAAAACTCTTACTGCGGATACTACCTTATATGCAAAGTGGGTAGAGAATCCTATTCTAAAGTATAGTGTCTCTTATGTGATTAATGGTCATGGCACTCAGCCTGAGAATTTAACGGAAGTTACTACATTACCGGCAGATTTACCTGTACTAACAGAAGAGGGTTGGCAATTTGATGGGTGGTATACCGACAACAATACCTTCCAGCATCAGGTAGAGGCAAATCAGGTACTTATAGAAGATATCACACTATATGCCAAATGGATTTGGATTGATCCTGATTCTGTTTTGGAGGGGTATGAGGCTCTAAAGGATGTTGAGGATTCTGTTAGAAAGAATCTTTCAGTTGATGGCTATGCTCAATTTGGGATTGAAGATTTTAAAAAGTATTTGAATACAGATGCCTATCGAGTTGTTAAAACCCCTATAGAGTTTTTGAATGCTTTAGTAGCTGCCAAATATGATTACACGAATACCTGGGATGAAGAATCAAAAACGATTACGCAAACCTTAAATAAGGAAGGAACTGTCCATGTAATTGAGATTGCAAATGATTTAAATCTTGGTTATTTCAAGCTAGGGGCTCAGGAGAAAGCTACAAATCTTGTAGTGGATTATGCAAGCAATATGAATAAGCTTAGCCCATATCTTTGTATGTCTGATATGCTTAAGGAAAATGGTATGTCTCAAATTAAGATAGAGAATACCTCCAATTTGTTAATTTACTCTAAAAATGGTGCTAAGCTTACCCATTGTGGATTCAAGCTTACGAGCGATACTAATGTTGTCTTTAGAAATTTAGAATTTGATGAGTTATGGCAGTGGGAGGATGCACCAGTAAGTACTTCTTCAAAGATTGGGGATTATGACTGGTTTGGCTGGGCTTATTTTAAAATATCCTTCTGTGGATTTATTTGGATAGATCATTGCACCTTCGGGAAATCCTATGATGGTCAAATAGATTATGCAAATCCAGTATACGACGCTAATGCAGGTACTGCCTTCCGAGCTCCTTATGGTGGCACAGGAGAAAATGGTCTCCAGATTTCCTGGTGTAAATTTAATGCTGGAAGTGATGATCCGTCTGGCTATCTTTACAAGATGATGGAAAGTATAGAACAGGAGTATCAGGAGGGTAAAAAGAATTACCTGTATTACAATGCCTTAAGAGATGCAAATATCAGCTTTGAGGATATTTTATATGGATTGGCAATTCCTCAAAAGAAGGGCTTCCTTTGTGGAGATGATGCAAAATTCTCAGGCTCCTATGAGACGGCAGATGATTATAATTTCAATTTAAAATTAAAGGTTTCCTTTGCAAATTGTATATTTAATAATTTGGAGGATAGACTTCCTAAGCTTAGAGGTGGCAATGCTTACCTGTATAATTGCTTGGTGGATAGCTCTCAATATTACGCCTATCGTACAAAGCTTTTGAACGCAAATGCTAGAGGTGCCGTTACTAAAATCAATAGTGGCTGGAAATGTGCTTTAGTTAGTCAAGGGATTGTGTGTGGTAATGGTGGTAGCGTTCAAGCCGAAAACACTATATTTAGAGGAATAGATACATTGCTAAAGCATAATGATACGAAAAATGTATCTCCTTATGTGGATGGTGGCTTCAATATAGTGAATTGTAGCTACCAAAAAGGAGAAGGATCTAGGGTATATACAGGCTCTTCTAGCGATGTCAATTCCATTTTCATCTCTAGTATTCCATCTAAGCTTAACCCTGAAAATTTTTCTTGGAAGACAAAGGATGAACAACCGCCATTTATTATAACTGGTTTTAAATTAGAAGAATTGGAAAATATTTTGAAAAATGCTACATATGGCTGTGGTACGAATCATACTATGCAGCAGATGCTTTTGAAAAATGACTACATAATAAAAAATCAAATATAAATAATTTTGCAAGCTGCTTGATGATTAGCTTTTACATCAAGCAGTTTTTTTATATAAAAATCTGTTTTTGCCTATATAAAGTAACTTTGTAAAAAGATACTTGTTTTATTCCTTTCGTTATTATATAATTTTATAGCAAAGTAAAAACGTTTTCACCTTGACAGATTAGGGTGATGATGAAAGGAGAATTTATAGGAATGAAAAAGAAAAAACTACTGATAG